>ERZ857972.1265-NODE-1265-length-15359-cov-5.956417_pt1 | contig 15359 bp, 17 predicted proteins | sample MGYA00519757_ERZ857972 | MGnify/ENA primary metagenome ERZ857972 (study PRJEB31778, sample SAMEA3449383) | human gut metagenome | biome: human gut; feature: human-associated habitat; material: faeces | place: United Kingdom | collected 2010/2012 ...
GGGCTTGCCCTCTCCGTCACCTTCGGTGACACCTCTCCCAAAGGGAGAGGCTTTGGATATTCCGTAAGGCTTCGCCTCTTCGCCCAAGGCTCTCCCTTTGGGAGAGGCTTTGCGAGAAGGTCAGGCTTCAGCCTCTAACTTCACGTTTTGTTATTGCCTATTACAAGCAATGAAACCAAGAACAGGTGGTATAAAATCATGAGAGAGATCCAGACCGCAGAAAACAAGACCCTCAAGCTGACCAATGTGGTCAGCCGCCGCATCCAGCCCGAAGAGTTCAACAATATGCAGATCGTGCTGACCCAGATGCACAACTTTATCAAGAGCAACGGCGCACAGCCCCTCGGCCCCCTCGTGCAGTGCATCAAACTGCCCGCCGGCCCCAACCCCCAGCCCGAAGTCTATATGATGCAGCAGGCCACCCAGCTCATCCCCCGCATGGAGGCCGGCTACTCCATGGACGCTGTGCTCCGCGTGCGCAACTGCCTGTACGCCCACTACGTCGGCCCCATGAGCCAGAGCGGCCTCGCCTCCCAGAAGCTGAACATCATGGCGTTTGAGCACGAGCTCGAGCTGACCGGCACTGTCTACACCATCTTTGTCAATCAGGATGATGACGAGGGCGTTGTGGATACCTTTATGGAGACGAAGTAATATGACGACGACCATCCGCGACATCAACGAGCTGCAGGACCGCCGCATCATGATGGAGAAAAAGCTGCCGCCTTTCGGCTATGCGCTCATTCTCCTGACGGCTGCCCTCATCCTCTTCCTCGTGGTGTGGAGCACCAAAAACTACCGCACCTACGTCAGCCAGTCCAGCGGCTCGGTGCAGGCCGCCAACAAGACCTACATCATGTCCAGCTACTCCGGCTCCATCACCGAGCTGAATATCGCCGAGGGTTCCTACGTCAACGAGGGCGACCTCATCGCTCACATCAAGAGCACCGACCTCGACATGCAGCAGGACAGCATCCAGAGCCAGCTGGACATCTACAAAAAGCAGAAGAGCCAGTACGAAAAGCTGGTCAAGTCCATTCAGGACGACAAGAACTACTTCAGCGAGACGGACATTGACGACCAGCCCTACTACTACCAGTATGAGACTTACAAAAGTCAGGTGGCGCAGAAGGCCTTCGACGCCTCGCCCTATCAGGCCGCAGGCTACTCCGACGAGCAGATCAAGGCCCTGATGGAGCAGAACCAGAGCGAGGTGGAGGCCCTGTATTACTCCACTTTGCAGTCCATCTCTGCCAGCCTGACCAGCGTGCAGAGCAACATCGACAATCTGCAGAGCCAGATGGACGCCCTGAACACCGGTGCCAACGACTATTACATCTATGCCCCCACCTCCGGCGTCATCCACATGGACACGCCCTATAAGGTGGGCATGGTGCTCAGCGCCGGCACCCCGCTGGCCACCGTCGCCAGCGAGAACAGCGATCTCGAGGTGGTGGCTTACGTCACCCTCAACGACCGGCCGCTGCTCCATGTGGGCGACCCCTGCAAGATCGCCATCACCGGCCTGTCGGAGTATTCCTACGGCACCCTGACCGGCACCGTGACCTCCATCGACAGCGATGTGACCGCCAGCTCCTCCGGCTCCTACTACAAGATGACCATCACCCCGGACAGCACCTACGTCATCAGCAACAGCGGCGACAAGGTCGATCTGTCCAACGGTATGAGCGTCACCGCCCGCGTGGAATACGACAAGCTGACCTATTTCGAATACGCGATGGAAGCTCTGGGCGTTCTGTTCCGCTAAGCGCTCACATCAACGCCCAAAGAGGTACGAAAGAATGAAACTGAACCTGAAAATGCTGGCCGTGAGCGCCGCTCTGCTGGGCCTGCTGGCCGTCGGCGCTGCGCTTCCGGCCTCTGCAGCCGGTCCCCTGAACGCGGCCGCTGCCCTCTCTCTGCCCTGGTCCCCTGCGGCTGTGGAGAGCGTCGAGACCGGCACTTACGCCTCCACCATGACGGTGGGGACGCAGCAGCAGCTCTCGCCGGTCATTCTGCCCGCCAAGGCCGCACGCAAAGCCACGGTAACTTTTATCTCCAACGACAGCACCATCGTGAACGTGACGTCTGAGGGCGTGGCGCAGGCGGTGGGCGTCGGCACGGCGCAGGTCATCGCCAGCGCAGACGGCGTGAGCTGCGTCTACACCATCACCACCGAGCTGGATGAATCCATGATCGTCAAGGAGATGGACATCACGCTGGCCTCCGGCACCATCGCTGTCGGCGAGACCACTTCCCTGTCGCTGAGCGTGCTGCCTTCCAGCGCATCGAATTACGCCAACGTGAGCCTCAGCTCCTCCGATCCCGCTGTGGCTACCGTCAACAACTTCGGCAAAGTCACCGGCGTCGCCCCCGGCACCGCCACCATCACCGCCACCTGCGGCAATGTGAGCGCATCGGCCACTGTCAAGGTCGTCAACAGCGGCGCAGACCGTCAGTCCATCGACCTGAACACGAGCTATGTCGTCCTCAAGCCGGGCGCCAGCCGCACCATCACCGGCAAAGTGACCCCCTCTTCCGCCTCCCAGTCCCTCACCTTCAAGTCCAATGACACCAAGGTGGCCACTGTGAGCGCCAAGGGCGTCATCACCGCCGTGGGTACGGGCGCGACCTCCATCGTCGTCTCCAACGGCACGGCGTCCGCCTCGGTGACGGTCATCGTCAACCGGAATGCTTCCAGCTCCGGCAACGGCGGCAGCAGCACCGACGACAGCAACAACGGTGAGGTCGTCACCGACCCCGTCGTGGAGGCCATCGAGGCCGACGGCACCGACGAAGTGACCTTTGCACAGCGCGAGCTCCCCACCATCACCGGCGAGATGCTGAATGCCCTCCGTCTGAACGGCAAGACCCTGGTGGTCGAGGCCGATAACTACACCATCCGCATCGCGGGCCGCGATGTGAAGAACACCTCCGCGCAGGTGAGCACAGCCCTGAGCTTTGCCCCCTCTGAGTATGGCGTCACCTTCACCCTCAACGGCGGCGAGGCTCTGCCGGGCGTCGTTCAGGTCGAAATGACCGGCGACAACGCCGTCTACACCCGCGTCTACCTGCACAATGCCCTCAAGGGCAAGTGGCAGTTCCTCAACAGCTACAAGGACCATGTCCTCGAGGCGGACACGGCGGGCGAATACCTGCTGACCACCCAGAATCTCCGCTTCGTCCATGTGGACATGACCTTCTTCATCGCGGGCCTTGTGGTCATCGTGGGCATCATCATCGCCTACATCGTCATCAAGAAACGCTATTGGTTCTGGTAACTCTCTGGATCTCAGATAAAAAGGAAAGCCTCCCCAGCCAGGGAGGCTTTCCTTTTTTGTTCTATTTACTCCACCGTCACGCTCTTGGCCAGATTGCGGGGCTTATCGACGTCACAGCCGCGCAGGACGGCCATATAGTAGGCGAATAGCTGCAGCGGCACGATGAGCTGCAGGGGCATCAGCAGCTCGTCGTAGTCGTCCAGACGTACCACATAGTCTGCCACGCCCTCCGGGACAACAACGTCCTTCGTCGTGAAGAGGATGACCCGCGCACCGCGGCTCTTGGTCTCTTTGGCGTTGGAGATGGTCTTTTCGTACACCTGCTTCTGGGTGGCCAGCGCGATGACCGGCACACCGTCGGTGATGAGGCTGATGGTGCCGTGCTTGAGCTCACCGGCAGCGTAGGCGTCCGAGTGGACGTAGCTGATCTCCTTGAGCTTCAGGCTGCCTTCCAGCGAGAGGGCGTAGTCGAAGCCGCGCCCGATGAAGAAGCAGCTCTGGGTGTTGACGAAGCGGCTGGCGAGGTACTTTATCTGCTCACAGTCGGCCAGACGGGGCTGGATGACCTCACCGGCGCGGAGCAGCTCGGCGGTCAGGCGGCGGGTCTCTGCCTCGCTCAGACGGCCTCTGGCGTAGGCCAGACGGAACGCGAAGAGGTAGAGGGTGCAGAGCTGCACCATATAGGCTTTGGTGGACGCTACGGCGATCTCCGGGCCGGCGTAGGTGTAGAGGACGTAGTCCGCTGCGCGGGCGATGGAGCTGCCCACCACGTTGACGACAGCCAGCACTGGCACGCCCCGGCTCTTGGCGAGGCGGAGGGCGGCCAGCGTGTCGCTGGTCTCGCCCGACTGGCTGATGATGATGACGAGGTCGTCGGGGTCGAGGATGGGGTCACGATAGCGGAACTCGCTGGCGATGTCCACCTCGGCAGGGACCCGGGCCAGCCGCTCGATGGCAGTCTTGCCCACCATACCGGCGTGCATGGCCGTGCCGCAGGCCACAAGGTGGATGTTCTTGATGCTGCGCAGCTTCTCATCGCTCAGCTCCGGGATGCGGAGGTCGGGCATACCGTCCTCCACGCGGGGGCTGACGGTGGCCGTGATGGCGGCAGGCTGCTCATGGATCTCTTTCAGCATGAAGTGGGGGTAGCCGCCCTTCTCAGCGGCTTCTTCGTCCCAGTCGGCGGTCAGCACTTCCCGCTCCACCGGCTTGCCGAAGGCGTCGTAGAACCGGATGCCGTCGGCCTTGACCACCGCCATGTCGCCCTCCTCGAGGACGCTGTAGCGGCGGGTGTACTTGAGCAGGGCCGGAATATCGGAGGCCACGAAGTTCTCACCCTCGCCCCAGCCCACGATGAGGGGGCTCTCCTTCTTGACGGCGTAGATGGTGTCCGGCTCATCCCGGAACAGCACACCCAGCGCATAGCTGCCCCGTACCATCGCCAGCGCCTCCCGCAGGGCTGCCAGCGGGCTCTGCTTGGGCTGGGCGCAGCAGAAGTAGTCGATGAGCTTGACCAGCACCTCGGTGTCCGTCTCGCTCTCAAAGGTGACACCCTTGGCCATCAGGTCGGCCTTCAAAGGGCCGTAGTTCTCGATGATGCCGTTGTGGACGATGCTCACGCGGGGGGTGGAGTGGGGATGGCTGTTGACGTCGCTGGGCTCGCCGTGGGTGGCCCAGCGGGTGTGTCCGATGCCGCAGAAGCTCTCGGGCAGGTTTTCTGCCTCCAGCTTGCGGCGGAGCACTTCCAGCCGCCCCTTGCTCTTGACGACGTGGATGCCGCTTTCCAGCGCCAGCGCGACGCCGGCGGAGTCATAGCCGCGGTATTCCAGCTTTTCCAGACCGTTCAGCAGCACTTCCTGGGCGCTGCGCTTACCCGAATAACCTACGATGCCACACATACAAAACACCTCCATGCCGACAGCCCGGCGCGAATGCACACGGTAGCTGTCAGCCTCTTATAATCAGTCTATGTTCTTGTATGGCTTTCTTTGAAAGGGTTCTGTTGCGGTATTGCTGCCGTTTTTTGCCCTTCTCTGCGGCTGGTATAAGCCCCGGGAGCTTTTGCTCCCGTTTCAACCGGAGGAACACCCGCCGAAACTTTCGATGATCCCTCTCCTCGTCACCCTCACGGCTGTCACCCGCGTGGCCCGGCGCTTTTTCGTCAACTGAAGTGGTCTATCCCCTCTTTCTGCTCTTTCCGCTGCTTTCCTGAAAACAAAAACAGCTCCTTTCGGAGCTGTCAGAAGCCGACGGAAAAGGTCAGCGGTATTGTATCACAAAGTCCCACATCCGTCAATGGACGCCCAGCATTTTGTGGAGCCTCGGCTGCCAGACCACTTTATAGAGCATCAGCATATTGTGGAGCGCCCGGTCATAGAGCAGGAAGGCTGCATTGCCCATGGCCAGCGTCACCAGCGAGACGGCCAGCGCCGTAGTGCGCAGCTCTTCGGCGATGCTGCCCGCCGGGACCAGCAGCAGCACCAGCCCGTACATCGCCAGGATCCCGCCGTTGCAGAGCAGCAGCTTGCAGACAACCCGCAGCAGGGCCGGGCGTATCCGCTCGAAATAAGGCTTTGCCAACGGATAGTACCCCAGCAGGAACACAAAGGTGAGGGCCACTTCCTTGTCCGGCACGAAGAGCAGACTCAGCAGGCTCACCGCGCCATAGGCCGTCAGGGCCATGGTCTTCCCGCACTCCACGCAGACTGTGGCGATGAGGAAGCTGGCCACCGCCGGAGCGATGAACATCGCAATGGGAAACACAGCCCCCAGCAGCATCAGGGCCACACTGAGCGCTGCGGCCATGCCGCAGTAGGCCATGGCCCAGCTTTTACTTTTGCGTCCCTTCATGGCAGCTCCCATTGTACCGGCTGGCTCTCAGCGTCCAGCGGCTCGATGGCGTGGCGGAGACCCAAGATCATGATGTTGTCCAGCAGGGTGCGGTTCAGCTTGACGTCCAGCATCCCGTAGGCGTGGACGAGGTCGTTGACTGCAGCGAGGGCCTGCCGCCGGGCGTTTTCCCGGGCGGCATTCCTGTCGTTGATGCCGTTGAGGAGGAAGACGTTGTAGCGGCCCTTATCTTTGTCCCGGGAAAAGCTCTCCGCTTTATCCAGCAGATAAGCGGCCCGACCGATGCAGCTGCCGATGTAGTGCATACTTTTGCGCTGATTGGGGTCGTCGGTGGCCAGCACCGAGTAGAGCGCGCCGTAGAGGTTGCCCTTCGGCTCTGCGGCCAGCAGATAATTCTTGGCGTTCAGGGTCATCTGGACGTTGGCCTGGTCCCGCTCCTGTACGAAGATGCGCTCCAGTGCCGGGTTCTCGGCGGCAGCCTTCCGGTAGGCTTGCCGCAGCAGGACGGTGTCCACCACCCGCCGTACCTTTTTATAGAAGGGCAGGTCGGCCCACTGGGCATCCTGGATGCGGTGCCAGCTCAGCAGGACTTCCACCTGTGCAGCCAGCCGGATGCCCTGAGTCTGACACATCATCTGCCGCCAGACCAGCGTACCCGGCTCCCGCATCCGCTTACAGGTGGCCGGACGTCCTGCCAGACTGTCGGCCAGCACTGCGAACAGGACGCCGTTGTAGCGCAGACCATAGCAGGAATACAGCCCATAGGTGGTGTAGAGCTGGCGGCGGACGCCGCGCTGATACCACTGATAGGTGTTGTAATCCCGGATGGTCAGCTCCGGCAGATAGGGCCGCATACGTCCCTTCATTCTGTTCATTCCTTTCGCGGGCCGCGCCGGGCGCAGCCTTTCTTGCAGGGGAAGACCGCTTCCCCACAGCTATAGACTAGTATAATCTATTTTTCGTCAGCGTTCAACCGTTCTTTTGTAAATTTAATTAGAAAAGACCGCACTGGAATCGATTTCAGTGCGGTCTTTGGGTGCATCTTATTTCTTTTCGAAACGGCTCGTGTGGCCGGGCTGGGTGCGCTTGCCGTCAAAGCCGCTCTTGGGCATGGGCTTTGCGGGGCGGTTCTCGAACTTGGGGGCGTTGTAGTACATATACAGCTGGCAGGGGATCATGCCGTTGTACATCTTGCGGCGCTTGTTGGCCCGCTTGCCGTAGTGGTGCTCAAAGTCCATATCGGCAGTGATGGCATAGACACCGGCGCAGGGGTGGGCCTCCATCTGCTGGCCGAGGGTGCGGGCCAGCTTGGCGGCACCCTCGATGGTGCTCATGCGCTCGCCGTACGGGGGGTTGGTCAGGACGATGGCCTCGCTCCTGGCGGCGAAATCGGCCACGTCGGCCACCTCGAAGTGGCAGCGCTTCTCCACGCCGGCCAGCTTGGCGTTGGCGTTGGCCAGAGCCACAGCGGCGGGGTCGATGTCGTAGCCGAAGGCCTCAAAGCCCACGTCCAGCTTGGAGTCGGCCAGAGCCTTTTGGCGCTGCTCGGCCCAGATGGCGGCAGGCACGAAGCTGTAGCGCTCGGCGGCAAAGCGGCGCTTGAGGCCGGGGGCGATGTTCATGGCCTTCTGAGCGGCCTCGATGAGGAGGGTGCCGCTGCCGCAGAAGGGGTCTTCCACGAGGCTGTCGCGGCGGACGCGGCCCAGATCGGCGATGGTAGCGGCCAGTGTCTCACGGATGGGGGCCTCCATGGAATTGCGTCGGTAGCCGCGCTTGTGCAGGCCGTCGCCGGTGGTGTCCAGCATGATCTCGCAGACGTTCTTGCGGAGCATGAAGCGGATCTTATACTCCGCGCCGGTCTCGGGCAGGCTGGTGGTGCGGTGGCCCTGCATCAGGCGCTTGACCACGGCCTTCTTGATGATGCTCTGGCAGGCCGGCACGCTGGACAGCTGGCTGTTCAGCGAAGAGCCGGTGACCGGGAAGGCCGCGTCGGCGGGCAGCAGCTCTTCCCAGTGGATGGAGTAGACGCCGTCGAACAGCTCGTCGAAGGTGGTGGCTGTGTAGGTGTTCAGGAGCAGCATCACGCGCTCCACGGTGCGGAGGTTGAGGTTGGCGGCGGCGATCATATCCGCGCCGCCCCTGAAGGTCAGACGGCCGTCGCTGACCCGGATGTCCTCGGCGCCGATGCGGCGCAGCTCAAAGTTGGCCGTGGACTCGCACCCGAAAAAGCAGGGGGCGATGAGTTCAAATTTTGCAGGCATTCTGGTTTCCTTTCCTGTCGGGTGCGGCGTGCCGCACCAAAAAACAGGCCCGCCCCGCTGGGGGCAGGCCCAAAGCTTCTTCGTCTTGTGCGGACGGCTCAGCGGCTGCCGCGGCGTCCCCGGGGTGCGTAGCCGCCGCCCCGGCGGTTGTTGGTCTCGTGGTCGAGGTCGGCCATCTTCTCTTCGCTCTGGCTCTTGAAGCGGCTCATCATGTCCTCAAAGCTCAGGTTGTCGCTCTTGGCCGGGGCCTTGGGCTGCCAGACGCGGGGCGCTGCGTCCCGTGCCGGGCCGCGTCCGCCCTGGGGACGTCCGCCCTGACCGTTGCGGCGGAAGCCGCCTTCCCGCGGGCCGTTGTTGTTGGGGCGGGGGCCGCGGCCTTCACGCGGAGCGCGGGGTTCCGGCGGCAGCAGCCGCTTGATGGACAGCGCGATCTTGCCGTCCGGTGCCACGTTGATGACCTGCACCTTCACGGTGTCGCCGTCATGCAGCACGGCTGCAATGTCCTGCACATACTCGTTGGACACCTCAGAAATGTGGACCATGCCCACGCGGCCCTCCGGCAGCGCAACGAATGCGCCAAACGGTTTTACGCCGGTGACACGGCCTTCAAAAATATTCCCTACCTCAATCGCCAAAACTCAATACTCCTTGTTGACTAATGTGTTTCCCGCCGGCCGCAAGCCGCTCGGGGCGCGGCATCAGTTGCCCGTCACATCCACAAAGATGCGCTCGTTGGCCGCCGCATAATTGTAAGAGTCCCGCGCGACCCACTCGGTCACGTCGTCCGAGTCGCCGCTGAGGATGCGCTGCATCTCCTCGTTTTGGGTCTTCTGCTGGTCGATCTGCTCCTGCAGGGTGTCCAGCTCCGCTTTCTTGGAGCTGAGCGCCACCTGATTTGCGATGTACGCCGCCAGCATACTCAGCAAAAGCAGAAGGAAGAGCAGTTTCAGCACAGCGCCCACGACGGACGCCTTTCTCTTCCGCTTTTTCCGGCTCGGATTTGCCATAACACAGTGCCTCCCGTTTTCGGACAGCAGGCCCGATGCGCCTGTACTCTCACTTTGATACGTTTGAATTATACAACATACGCCGTGGTGTTGGCAAGCTCTTTTTCTGTTTTTTTGCAAGTCTTTTTTCGTTCCGCCGTACTTTGGCGGCGGCGCGGGCGGCTTTCCACGGGGCGATGCACCGGGCGGCGAGCCGCACCGGCCCCAGCAGCAGTTTCCCCGCAAAGGCTTCGGCAGCGGCGAACAGAGGCCGCAGCGCTGCCTGCACCGCCCCGGCGGCGCAGAACGCCGCCAGCGCCATATAGCCCCGCAGCTGCCCGGCCTGACTCTGGGAGACGGCATAGCTCTGCAAAGCCATCAGCACGGCTCCCACAAAAAGCATATCCGGCAGGAACGCAGCCCTGCCCCGGGTGGGCAGAACGGCCCGCGCCGCGCCCAGCACACCGCCCAGCACCGCGCAGGCCGCCATCTCCTGCGCCACCGCCCCGGGCGAAAGCGCCGGGCCCATCACCGGACGAGACGGCGCAGAAAGCCGCCCGGCGTATGCTCTGCGGTGTATTCCAGCGTGTCCACCCGGCCTGTAAGCTTGACTTCGCCCTTGTCGAGGTCGAGGCTGGTGACGCTCAGCTCGGCCCCGGTGAGTTCCAGCGTCCCTTTCGAGGTGAGCATCGCCGCCCCCTCGGCGTCGCAGCGGATGACCCGCCGCACACCGGTGACGGTCAGCTTGTTCCGCCCCTCCAGGATGAGGTCATGAGGCAGAGCCTGCTCCGGCTTTGCGTCCTGTTGTTTCATGCCATTCCCCTCCCCTTTTCTGCCATCTTATGCAGGGCGGGGCGGGGTCATGCCGGATTTACTCGGCCTTCGGGGCGTCGTGGGCGGCTGCCAGCACGTTGTCCTGCTCGATGATCTCGTACATCTCGCGGGCCACGTCCTTGGTGCGGGGCTCCACGTCGGAGAGGACCTTCACCTTGATGGGCCGGTTGCCGAAGGTGACCTCGATGATGTCGCCGGCCTTGACGGCCTGGCTGGCCTTGGCGGTCTTGCCGTTGATGAGGATGCGGCCCGCGTCGGCCACCTCGTTTGCCACCGTGCGGCGCTTGATGAGCCGCGAAACTTTCAGATATTTGTCTAAACGCATTTCTAAACTCCTTGTATCAACCTCTCAGTCTCGCTGTCGCTCGACAGCTCCCCTAGTAGGGGAGCCTCTGGCGAAGAGGCAAAGCTTTACGATATGCCAAAGCCTCCCCTATTAGGGGAGGTGGCACGCCGTAGGCGTGACGGAGAGGTTGTTCCTCTATGAAAAAAGCCGCCGGGCCTAAAGGTTCCGGCGGCGATGGGTCTTCTCTTACAGGGTGTCCTTCAGAGCCTTGCCCGGCTTGAACACGATGCTCTTGGAAGCAGCGATGGTGATGGGCTCGCGGGTGCGGGGGTTGATGCCCTGACGCTCAGCGCGCTCACGCACCTCGAAGGTGCCAAAGCCGGAGATGGAGATCTTCTCACCCTCGGCCATAGCCTTGCCCAGTGCCTCGAATGCAGCGTTGACAGCCATCTCGGCGCTCTTCTTGCTCATCTCAGTGTTTGCCGCAACCTGTGCGATCAGATCGGTCTTGGTCATAATAAAAGCCTCCACAATATTCTCAACATTTTCTATTCGAGCAGACGGTCTGACCGTCTGGTACCCGTTTACGTTTCGTCCGCTTCCAGCCTCTGGGTGAAGCGCTTTGCCGCGAAGGTCAGAGCCTCTTCGGCATCCACACCGGCCAGACGCATGGCATCGGCGGCGGCCAGCAGCAGCTCACCGGCGTTCTCTGCCGTCTGCTGTGCGTCCCACGCGGCCTTGGCGTTGTCCAGAGTCCTGGCCGCACCGGCGGCATCCTCCGGCCCGCAGCCGAACCGCGCGGCCCGCTTCTGGAGCTTCTGGGCGCGCATTAGGGCGGGCAGGGTGGCCGGGACGGTGTCCAGCTCATCGGCCAGGGTCGTGCGGCCCTTTTCCTTATTTTTGAGCGCATCCCAGCTGTTTATACCAGCATTTTCCGCCGCAGAGGAAGCAAAGATGTTCGGGTGGCGGAAGACCAGCTTCTCGCACACCTCGCGGCAGACCTTTTCCATGTCGAAACGGCCCCGCTCCTCCTCGATGACGGTGTGGAACACCACCTGCATCAGGACGTCGCCCAGCTCTTCCTGCATCATGACAGGGTCGTCGGCGTCGATGGCTTCCAGCGCCTCGCACGTTTCTTCCAGAAAGTTTTTCCGGATGGAAGCGTGGGTCTGGACTTTGTCCCACGGACAGCCGTTCTCCCCGTCTCTCAGGATGCGGATGATCTCCACGAGGTCTTCCGCCGTATAGTGTTCCCGCGGCGTCCAGTCCTGCATGGGGCGTCTCCTTTCCGCATTCCAAAAATATCTGCGAACAGATTCAAATTGTACCGCAGAATCCGCCGAAATGCAAGGGTACAAGCGCATTTTCCGGCTTTTTGCGTCAAAATTTTCATTTCATTCACAACAAAAGGCGGCATCCCCCGGGGGACACCGCCCTGCGTGGGCTTTTTCGCTTACAGCTGTGCGCCGCACTTGTTGCAGAACAGCGCGTCGTCCGAGACGGGCGCGCCGCACTGGGGGCAGGTCTTGGCCTCGTCGTCCTCGGGCTTTGCCTCGGCGGGCTCTGCGGCTGCGTCAGCCGTCACGTCGGCGGCGGCCTCTTCCGTATCCTCGAAAGTCGTCTCAATGACGGTATCCGGCTCGAGAGAGGCTTTCAGGTCGGAGAGCTCCTGCTCGATGTTGGCGATCATCTCGATGTATTTGTCCACAAGGGGCTGGTTCTCCTCGTTGCCCTTGGCCAGACTATACACCAGAGCGCCCAGCTGGCGCTGCGCCTTGTACAGCTTGCTCTGCGCGTTCACGATCTTTGCCTGGGTGCGGCCCTTTTCGGCCAGATCCAGCGCGGCATTCCTGCCTTTCTCGGCATACTCGAGGCCCATTTCCTTGATCTTATTGAAGTCCATAAAAGACACCTCACTTGTCTATGCCCGGGGTGGGCAGCACTCCTCTGCGTTTTCTGCTCAGGCTGTCCCTGTGCCGCCGGAGATTATTTTCATTATAGCGCACTCCCGGGGGGAATGCAACGAATCCCACCCAAGTTTTACAGAATCGTGCGGATTTGGAAACAGTTTTTTCGCAATTTGCACACGTTCCGCGTTCTGATGTCGTTTAGAAGCTGTTTTCGTAAGCAGGGTGCGCCGAACGGCGAGGATTTTTGCCCGCAGACAAGGCGATTTTCCGCAGCAATCCTGACGGATTGCAAGGGAAAGCAACGCAGTATGCGGGCAAAAAGACCGTTTCGGGCGGTGTGCAATGCTTAGGAAAACGGCTTCTCAAATTTCGCCTGCGTAGAACTCGCGCAGCATACTGTCGGCGGGCAGAAGCTCCAGCTCCACCGGAGCCACATGCTCGAAGCGGCGGGCCGTCTCGTCCCAGAGCTCCGCGTTGTGGCCTTCCAGCGTGAAGCGCTGGCTCACCGGGCGCAGGAGCTTTGCGATGAGGCCCAGCTCGTAGGTGAAGGAAGTGTCCAGCAAAAAGTCTGCCGTAGTCTTGAAGCCCTTGATATACCGGGTCTCGCCGTCGAGGACCCGGTCCCACATGGCGAGGGTCTTGGCGGGGCTGCGGCCCCGGGCGGCGGCATCCCGCAGGGTGCGGCGGCAGAGGCGGATGTCCTGGGTGTTGATGACACGGCGGCCATCAATGCAGTATTCCTCCCGCAGGCCGGCGTAGATGCGGTAGACGTCGTCGCCCTTCACGAGGCCCGTCAGCTCAGGGTTCAGGGCATGGATGCCCTCCACGATGCAGACGCCGCCCTTGAGGTCCAGCGTCTCCGTCTCGGAGGAGCGGGACTCGGTGGTGAAGTCGTAGATGGGCAGCACGGTCTTGCCGGTGGTGCTCAAATCGCTGAGGCACTGGCGGATGAGGGACATATCCAGTGTGTCAGGGTTCTCGTAGTCCAGCGTACCGTCGGGCAGGCGGGGGTAATACTGAGCGCCCTTGAAGAAGTTATCCAGACTGATGACATGGGCCGGGGTGCCGGAGGCTTCCAGAGCCTCCGCCACCTTATGAGCCGAAGTCGTCTTGCCGCTGGCCGACGGGCCGGTGAGCATGACGATCTTGGCGCGGGAGTCCCTGATCTTCTGGGCAGCATAGGCCACCCGCTGGCGGTAGCTCTTCTCGCTCATCTCCGCCAGCGCCGCCGGGCTCTGGGCGGCGACGTTGTACAGGTCTATCTCAACCAGACGTTTCGGTACCCAAATCGTGATCATAAAAAACCGCCACTCCTTTTTTCCGTTCCAGCACTTCGTCGAAACGCTGGATGTATTCTGTCGGATACTTGAAATTAAAGATGCGCTGCATCCGCTTGCCGCCGTCGGCCACCAGCTTGGTGCTGCCGCCTGCGCCGGCCGAGAGGATGGTCTGGACTTCTTCCATGATATAGATATTATAATACCCCTCGTGGCCCGGCTTGCACCAGCCCACGTTTTCCAGGTTTTGGAGGGTATTTTTCTGACGATAGAGGTAGTAGGGCCGATAGCCCGCCTCGGCCAGCAGATGGCACTTTTCCAGCATGGCGGCCACGTCGGCGTAGTCGTTCTCCTTCTGGTCCTCGATGACGATGCGGGAGGCCCGCTTGAGGGTCAGGGTGTGGACGGTGATGTTCTCCGGGGCCATGGCCAGCACCCCGTCCATGATGCTCAGCCGGGGCCTGACGTACTCCGCCAGATCCAGCAGCACGTCGGCAAACTGCTCCTGGCTGGGGTGGGTGGCGTGGTAGCCCACCTTGGACAGGCCGGGGAGTACGCCGAACAGGTTTTTCACCGCCCCCGTCATGCTCATGAGCACATGAGTCTTGAGCTTGGGCAGGTCAAACACCCCGTCGGCCTCCGCCACCGGGGCGATCACCTCCGCCTGCTTGAGCACCCGTCCCGCAGGGAGGGACACCGTGCGGGTGGAGGCGTCATAGCACAGCTCCGCCCCGGAAGCGGCGGCGGCCTGGGCCATGCCGGTCTTTTCGTACAGGCCCCGCAGGACGGCCTCCTTGTGGAGGGCCCCGCCGGGGCTGTCGGTGATCACCGCCGTGCCCCCCGCCTCCGCCACCAGCTTCGCCGCCGCAGCAGCCACCGCCGGGTGGGTGCAGATGGCGCTCTCCGGCGGCGCGGCCCGGAGCAGGTTGGCCTTGAGCAGGATGCGCTCCCCCGGCCGGACGAAGCGCTCCATCCCGCCCAAGGCGGCCACCGCCTCACGCAGCTTTGCCTCCGCCTGTCCGTAGTCCGGACAGGCGGCCAGATAGACCCGGTTGCCCTCCATGAAACCCCTCCTAGGAATCCAAACTCTGTTCAGTATACCCGCCGGAGGGGGCTTCGTCAAGGGCGGGGAGGCGGCCCAGGGCCGCACTTCGGTTTGGGTGGAACCGGGTGAAACTGCCCCCGCCCGGCTGCGGCTGGTGGTGCAAAGCCCCCAGTTGTGGGATGTGGACACCCCCGCCCTGTACGCCGCGGAAGCCGCCCTCACCTCCCCCGGCAATGCGGCCCCGGTGGACCGGGCCTCTACCCGCTTCGGCATCCGCACCGTGGCGGTGGACGCGGTCCATGGCCTGCGGGTCAACGGCAAAACCGTAAAGCTCAAGGGCGGCTGCATCCATCATGTCACCAGTCCCTTGGGCGCGGCGGACTTCGACTGCCAGACCCGCCGGGTGCTGAAGGCCCACAAAGAGGCCGGCTACAACGCCCTGCGGCTGGCCCACAACCCGCCCTCCCAGCGGTTTTTGGACCTGTGCGACGAGTATGGCCTCTTCGTCATCGACGAAGCTTTTGACGGCTGGCACGTCGGCAAAACCCCCCACGGCTACCACCAGTTCTTCGACGAGTGGTGGGAGCGGGATGTAGAAGCCTTTGTGCTGCGGGACAGAAACCACCCCA
>ERZ857972.1272-NODE-1272-length-15276-cov-35.638394_pt1 | contig 15276 bp, 8 predicted proteins | sample MGYA00519757_ERZ857972 | MGnify/ENA primary metagenome ERZ857972 (study PRJEB31778, sample SAMEA3449383) | human gut metagenome | biome: human gut; feature: human-associated habitat; material: faeces | place: United Kingdom | collected 2010/2012 ...
CGCTGGAATACCGCAGGACGGGCAGCACCCGCCGCTACCACCCCGGCTATGAGTGTAAATGGGCTACAAACACGGTTGTCCACCTGTTGGAAAACCGGGAGTACACCGGCTGTCTGGTAAACTTCAAGACGGAGAAGCCCTCTTACAAGGTCAAGCATAGCGTAGAGAACCCCATTGAGAAGCAGGCCATTTTCCCGAACCACCATGAGCCGATTATCGACACGGAAACATGGGAGCGCGTGCAGGAGTTACGCAAGCAGCGCAAACGCCCGAACCGCTATGACGAGGTGGGGCTGTTCTCCGGTATGCTGTTCTGCGCCGACTGCGGCCATGTGATGTACCAGCAGCGGTATCAGAACAAGAACCGCAAGCAGGACTGTTACATCTGCGGCAGCTACAAGAAGCGCACCCGCGACTGTACGGCGCACTTTATCCGCACCGACCTGTTGACCGCCGGTGTCCTCTCCAATCTCCGGCAAGTGACCGAATACGCCGCCAAGCATGAGAGCCGCTTTGTGAAGCTGCTTATCCAGCAGAACGAGATCGGCGGCAAGAGAAAGACCGCCGCAGCCACCAAGCAGCTTGAACAGGCGCAGGAGCGCATTTCCGAAGTGAGCCGCATTATCAAGCGGCTGTATGAGGACAATGTGAACGGCAAAATCAGCGACGAGCGTTTCATGGAACTGTCGGCAGACTATGAGCAGGAGCAGCGGGAACTGAAAGACCGCGCCGCCGCTTTGCAGGAGGAACTGGACAAGTCGCAGGCCGCCACCATCAACGCGGAAAAGTTTATGGGTATCGTCCGAAAGCACCTTGCCTTTGAGGAATTGACCCCCACCCTCTTGCGGGAGATGATTGAGAAAATCGTCGTGCATGAGTGCAGCTATGACGAGAACGGCACCCGCAGGCAGGACATTGAGATTTATTACAGCTTTGTCGGCAAGATTGACTTGCCCGAAGCCTAACGCCCGACCTATCCGACACAATGGCCAAGTGCCGGATAGGAACGGCAAAATTTTTTACACTTCTATTACTTCTTTATCGCACATAAGCAAAGTCGCAGGGTATGAAGCAGCTGATGTCCGGCGGCGGTGTCATCCTCATCGGTACGCAGCTTATCCCGCTGCTCTCCGGTCTGTTCGGCTAATCAACAAGCGATAGGAGGAAAACCCGCCATTGTTCGATAATATTTTCGCAGCAATCGAAACATGGATGAGGGAACTTCTTTCCGGCATGGTGGAGTCCAACCTGAGTACGATGTTCACAGCGGTCAACCAACAGACCAGTGAAATCGCTGCTCAGGTCGGGCAGACACCGCAAGGGTGGAACAGCAGCATTTTCAGCATGATCCGTAACATTTCGGATTCGGTGGTGATTCCCATTGCAGGAATCATCATTACGCTGATCCTCTGCTATGAACTGATCTCGATGCTGACGGAACGGAACAATCTGCACGATGTAGACACTTGGATGTTCTTCAAGTATTTCGTGAAGATGTGGATCGCGGTCTATCTCGTCAGCCATACGTTCGATATTGCAATGGCGGTATTTGACATTGGACAGTCGGTGGTAAATTCTTCCTCCGGCATTATCCGTGGCAATACCGCCATTGATATTAGTTCTCTTTCAATGCAGATGCAGGCGGCAATGGCAACAATGGCGATTGGCGAACTGGTGACGCTGGCATTGGAAACCCTTGTTGTAAGCTGGTGCTTGAAAATTCTGTCCATAGTTATCACGGTGATCATGTACGGCAGAATGATTGAGATTTACCTCTACACTTCGCTTGCTCCGATCCCATTTGCAACCATGAGTAACCGTGAATGGGGCCATGTGGGTACGAACTACTTCCGGGGTCTGTTCGCCTTGGCATTTCAGGCCTTCCTGATGATGGTCTGCGTGGCAATCTATGCAGCCCTTATCGGCAGCATCCGGGTATCTTCGGATATTCACTCGGCATTGTTCGGCACAATGGCCTACACGGTGATTCTTTGTTTCTCGCTGCTCAAAACGGGAAGTCTGTCCAAACAGATCTTCGGCAGTCACTAAATCCGGGAAAATCCAATGAAAGGAAAAGACAGCAGACAAAGCCGTTTCCCGGCGGCGGTCTGGCTGTTCTGGTGATAAATGGCCTATGTAACGATTCCCAAAGACCTTTCCAAAGTGAAGAATAAGGTCTTTCTGAACCTGACGAAACGCCAGCTCGTGTGTATGGGGTTTGCAGCAGGCATCGGCGTTCCGTTCTATTTTCTTATGCGCGACACGCTGGGAACCAGCAATGCAGCGGCAGGCATGGTGCTCCTGATGCTGCCGGAATTTTTCTTTGCTCTGTACGAGAAAAACGGGATGCACCTTGAAACCATCCTGACGAATTTCATCAGCGTCCGATTCAAACGTCCGGCGGTACGCCGCTATGAGGTCGAAAACCTGTATGAGCGGGAACTGGAAACCGCAGCACCGATCCAGAAGAAAGGAGGCATCCTTGGTAAAAAGTGAACCGAAGAAGAAACCGCAGTCGGGCGGCTTCTTCCAGAGGTTCTTTCGAAAATCCGAAAAGAACCAGAAAGAACAGCGGTTGACTGTGCAGCGTTCCATTCCATATCTGGAAATGGGGTGCGACGGTATCTGCCGGGTGGAGGAACATCTGTATTCCAAAACCGTCCGATTCTACGACATCAACTACCAGCTGGCGCAGAATGAGGACAAAAACACCATCTTTGAAAGCTGGTGCGACTTCCTCAACTACTTCGATGCCAGCATCCGTTTTCAGCTGTCGTTCATCAACCATAAGAGCGATATGAGCGAGTACAACAAGGTTATCCAGATCGAGCCGCAGCACGATGCGTTTGACGATGTGCGTATGGAATATGCGCAGATGCTGAAACAACAGCTTGCCAAGGGCAACAACGGTCTGGTTCGGACGAAGTACATTACGTTCAGCATTGAAGCAAAGAGTGTCAGGGAAGCAAAACCCCGGCTGGAGCGTATCGAAACCGATATTCTCAACAATTTCAAGGTGCTGGGCGTGAAAGCCTACCCGCTGAACGGCGTGGAACGGCTTCAGATCATGTACGAAACCTTTCATCAGGAAGAACAGCAGAAGTTCGATTTCAGCTATGACCGCATCCTGCAGAGCGGCATGACGACCAAAGACTTCATTGCCCCGACCAGTTTCCTGTTCAAGAGCGGCAAAGACTTTATGATGGGCGATACCTACGGTGCTGCATCCTATCTGAACATCCTTGCCCCGGAACTGACGGATAAGGTGTTGGCCGAGTTTCTGGACATGGACAAAAATCTGGTGGTCAGCATTCATGTGCAGTCGGTAGACCAGTTGAAAGCAATCAAACTGATCAAGGGCAAAATTACCGATCTGGACCGTATGAAAATCGAGGAACAGAAGAAGGCTGTGAGGTCTGGTTATGATATGGAAATTATTCCGAGCGACCTTGCAACTTATGGCGGCGAGGCCAAGAAGATTCTGGATGATCTGCAAAGCCGCAATGAGCGTATGTTCCTTGTTACGGTGCTGTTCCTCAATACGGCTAAGACCAAGCAGGATCTGGATAGTGCTGTGTTTCAGACTGCTGGTATCGCGCAGAAGTTCAACTGCACGCTGAACCTTCTGGATTATTTGCAGGAGCAGGGGCTTATGAGCAGCCTTCCGCTGGCAAATAATCTCGTTCCCATCAAGCGCGCACTGACCACCACTTCCACCGCCATCTTTGTGCCGTTCACCACGCAGGAGCTTTTTATGGAGGGCGATTCCCTCTATTACGGTCTGAATGCGGTATCCAATAACATGATTATGGCAGACCGGAAGCAGCTGAAAAACCCGAACGGCCTGATCCTCGGCACACCGGGAAGCGGTAAGTCGTTCAGTGCAAAGCGTGAGATCACCAATGTGTTCTTCACCACAACGGACGATATTATCGTTGCAGACCCGGAAGGCGAGTATTATCCACTGGTGGAAGCACTGGGCGGTCAGGTTATCCATATTTCGTCCACCAGTAAGGACTACATCAACCCGATGGACATTAACCTCAACTATGCGGACGATGATAACCCCCTGGGCATGAAATCGGACTTTATTCTTTCCCTGTGCGAACTGATTATGGGCGCACGGGATGGCATGGAGCCGGAAGAAAAGTCGGTCATTGACCGCTGCCTGCCGCTGGTCTACCAGAAATATCTGAACGACCCGAAGCCGGAGAATATGCCGACGCTCGGTGATCTGTATGACTGCCTGCGGGAGCAGAAAGAGCGGCAGGCGCAGCGTATCGCCACGGCACTGGAAATCTACGTCAATGGTTCGCTGCGTGTGTTCAACCATCAGACGAATGTGGAACTGGATAACAGAATTATCTGCTTCGACATCAAGGAACTGGGTAAACAGTTGAAAAAGCTGGGAATGCTCATCGTCCAGGATCAGGTCTGGAACCGTGTTACCGTCAACCGCAACAGCAAAAAGAACACGCGGTACTATATAGACGAGTTCCACCTCCTGCTGAAAGAGGAACAGACCGCAGCATACAGCGTCGAGATTTGGAAGCGGTTCCGAAAATGGGGCGGCGTACCCACAGGCATCACCCAGAACATCAAGGATTTGCTGGCCAGCCGGGAAATCGAAAACATCTTCGAGAACAGCGATTTCATTTATATGCTCAACCAGGCATCCGGCGACCGACAAATCCTTGCAAAGCAGCTGAATATTTCACCGTTCCAGCTGTCGTATGTGACGAACAGCAACGAGGGCGAGGGGCTGCTGTTCTACGGCAATACGATTATCCCGTTCAAGGATAAGTTCGACACTTCGCTGAAACTGTACAGTCTGATGACAACGAAGCCCAATGAGATGGGAAAATACAAGGAGAAAAAAGAAGCATGAACACACCGAACATTTTTGACCGACTGAGCCGTAAGATTCATCATCACTCTGACATGGAGCCGCACGAAAGTGATTCCGGCCCGCCCTTTGGTGAGGTGGAACCGCTCAACTTCCACGATGAAGAATCGGTGGTGCATACAGTGCTGGAGGACTTTTACGCCGTTGGTACACTGGCCGATGAACTGACTGACGGCTTTCACATGGAAGCCCACGGCTATCTTGACCGTGAGGAAGTGAATACCCGTCTGATCGCCTTTGCCCGGAAGCTGGAGCAGGTGCTTGACAAGTGGGAAACCCACGCAGCCCTGATCGCATGACGGCTCCAGCCGGAAGGAGGTGATTTCCATAGCAGACAAAAAGTTTCGGGGCAGAGATAAAATCGTCCAGAAGATGACCAAAGACGGTCTGGTGGATGAAAACCTCCGCACCGGGGAGCAGAAGTCCGCAACCGTAGCAGAAAAGCCGGAGCAGGAAGATTCGGCAAAAGAAACTGCGGAAAAGGAAACAGATGAAGAACCTATCGTGGAAGAAGAACGGTGCATGGATGCCGGGGACGGGGAGGAGGATGCACCCCGACATCACAGCACCGCCAAGCAGAGCGCGGACTATTACAAAGCCCATCAGGAGGAGGGCAAGCCGAAGGATGCGCCTGCGGAATCGGATGCAGAGCCGCAGACCAAGAAAGGACGACTTTCCTTTGAGGATGAAAAAGGCGGCATTGTCCGTGGCGTAGGAATGGGCGTTAAGAAGGTGGCCAAGAAAGGAGTGGATACCGCCACCGGGTTCGCCCATCAGAAAGTACATCAGGTGGAAAAGGACAATTCCGGCGTGGAAGCTGCACACAAGTCAGAAGAAGCAGCTGAACGCCTGCACCACTTTGTCAAAGGCAGAAAAAAGCCCAAAGATAAATCTGCCAGAGCGGAGAAAAGAGGTGGGGAGGATCAGAAATCCAGCCGTCTGAAATTCTCCGAGAGCGAGGGCGGCACGGCAGAAAATGCAGCGGAAACGCCGCTGAAAAAGAAACAGCCCCAGCCTCCACCGACTGCCGCAGGAGGTGAAACAAAAACAGTCGGTGCGAAGTTTTACCAGAAAAAGCAGTATAAGGATGCTTATGCAGCCGCCAAGCGCGGTCAGAAAGCCGGAACTGCTGCCAGCAAGCAGGCGGCAGCGGCAACCAACACCATTACGGAGAAAGCGAAAGCGGCGGTGCAGGAGATCGTCGTGCAGAATAAAACCCTGTGGGTCAGTATTGGTGTGGGCATCCTGCTGGTGATGGTCATGCTGGGGGCCTTTTCAAGCTGCGGCGCAGCAATTCAGGGAACGGGTAGTACCTTTGTGGGAACGACCTACCCCAGCAAGGACGCCGATATGAAAGGCGCAGAGGAAGATTATCTGGAACTGGAAAAGGAACTGGATAAGCAGATTCGGCAGATGGAGTCCACCCATCCGGGCTATGATGAATACCGCTATCAGCTGGACGAGATCGGCCATGACCCGTATCAGCTGATTTCTCATCTGACGGCAGTTTATGAGCAGTTTACCAGAGGACAGGTCAAGCCTGTTATCAAAGAACTGTTCAAGCAGCAGTATCTCCTGAAAGTGTGGGAAACCATTGAGATTCGCACTCGCATGGAAACCAGAGTAGGGATTCGGCCAACGATTGACGCTTTTGGAAATGTCAGCATGGAAACCTATACCTATCAGGAAGAAGTGGAGTATGAGTATAAAATCCTCAATGTCCTGCTGAAAAATAAGGGCTTTGATACCATCGCGCGGAAGAACATGAACCGGAAGCAGACTGGGCGGTACGATGCCTATAACCTGACCTACGGCAACCGCCTGGAACTGTTCGGCGCAGGCTCCCCGACTTACAGCGGCGGCACAACGGGCAGTATTGGCACAGGCGGCGGAGCTGGTGGCTCCGGCGGTGGTTTCAAGTATGATATTCCATCGGAAGCCCTTTCGGATGAAAAGTTCGCAAGGATGATTGAGGAAGCCGAAAAGTATCTTGGTATGCCGTATGTGTGGGGCGGCAGTTCCCCAAGCACCAGTTTTGACTGTTCCGGCTTCGTATGCTGGGTCATCAATAACTGCGGCAATGGGTGGAGCGTTGGGCGTACAACAGCCAACGGCCTGCGCGGGAAGTGCAGTTATGTCTCTCCTGCGGATGCGCAACCCGGCGACCTGATCTTCTTCGAGAAAACCTATAACACCGCTGGCGCGTCGCACGTTGGCATCTATGTCGGCAATGGTATGATGATCCACTGTGGCGACCCCATTTCCTACACCAGCATCAATTCGACCTACTGGCAGAGCCACTTCTTAGGCTTTGGCCGCATCAACTGAAAGGAGGGCCGATGGGAAAGAAGTTACAGAAATATCTGGATGAAGCCGAAAAGACGGAACAGCAGATCGCGGAACTGGAAGAACGGCTGAGAACCATCCGGGCAGCACAGAAAAAGGAAGAGGACAGCGAGATCATTCGTGCCATCCGCAGCACCAAGATGGGCGGGCGCGAACTGCTGGCTCTGCTGGACAACATTCAGGCGGGCAACGTGACGTTCCTGACCGCTGTAAACAACGCTTCGGAGGAAGCAGAAACGGAGGAAGCGATTGAAAAAGATGCTTAAACGGCTGGGAGTTGTTATCCCCAGCACAATTCTGACTCTGCTGATGGCAGTTGGCTTTTCGACCCCTGCCTTTGCCTATGTGGATACCACCGAGGTGGCAGAGGAACCTGTGCAGGTGGTCGAGGAAACAGAGCCGACCGAGGAAGAAAGGATTCCGTTCACCATCGCAGGCAACGGCGAGGTAGAGGATAACATCGTAGATGACCCCAGCAAGGAGTTCTTCACGGTCAAGACCAAGGGCGGCAACACGTTCTTTCTGGTGATTGACCGGGCGCGGAACAGTGAGAACGTCTATATGCTCTCGATGATCGACGAGTACGATCTGCAGGAGTTTCTGGACGATGAGGAGCGCAATGGTAAGCAGGAAGAAGAAACACCTGCGGTCGTCTTACCCGAAATCAAACCCGAACCTACCACGGATGTGGAAATCGAAGAACCGAAAGAAGAATCGAGCGGCGGCATGAATAAGATTCTGCTGCTGGTGTTCGTGGCTGCGCTGGGCGGCGCAGGTGCTTTCTTCTACTTCTATATTTATAAGCCGAAGCCGAAGGAAGAAACGCCGCAGAGTGAAAATCTGGAAACCGACCAGAGCCTTGCGACTGTGAACGAGGATAATCAGTCCGGCAACGAAAATGGCACATAAGAAAACCGTAACATAAGGATGCAGGGGTAGTCGAAAGGCTATCCCTGCTTTTTTCAAAAAGGAGAAAGCGTTGAAATATCTGGTGATTGCAGAAAAACCGAGCGTATCGAAATCCATTGCAAAAGTGATCGGTGCATATCGGCAGGAGGACGGGTATCTGGAGGGTGGGGATTGCGTGGTAAGCTGGTGTCTGGGGCATCTGGCAGAGTATGCAGCCCCGGAACACTATGATGAACGCTATGAAAACTGGCGTTTTGAGGATTTGCCGATTCTCCCTGTTGAGTGGAAACTGCTGGTACACAATACCAAGAAGCCGCAGTTCAATGTTCTGCGCAAACTGCTCCGCAGCAAGAAATTCGATTATGTGGTGAACGCCTGCGACGCAGGGCGCGAGGGTGAAGCGATTTTCCGCCGTGTGTATGCTCTTGCCGGAAGTAAACTCCCCATCAAGCGGCTGTGGATCAGCAGCATGGAGGATGCCGCCATCCAGCATGGCTTTGAAAACCTGAAAGATGGTGCGGCCTACGACAACCTGTTTGCAGCGTCCGAGTGCAGAGCAAAAGCAGATTGGCTGATCGGTATGAATGGAACCCGTGCTTTTACGAAAAAGTACGGCAGAAAACAGACCATTGGCCGTGTGCAGACCCCGACGCTGGCGATGCTGGCCGAACGGCAGGCCCAAATCAAGAACTTCGTAAAAGAACCCTATTATAAAGTGGAACTGTCCGGCGCGGGGGTTGTGGCGGTATCGGAACAGATGGCGCAGGAGCAGGACGCGGATGCTATGCAGGCCGCTTGCGATGGACAGTGCGCCGTGGTTGGCAGCATCGAGCGCAAGCGAGTGGAGAAGAAGCCCCCGAAGCTGTATGACCTGACGACCTTACAGCGAGAAGCAAACCGCTATTACGGTCTGACCGCCAGCCGGACGTTGCTGGCGGCCCAGGAACTGTATGAAGAAAAACTGGTGACCTATCCCAGGACGGACAGCCAGTTTGTGACCGAGGATATGAGAATGACAGTGGAATCTCTGGTGCTGGCGCTAGATGGCACGGCGGCAGACGTAAGCTGTGTTATCAACAACAGCAAGGTCACAGACCATCATGCGCTCCTGCCGACCATGCAGGGTGCAAAGTGTGATAAGGAAAGGCTGTCCGAAACCAAACAGAAGATTCTTTCACTCATCATCTGGAAACTGGTGCAGGCCGTGCAGCCGTCGTTCATCTATGAGGATGTGCTGGTGACGGTATGCTGTCAGGGACAGAATTTTACGGCAAAGTATAAGGAAATTTTGCAGCCCGGATATACGGCAAAGACCATTCCGTTTGTGGAGCCGGAAAAGGACAAAGAGGTGCCGATTCCGAAAAAGCTGGAACAGGGGATGGTTATTCCGGTGGTACGGGCAGAGAAAAAGCAGGGCTTTACTTCACCGCCGAAAGTCTACACCGAAGATACCCTGCTGTCGGCCATGGAAACAGCAGGCAACAAGGAATTTGAAAAGGACACGGAGAAGAAAGGTCTGGGAACACCTGCAACCCGCGCCGCGATTCTGGAAAAGCTGGTATCCTCCGGCTATGTGCAGCGTAAAGGCAAGCAGATGATTCCCACGGAGGACGGTGTGGCCGCGATCCGCAATATCCCGGACTACCTGAAATCTGCCAGTATGACAGCCGAATGGGAAAATGACCTGCTGCGGATGGAGCGCGGCGAGATCAAGCCCTATGATTTTATGCAGGGCATCCACGGATTGCTCGATAAGATGCTGGCTGACCTCCGGCAGATTCCTACCGTCGCGGCAGTTCCCAATCATAATAAGGTAAGCGTAGGAAACTGCCCGGTTTGTGGCAACCCTGTACATGAAAGTAAACTCAGCTTTTGTTGTGCAGACCGCAGCTGCAAATTTGCCCTCTGGAAAGAAAGCAGATACTTGTCCAACATGAGAAAAACGCTGGACAAGAAGATGGCGGTAGACCTTTTGAAGAAAGGCCGCACCCATGTAAAAGACTTTTATTCCGTGAAAAAAGATAAAACGTTCGCTGCCGATCTTGTGATGCGCGTCGAAGAGGGCCGCGCACAGTACAGCCTGGAATTTCCCAAAGCACCGATGAAAAAGAAAACGTAAAGGAGGTTTGACCCTTGCCACAGATTAACGATATTCGAGAATTGGCGCAGCAGAACGCCCGGTATATCAGTAACTCGCCACAGGACTGGATGAGTTATCTGGATGTGGCGGCGCGGCTGTACCGCTATTCGTTCACCGATACGCTCCTAATCCACGTGCAGCGGCCCGATGCGACCGCCTGCGCAGAACTGGAACTCTGGAATCAGAAAATGAGCCGATGGGTCAACCGTGGCGCAAAAGGCATCGCGCTTCTGGATGATACCGGACCTCGTACCAAGCTGCGGTATGTGTTCGATATTGCTGACACTCATCTGGTGCGCGGTGGAAAGACACCGCTCTTATGGAATCTGGACAGCCACGAGCATGAGCAGGCTATCTTAGACCATCTGGCAGATACATATGGTTTATCCCAGACAGACAGTATGAACGCTGCTCTGATGGAGCTGGCACAGCAGTTGACCGCCGACAATCTGGATGAAGCGATGGACGGTCTGGCCTATGAGGTGAAAGACACTTTTCTGGAGGAACTGGACGAAGATAACATCCGTGTCCGCTTCCGGGAACTGATGACCAACAGTATTTTCTATACGCTTTCCCGCCGCTGCGGGCAGGAGCCTATGGATGTGCTGGACGATGATGACTTTATCCGTATCGTGGATTTCAACAAGCTGCCGGCACTGTCGTTCCTTGGCAACGCGGTTTCCGAACAGTGCGAAGCGGTTCTTTTTGACATTGGCCGTGAGATGCGGAAAATTTACAAAAAAGAAATCACGCAGCAGCTTGAAAAATCCGTTGACAGCTTGTATAATACCAATACGGACTTTAGCACATTAAAGCACGAAACCAAAGAAAACACGACCAAAGGAGGACAAGAAAATGGAGTTGACGTATTACCGCAAGGGAGATTATCTGTTCCCGAATCTGGCCGTGAAGGACGAGCCGCAGACCATCGGGAAGTACGGGATGCTGCGCAGGACGTACCTGAAAAAGAACCGCAAGAACTGGTATCAGAGTATGCTGATGAGCGGCAGGCTGAACCAGCATCTGGCGCAGATCGAGGAAGCAGCGGAGAGCCGAGTAGAAACCCTGCTGGACAGCCTGAACGAGAAGTTTCCGGCACCGAACAAGGAGAAAGACCCGCTGGCATGGGCGGCACATCAGAACAGCCTGACGGCGATGGCCGAGGAGATCGTCTTGAAGGAATTGGTATACAATTAACCGAACCGACAACAGAACAGGATTTGAGCGAAGCAGAGGAAGAAATTGCCTCTGCTTTTTCTTTGCCTGATTTGCCGATCGTGGAACAGCAGATCCGTGCCATCGAAGAACCGATTCGGGCGCAGTACGCAGAGAAAATTGCACTTGATTCCGAGGTTGTTGATGAAGTTCTGTGCACGGGCAGCAACCGCAGCAAAGGTCAGCTTCGTCTGATCTACAATTTCATGGTTGAGAAAACCCCGGAAGAATATACAGAGTTCGTGAAAAACGAATATGGTACGGGCGGCAAAGGCTTTGAAATTGGCGGTGCAAAGTATGCGGTCTGGTTTGATGATTTAGGGCTGCGCATTGCGGCAGGCAGCACGGCAAAGGGCGGTACGATTGCCAATGCGTCTTTATCTTGGGAGGATGTAAGTAATCGTATCCATGAACTGCTCCGGCAGGGCGAGTATGCGCCGCAGGCGGTTCTGGATGCTGCACGGCAGAACGCCTTACAGGAACACGCGCAGACGTTGGCTTATATGGAACGTGATTTGGCCGATGGTGTTGCCGAAGCAGTGTTTCAGGATACAGAAATCTTCAGGGGCGGTTTCCCGGAAATGGCGGACAGGCTGGCTGGATTGCTGGATGATACGGATTTTCTGATTGACCTAAACGACAGATTATCTGCGCTGGGGGAAGCCTACGCCGAAGATAAAGACCTGATGCGGATGCACTTTTATAAGCCGGATAAAGTGGCAGCTCTGTTCCACCAGTTTGCGAAACCCTATCAGAACTACTCGGCGCGGGATGGCTTTCACTGGAATGAGTATAAGAAGTTCATCACGGAAGATGAAATAAGCGCTTTTTTCACACGAGGCAGCAATTATTCGGACAGTCGGCTGGCAATCTATTCGTTCTTCCTGAATCATGAGGACAAAAAAGAACGGGCTGACTTCCTGAAAGAGCATTACGGGATCGGCGGCAGCAGCCATGCACTCTGCGGGGCAGATGATTCTCACGAAGATCACGATGGCAGGGGCATTTCTTTGGAGCGTGGCCCATACGGGAACCCGGATGCAAGCGTTCATCTGAATTGGAATCAGGCTGTAGGTCGAATTGACCGACTTATTCGTGACAGTGAGTATTTGAAGCCGGCAGACTACTCCCGGATGCCTGCTTATGAGCGCGAGCGGATGGCAATGTGGGTGATGACCTTCTACCATCATCTGCCGAACGAAGTGGAACGGCCTTATCCGCAAGACCTTTACCATGAAGAAGGTCGAAAGGCTCTTGTTGAAAAGCTGGCAGATTCCGAACAGGCGGTGGAACTGCTGGAGCAGATGGACAATGCGTTGCGGTTCGTGCCGCTGGATTCCGAAGAATATGAGCGCAAGGCAGAATCCCTCTCTATCCTGCACCAGTATGTTGAGGGGACGTACACGATTTTCCCGGAAAAGAAGCAGGCTGTTGAGATTGCGGTTCCTGAACAGGGGCAGATGTCCATGTTTGACTTCATGGAGCAGGAGCCGCAATCGAAAGAGCAGTCAACCGCCGCAGCGGTTGAGGAACCCCGAAAAGATGTGCCCATTGCAGATGAAAAGCCTTCGAAGCAGACGCTGCAGCCCCTGCCGCTGGATGCCGCCAACGAGTATAACGCGCTGAAAGAGCGTTACCCGGATGCGCTGGTCGGCTACGAGCAGCACGGTAACTTTGAGTTCTACGGCGAGGATGCAAAGCGCGTTTCAGAACTTCTTGGCAGCAAGCTGTTGGAAAAGGAAACCGCACTCGGCAAGGTTGAGGTATCTGGTTTTCCGCGTGAACAGTGGGCTTCACAGGCAATGAAGCTCTGGAAGCAGGGGGAGAGCGTCTATCTGTCCGGCCAGCAAGAAGATGGAACCCATGCGCAGACAAAGTATTTCCGCAGAGAGGAATATCTGCCAGTCAATACCATCGTTGAACTGGACGATAGAGAGTTCCGTGTGGATTCGGTCAACTTTGAACAGGGAACGGTCAGCTTGCAGGACATGACCCTTGCAAAAGAAGCTCGGTATCCGATTTTCCGAACGGAACCGCTGGAGCACATTCGGCATCTGTATGAGCAGAATGATATTCCGATGGAAGAAGCGGTAGAAACCACGGTCTTTACTGCTCTGCACAATGCAGGTGTGGCCTACGAGGATTTCTCCCCGGAACAGATGGATGTGATCTATTCGGTGGCAGAATCGGGTGGCGAGTTGGAAGAACTGCTGAATCCCGACTTTCCGCCGGAACAAATGCAGTTGATCGCAGATGTGCAGAACCGAACGGATGCCATTAGCCGCGCAGCGGCAGAGGAAGCCCTTGAACCGCTGACGCAGCAGCCTATGACCCCGGCAGAGGTCAACCATGCAAGGCGGCAGCACAATCTTCCGCTGGACAGTGAAGCAGAAACAGAACAGCCTGTACAGCCCAAACAGGAGCCTATGAACTTCCGCATTACGGACGATGATCTCGGCGCAGGAGGGCCGAAAACAAAGTATAAAGCCAATGTGGAAGCGATTCGACTGCTGAAAACGCTGGATGCAGAGCAGCGGCAGGCCACAGCGGAGGAACAGGAAATCCTTTCCCGGTATGTTGGCTGGGGCGGCATTCCGCAGGCGTTCGATGAAAACAACGCAGAATGGTCGAAAGAGTATGCCGAACTGCAGTCCCTGCTCACGGCAGATGAGTATAAGGAAGCCCGCGCCAGTACCCTGAATGCGTTTTACACTTCTCCTACGGTCATCAAGGCAATGTATGAAGCCCTGGGCAATATGGGATTGTCCAAAGGCAATGTGCTGGAACCGTCCTGTGGTGTCGGCAATTTCATGGGTCTGGTGCCGGACAGCATGGAGAAGATTCGGATGTACGGTGTGGAGCTGGACAGCATTTCAGGCCGCATTGCACAGCAGTTGTACCAGAAAAACAAGATTGCGGTGCAGGGCTTTGAAACCATGCAGTTCCCGGACAGTTTCTTTGACTGTGTTGTGGGCAACGTACCCTTCGGCAATTACAAGGTGCCGGATAAGCGGTATGACCGCCACAATTTCCTCATCCACGATTATTTTATCGCCAAGAGCCTTGACCTTGTGCGTCCGGGAGGCGTGGTGGCGGTGGTAACGTCCAGCGGTACGATGGATAAGAAGGATTCCTCTGTCCGTGAGTACCTTGCCAACCGCGCCGATCTGGTAGGTGCGATTCGACTGCCGAACAATGCGTTCCAGCGCAATGCCAATACCGGCGTGGTTGCTGACATTCTGTTCCTGCAGAAGCGTGACCGTGCAGCGGTGGAGCGGGCTGACTGGGTAGATCTCGGTGAAACACCGGAAGGCTACTCCATCAACCAGTATTTTGCACAGCATCCTGAGATGGTGCTGGGAGAGGTCACCACCGAAAGCACTCAGTATGGCAAGCAGGAAACTACGGTCAAGCCCATCGAGGGCGCAGACCTTGCCCAGCAGTTGAAAGAAGCAGTCGGAAATATCCATGCCACCATCACGGAGCTGGAAATCTCCGACGACGAACTGGATGTGCAGGAAGAACCCATTCCGGCAGACCCCAGTGTGAAGAATTTCAGCTTCACGAACGTGGATGGGCAGATTTACTACCGTGAAAACTCCTTTATGAACAAGATAGAACTGCCTGCCGTAACTGCAGAGCGGGTGCTGGGCATGATCGCTCTGCGGGAAACCACCCGGAAGCTGTTGGATTGTCAGCTGCATGATGGTTCGGATGCGGAAGTACAGCTTTTGCAGAATGAACTGAAACAGCAGTACAC
>ERZ857972.1290-NODE-1290-length-15075-cov-6.142876_pt1 | contig 15075 bp, 13 predicted proteins | sample MGYA00519757_ERZ857972 | MGnify/ENA primary metagenome ERZ857972 (study PRJEB31778, sample SAMEA3449383) | human gut metagenome | biome: human gut; feature: human-associated habitat; material: faeces | place: United Kingdom | collected 2010/2012 ...
CCCCGAAATCAACCTGCGCGAGGTTTCAGCAAACGGCAGCTATTGGGAAGATGGCCACTGGGTGGAAACCAAGCCCATGGAAATCCACCGCACCTACGATTTCCCGCAGGTTGGCGAAAAGGACATGTACCTGTTGCACCACGAGGAGATCGAGTCGCTGGCAAAAAACATCCCCGGCGTCAAGCGCATCCGCTTCTTTATGACCTTCGGCCAGAGCTACCTGACCCATATGAAATGTCTGGAGAATGTCGGTATGCTGTCGACCAGCCCCGTCATGTTTGAGGGATGCGAGATTGTGCCCATTCAGTTTTTGAAAGCCCTTCTGCCCGACCCGGCCACCCTCGGCCCGCGCACCAAGGGAAAGACCAACATCGGCTGTATCTTTACCGGCGTCAAGGACGGCAAGGAAAAGACCTACTACATTTACAATGTCTGTGACCACCAGGAGTGCTACAAGGAAGTCGGCTCTCAGGCCATCAGCTATACCACCGGCGTTCCGGCCATGTGCGGCGCACTGATGCTGCTGACCGGCAAGTGGACCACCAAGGGCGTCCACACTGTGGAAGAGTTCGACCCGGACCCGTATCTGGAGGCACTGGACAAGTACGGTCTGCCCCGCTCTGAGAGCCACAGCCCGGCTCTGGTGGACTGATGCGGCTGGTCGATACGCGCCCGCCCTTCGCGGGGCTGGCAAACCTCTCGGAGGGCGCACTTGCTTCCCTGCCCACCCCCTGCTATCTGCTGGACGAAGCCCAGCTGCGCCGCAACGGCGAAATTCTGCTGGGGGTCCAGCAGCGGACGGGCTGCAAGATCCTGCTGGCGCAGAAAGCTTTCTCCAACTTCGATCTCTACCCGCTTCTCGCACCCTGCCTCGCAGGCACTGAGGCCAGCGGCCTCTACGAGAGCCGTCTGGGCAAGGAAGAGCTGCCCGAGAAGGAGAACCACGTCTTCTGCGCCGCCTACCGGGCGGACGAGTTCAACGAGCTTCTGGATTACGCCGACCACATCGTGTTCAACTCCCCGGCCCAGCTGGCAAAGTTCGGCCCTGCGGCCAAGGCGGCGGGCAAGAGCGTCGGTCTGCGCATCAACCCGGAGCGCTCCACGCAGGAAGGCCATGCCATCTATGACCCCTGCGCCCCGGGCAGCCGTCTCGGCACCACCCGCGCCCAGTGGGACGCGGCTCTGGCAAAACAGCCGGGCCTCGCCGCCCTGCTGGACGGCCTGCACTTCCACACCCTCTGTGAGCAGGACGCCGACGCGCTGGCCGTGACGCTGGACGCAGTGGAAGAGAAATTCGGCGACCTGCTGCCGGGGCTGAAATGGCTCAATTTTGGCGGCGGACACCACATCACCCGCCCGGGCTATGACCTTGCCGCGCTGGAAGCCTGCATCGCCCGGATGCAGGAGAAGTACGGCGTACAGGTCTATCTGGAGCCGGGCGAGGCGTGGGCGCTGAACGCGGGCTATCTCGTCACCACAGTGCTGGACACTCTGCAGAACGGTGACACCAGCCTCGCCGTCCTCGATATGTCTGCGGCCTGCCACACCCCGGACGTCATCGAGATGCCCTACCGCCCTCCCCTGCTGGACGCGGGCGAGCCGGGCGAAAAGCCCTGCACCGTCCGCCTCGGCGGGCCGACCTGCCTCGCGGGCGATGTCGTGGGAGACTACAGCTTCGACGCCCCGCTTGCCGAGGGCGACCGGCTCATCTTCGGCGATATGGCCATCTACACCACCTGCAAGAACAACACCTTCAACGGGATGCCCCTGCCGCCCATCTGGGCGCTGGCTGAGGACGGCACCTGCCGGGAGCTGGTCCGCTTCGGCTACAACGACTTCAAAATGCGGCTGGGTCACCGCGCATAAAACGAAAGCCATCGGCTGTCTGGGCCGATGGCTTTTTTGTTTACTTGAGTTTCTTTTTGGCTTCGTACTCCCGCAGGGCGGTCAGCGCCTCGCCCGCCAGCGGGTAGAGGGCCAGCATATTGAATATGGTCATCAGGCCGATGCCCACATCGCCGAGGTCCCACACCACGGTGTAGGCCTGCATACCGCCGACGACCAGCATCACCAGCGCCAGCACCTTGTAGGCCGTCTGCCAGAACCAGCTGTCACCGAAGAGATAGGCCACGTTGCAGCGGGCGTAGTAGAGGATGCCGATAAAAGTAGAGAAGCTGAACAGTGCCAGCGTCACTGCGATGAAGACGACGCCGAAGCTGCCCAGATGGTACTGCATCGCCGCCTGCAGAAGGTCCATGCCCTGCCGCCCGCCAGTGACGCTCCCGGGAGCCAGCAGCATCACGAAGGCCGTGCAGCTGCAGATGACGATGGTGTCGATGAGGACGCCCAGCGCCTGCACGAGGCCCATCTTCACGGGGTCGTCGCACTCAGCGGCAGCAGCGGCGCAGGGGGCCGAACCGGAACCGGCCTCGTTGGAGAAAAGGCCCCGCTTGATGCCGTTCATCACCACAGCGCCAAAGCCGCCGCCCACGGCCTGACGCAGGCCCAGCGCCTCCGAGAAAATGCGGACGAAGACATCGGGCAGCTGGGGCAGATGGGTGAGGATGATCCAGAGGGTCATGACGAAGTAGCAGCCCGCCATGATGGGGACGATGACGTCGAGGCTCTTGACGGTGGCCTCCTTCCGCAGGACGATGGCCGCCGCAAGCGCCGTCAGCACCAGCGTCGTGACCAGCGGCGGGATGGAGAACGCATTCTGGAACGCCTCGCTCACCGAGTTGCTGACCACCTGGCTGATGCCGCACCAGCAGATGAGGCCCGACACGGCGAACAGGCAGGCCGCCACCGAGCGGCGGAGCTTCCTGCCCCGTTTGCGCTCCGCGAGGGTGTGGAGATAGTAGGCCGGGCCGCCCCGCCAGCCGCCGTAAAGGTGGTCGGGCTGCTTGTATTTCTGGGCCAGCGTGGACTCCACAAAGGAGGTGGAGGCGCCCAGCAGAGCCGTCACCCACATCCAGAACACCGCGCCTGCACCGCCCACAGACAGCGCCGCCACGACGCCCACCAGATTGCCCATGCCCACCCGGGTGGCCGTGGACACCACCAGCGTCTGGAAGGACGAGAGGCCGCTGCCCTTGTCGTTCTTCTCGCAGACCGCCGCCAGCATATCCCGGAACAGCCGCACCGGCAGAAGCCTTGTGCGCAGGGTGAAGAACACCCCCGCCGTCAGCAGCAGGATGACCATAAACGAGAGACTGAGGGTCACGTTTCCCAGATGCAGGGTGAGCAGGTCGCCCCACAACAGACGGTAGACCCCCTCGATGAGTTGAATGAGCACAGCATTTCCTCCCAGTGCTTGGATTTGGCCGTTTTTGCACAAAAACAGGCCGCCGTCCTTTATTATAGACGATTCGGCCTGTTTTGTAAATCAGGAAAGTGAAGTTCAGGAGAAAAAAGCAACAGCGACGACAAAGCCTCTCCCCTTGGGAGAGGTGGCATTGCGAAGCAATGACGGAGAGGGCAAGCCCGGCACGAAAGAGCCGCCGCGCAGCGATAAGCAGGCTCTTTGTCAGAGCGATACTATCGCTGTGTTTATGCTTCTCTCCTGGCATCCTTGCCCTCTCAGGCGCTTCGCGCCAGCTCTCCCAAAGGGAGAGCCTTTCCATACCGTCAGGCAGCAAAAAGCTCCCCCTTTCGGAGGAGCTTGAAGTGCGGTTTATCAGGACAAGATCATCCTGTCATTTGCAAACTCACCGCCGCTGGCGATCTGGAACTTTGCCAGCAAGTCGGAGACCTGCAGGTTCTTCTTCTCCTCGCCGGAGACGTCGTAGATGATGTGACCCTCGTGCATCATGATGAGGCGGTTGCCGTACTTGATGGCGTCCTTCATGTTGTGGGTGATCATCATGGTGGTCAGGTGGTTCTCCTCGACGATCTTCGCCGAGAGGGTCAGCACCTTGAGGGCGGTCTTGGGGTCGAGGGCGGCGGTATGCTCGTCCAGCAGCAGGAGCTTGGGCTTGTTCATGGTGGCCATCAGCAGAGTCAGCGCCTGACGCTGGCCGCCGGACAGCAGGCCCACACGGGCGGTCAGACGGTTCTCGAGGCCCAGATCAAGGCTCTTGAGCAGTTCACGGTACTGCTCCCGCTCCGCCCTGGTGATGCCGATGCGGAGGGTACGGGGCTTGCCGCGGCGAGCGGCGAGGGCGAGGTTCTCTTCGATCTGCATGGTGGCGGCAGTGCCGGTCATGGGGTCCTGAAAGACGCGGCCAATGTAGGCGGCGCGCTGATGCTCGCCCAGACGGGTGACGTCCACGCCGTCGATGATGATTTTGCCGCAGTCCACGGGCCAGACGCCGGCGACGGCGTTCAGCATGGTGGACTTGCCTGCGCCGTTGCCGCCGATGACGGTGACGAAGTCGCCCTCATTCAGCTTCAGGTTCAGGCCGTTCAGGGCCGTCTTCTCGTTGACGGTGCCTGCGTTGAAGGTCTTGGAAACATTTTGTATCTCAAGCATTGTTTGCGCCCTCCTTGTTTGCCTTTTTGGCCGCAGGCTTTGCGAAATATCTGCCCTTCCAGTACGGCACGGCGAGGAAGACAGCCACAACGGATGCGCTCAGCAGCTTTAACAGGTTTGCGTCAAAGCCGAGGGTCAGCACCAGCTGGATGACGATGTAGTAGATGATGGCACCCAGAGAGACGGACACCATCTTGAGGGCGAAGTTGTGGAAGATGCGGCCAAACACAGCCTCACCGATGATGACAGCTGCCAGACCGATGACGATGGCGCCGCGGCCCATGCCGACATCCGCAAAGCCCTGATACTGGCTCAGCAGAGCACCGGACAGCGCCACCAGAGCGTTGGAGACGGCCAGACCCAGCACGATGTTGAAGTTGGTGTTGATGCCCTGTGCGCGGGACATGGCGGGGTTGGAGCCGGTGGCGCGGATGGCGCAGCCCAGCTCGGTGCCGAAGAACCAGTACAGTACGGCGATGACCACAGCCGACACCAGAATGACCATGATGATGGGGTTGTGGAGCGCGAACTCCTTGACCCAGCGCAGGGAGATGAGCAGGTCATACTTGTCCACGTTGATGGACTGGTTGGCCTTGCCCATGATCTTCAGGTTGATGGAGTAGAGGGCCAGCTGCGTCAGGATGCCGGACAGGATGGCCGGGATGCCCATAAAGGTGTGGAGCAGGCCTGTGACGAAGCCGGTGGCGAGGCCCGCCAGCACGGCAGCCAGCAGGGACACCCAGACGTTCTGGCCCGAGAGCAGGCACATGACGCAGACTGCGCCGCCGGTGCCGAAGGAGCCGTCCACGGTCAGGTCCGCCACATCAAGGATGCGGTAGGTGAGATAAACGCCGATGGCCATGATGCCCCAGATGAGGCCCTGTGCGCACGCACCCGGCAGAGCACCGGGCAGGTTCGCCAGTCTTGCAAGCATTTCCAAAATGATTCCTCCTAAATTACACTTTTTTATAGACCCGTTTGATACGGGAAAGCGGAGAAGAGCGAGAAAACCGCTCTTCTCCGCTGTAGCCCTCTCAGTCAAAGCTTATCAGTTTTGACAGCTCCCCCAAAGGGGGAGCCTCTGGCGTGCCGGTAAGACATCTGTCAACTGAGAAAAAGCTTTTTGTCTTTATAAACTATAGTGCTCCGCTGCTCAGGACAGCATCAGCTGGCCTCTGTCGCAGGGCCCGCCCTTTTGCGCCATATCGGGCCTCAGGCGTCCAGTAGGAAGTGACCCGATTTGCCAAGGGCTCCCCCTTTGGGGGAGCTGGCGAGCGGAGCGAGACTGAGAGGGCTCAGCCCTCAATGGCCTCGTAGCCTTCGGGAGCGGTCAGGCCCAGGTCGTCGCAGATGGCCTTGTTGTACTTCTTGGTCACATCGGTGTACTCGATGGGCATATCGGAGACATTGGACTCGCCCTTCAGGATCTTGACAGCCATCTCGCCGGTGGTGTAGCCCAGGTCGTAGTAGCTGATGGACAGGGTGGCCACGCCGCAGCCGGCGCAGATGCCCTCCTCACCGGCGAAGACGGGCTTCTTGGCCGGGCGGCAGATGCCGTCCACGATGCCGGTGTTGGCAGCGACGGTGTTGTCGGTGGGGACATACAGAGCGTCGTTCTCGTCAGCGGCCTTCTGGCAGACGGAAGACAGGTCGTTGGAGTCGGAGAAAGCGTACTGGGTCGCGGTGACGCCCTTGGCCTCCAGATACTTCTGGACCTCGTCCACCTGATACTGGCTGTTGGCCTCAGCGGAGCAGTACAGCAGGCCGACCTTCTTGGCGTCGGGCATCCACTCCACGATCATATCAGCCTGCTGGTCCAGCGGAGCCAGATCAGAGGTGCCGGAGATGTTGCCGCCGACGGTGCCGGAGAAGTCGGTCAGGCCCAGAGCCACGCCGTACTCGGTGACGGAGGTACCCAGAACGGGGATCTCATTGGTGGCAGACTGTGCAGCCTGCAGAGCGGGGGTGGCGTTTGCCATGATGAGGTCAACGCCGGAGGAAACGAAGCCGTTGGCGATGGTGGCGCAGGTAGCGGAGTCACCCTGTGCGTTCTGGAAGTCGAACTTCACGTTGTCGCCGAACTCTGCGGTCAGAGCGTCCTCAAAGCCCTGTGTTGCAGCGTCCAGAGCAGCATGCTGCACCAGCTGGCAGATGCCGATGGTGTAGGTGTCGCCGGAAGCGGAGCCGGAAGCGGCAGAAGATGCCACAGAAGAAGCAGCCGTGGAGGATGCAGACGAGCCGCCGCAGGCGGTCAGGGCAGCAGCAGCGCCGCAGACAGCGGCAGCAGCCAGAAACGAACGACGAGTGATTTTACGCATAATGATTACTCCCTCATTTTTCCATCTACGCGGCAGCAGGACGCCGCGCCGAAAAGCATTTGAATGTCCAGCAGAGAGCCTCTGCTTTACACTCGTGAAGTATATCACGATTCCCGCCCGATGGCAACGCCGTTTCGGCTCTAATTATCTATTAAAATGAATATATCTATCACTTTTTTCGATAGGTGTTTCTTCTCTGCTGATAGTCCGTCAGTTTTTGCAGCTCTGCGCCCAGCCAGACGAGGTTTTCTTCCAGCTGAGGGAGGTACTCTTTCTCATAGTCAAACTTAAAATAGAGTGCCTGCCAGAGCTTCGCCTGCATCCGGCGGCGCAGGGGCGGCTCGAGGGCGACGTCCAGCGGCTCCACCACGTCTTCCAGGTCCATGCAGGTCTGCGCCCAGCGGACGTCGGTCTTTTCCCGGGCAGGGACGTCGTAGCGGGCCAGATAGTCCTCCACTTTGGCTTCGATGACACGCCCTCCGCAGCCGGTGGGCTGCAAAAAATAGCTCACCTCCCCTTCCCTGCTGATCTCCTGCGCCAGCGGGTAGAGGGCGCAGACCAGCGGTTCGGCGTCGTGGATGGCGCAGTGGTTCTCGGTGAGGAAAGGGCAGTTGTTCCGCTCCTCCTTCACGGGGGCCAGCCGCAGCACCGGCAGATGGCTCACCTGCCCGATGGACGCGCGGCAGAAAGCCCGGGCCACGGTCTGGGGCGGCAGGCGCAGCCGACCCGCGATTCGCCAGAGGTCGAAGCCCGACAGCACGATGTCCTCCCGCCCCCGGCAGCAGCAACCGCAGCCTGCGCAGGCAAACGAGAACGCCTCGTCCCGCGCCAGCAGCGGTGTCGTGCGGGCAAAATCCACCCGTCCGCAGAGGTCGAGCTGTGAATCCTTGAGCATGTAAGTTTCTCCTGTATACTGTAGTAGATCATGTGGCGAAGTGACAAATAAATAATATAGCTATGTTATATTTCCCCACTTCGCCAACTTGGCGAAGTGGCCTCTTTTGGCGAAGTGAGGTCAGTTCGCCAGCCGCCCTCATTCCGCCACCTTGGCGAAGTGGCTTTTCAAACGATGATACGTTCTTAATTTCCCACTTCGCCAGATAATATGCGGGTCTCAGAGAGGGGTGTCCTCTGTACGACCTCTCAGTCTCACTTCGTTCGACTGTTTCCCTAGTAGGAGAGCCTCTGGCGAAGAAATCAGGCTTTCCGCCATGCCAAAGCCTCTCCCTCTGGGAGAGGTGGCATTGCGGAGCAATGACGGAGAGGGCAAGGATGCTGACAGAGAAACTCACGCGCGGCGATAGTATCGCTCTGACAAAGGGTCTGCTTATCGCTGCGTGGCGGTTCTGTCACAACGAGCTTGCCCTCTCAGTCTCGCATTCGCTCGCCAGCTCTCCCAAGGGGAGAGCCTTATCTCCCTCACTCAAACCTCTTCGCCGGTATCACGATCGCCCCGAACAGCGAGGCGATATACGCCACCAGCACCGCGCCCCACACCTGCCAGCCGGTGACACGCTCAACAAAAACTGCCCCCGCCGTGCAGGGCGGCACCAGCACCAGCGACACCATCGACCAGACCCGGAACGCCCGTAGGACGTGCCTCCAGTTTCGGTTGTTGTAATAGATGCCCGGGATGTGGATGTGGAACGCACCCTGTGCAAAGTTGCAGATGCGGTTCTCGTCGTAGTAGCGGGGCAGGGTCTCGGCCATCCAGAACATGGCATACGCCCCGTAGACGACGCCGAAAACCACATCGATGATGAGCAGAGCCAGCGCTCCCTCGATGTCGGCCAGTCCCGCCGCCCAGACGGCCAGCGCTTCTGCGACGCCCAGCACGCAGCAGATGACATACACCGGCAGATACTTCTTCGTCCGCGCCTGACGGCGCTCCGGCGGCTCTGCCGAAAAGGTCAGCGCCTTGCGGATGAGGTCTTCGGTCTCCTCGCGGGTGAAGCGCTGTTCCTCCTCTACCCGGCGTCCCTGCAGAAGCTCGGCCACCGTCACGTTCAGCTGCTCGGCCAGCGGCACCAACAGCGAGATGTCCGGCACACTCAGTCCCCGTTCCCACTTGCTGACGGCCTTGTCGGACACGTACAGCGTCGCGGCAAGCTCCTTCTGGGTCATTCCCTTTTCTCTGCGCAGCTGTGCCAGAAAATGGCCGAATGCGGCCTTGTCCAGTTCGTACATATCTTCTGCCTCCTTGCGGGCGTCTGCCGCCCCTTTCTGGCCTTATTATACCGGGCCGCATCCTCCCGCGCAACCGACGGACGGTAGAATCATCGCCCCTTCGTTTCTTTTGTGAAAAAGCGCCGCACAGTTTCCCGTGCGGCGCTTCGCCGTTCTATATCGATCATCCGAAAGGCCGAGCAACCCGATAAAATAGCCTTTCATGCCCCGGCAGACACCTGCTCGATCAGGCCCGCCCGCCGGAAGGGATCAAGTTCAGGACTCGAAGACCTTCCTGACCGCCGGGCTTGCCTCGATGATGCGGACCAGCAGAACGCCCAGCACGGTGCAGCTGATGAGCTCACCGATGCCCACGGAGATGCCGTTGGTGACGCAGGCCAGCCAGAGGGGTGCGCTGGAAGAGGGGTCCGGGAACATCACCGCGATCTCGATGCCGATGATGACGGCATTGAAGACCACCGGGGGCAGCGAGGCCGCAAGGGCCAGACCCTTGAAGCGGATGTTCCGCAGCTTGTAGGTCACGAGGCAGGCCAGCAGGGTGGCCAGAGTGCCGAAGATGACGTCCACGATGGTGGAGCCCAGCAGGTTCGCCAGGAAGCAGCCCAGCACCACGCCGAAAATGTACTCGGCACCAAACACGGGCAGCAGGCAGAGCGCCTCGGCCACACGCACCTGCACAGCGCCGTAAGAGAACGGCTGCAGTGCCATGCAGAGCACGACGTAAAGGGCTGCGACCATGCCGCAGCGGGCCAGTTTACGGACGGAAAGGTTCTGATTTTTCATCGTATAACTCCAGCGGTTTGATTTTGACCGCGCGGGGACCGCCAGCCCCCGTGGGTTTGGCCCGGCATGGTTCGAGACACGCCGGGGAGCCTAAAATCCTAAGTTGCTCTTGAAGGAGCCGTACCCGCAGGCACAGCGTGAAGAATTATACCATAGTTTGGGCCGGAATGCAACGGCGATACGAAAAAAGACTGCCGCACAGCAGCAGTCTTTCCGTGATATGCTCAGTCCCGGGGCTTGCCCACATAGACCAGCGCAATGGTGTCGGGGCCGGTATTGGCCGAAACGACGCCGCCCAGATTGAAGGTGACGAGCGGAGCCTTGCCGAAGGCTTTGCGGCAGGCTTTTTCCAGCTCAGCGGCCTGAGGGATGGAGGTGTGGCCGATCATATAATCGAAGTCCTCCACGCCCTCGGTGCGCTTTTTGCACAGGTCGATCATAGCGGGGATGACCTTGTCGTCGCCGCGCACCTTGCTCTCCACCCTGGTCTTGCCGTCGATGAGGGTGATGATGGGACGAATGCCCATCAGCTCGCCCATGACCGCGGCGGCGGCAGAGATGCGGCCGCTCTTCTTCATCTGCTTGAGGCTGTAGGGTCCGAGGATGACCTCCATCTTGTTCATCTGGGTCTCAAACTCGCTGATGACGTGGCGGAGCTCCGCACCGTTCTGCAGCTTGCGGGCCATCTCGCACAGATACCAGCCGAACACCATCGAGTAGGTGTGGGGGTCGAGCAGATGGATGTTCAGGTGATGTTCCGGGCGCTCCTCCCGCAGCATCCCCTGGGCCATGACGGCGTTGTTGTAGGTGGAAGAACCGGAGCGGTTGATGGGGACATGGATGACATCGGTGTAGCCCTCGTCCACATACTGGCAGTATTTCTCACAGAACTGGATGGGGGTGATGGCAGCCGTGGAGGGGATGCCCTTGGCGGCGCGCATCTTGTCGTAGAACTCCTCGGGGGTGTACTTTTCACGCTCCACGATGTCTTCGTCGTCCAGCAGGATGTGGAAGCCCATAATGTCGATGCCGTATTTCTCGGCCAGCTCCTGCGGGATGTCGCAGGAGGAGTCGGTCAAAATTGCGATTTTGCTCATAGTGTTCCTCATTTCCATTCGTAGTCTCGCAGGTGGCCGTGGTCCAGCAGCTCCGGGAAGTCCCACTGGCGCAGTACCTCGTATACGCCCACGGCGACGCTGTTGGACAGGTTCAGGCTGCGGCAGGTGTCCCGCATGGGCATCCGGATGCAGTGCTCCTGATTAGCTGCCAGCAGCGCCTCCGGCAGACCAGCATCTTCCCGTCCGAACACGAGGTATGCCCCGTCCGGGTAGGCGATGTCGGTGTAGCGCTGGGGCGCTTTGGTCGTAAAGTAGTAGAAAGGCCCGTCGTTCTTCGAGAAGAAGTCATCCAGACTGTCGTAATAGCTGATGTCCAGATAGTGCCAGTAATCCAGCCCGGCGTGCTTGAGCTTCTTGTCGTCGATGGCAAAGCCCATCGGCCCCACCAGATGGAGGCGGCAGGCCGTGCAGGCACAGGTGCGGGCCACGTTGCCGGTGTTCTGAGGGATGCGCGGCTCCACCAGAACGATGTTCAGGGTCGGTTTTTCTCTCATCGCTGTTTATTCCTCCCCCATCGGACACAGGCGGGGCAGCAGCGGCTCGAACCAGACGCCGAAGCGGGTGTCCTGGTCGCAGGGCGTTTTCTGGATGGCCAGCGCCACGAACTCTGCCGCGTTGTCTGCCGCCGCGCTCAGGGCGTTGCCCTGGATGAGCGAGCCGATGAGCACCGCACCGTAGAGGTCGCCCGTGCCGGGGAAGCTGCGGGCAATATGCAGCTTCTTGACCACGAAGCGGTCGCGGCCTGCACCGGCGCAGGCGATGTACTTGTCCAGCTGCAGGCCGGTGACCACCACGTTGGGGGTCAGCGACGCCGCCAGCTCATCGGCCAGCGCCCGGGCGCTTTCCTCGTCCAGCTGGGCGGGCAGCTCTTTTTCCAGCAGCAGGCCGGCCTCGGTGGCGTTGGGCAGGATGAGGTCGGCCCGGCGGCAGAGCTGCCGCATCCGGTCGATGAAGGCCGGGGTCACGGTAGAGTAAGCCTTGCCGTTGTCGCCCATCACGGGGTCTACCACCTTATAGGCCGAGGGCCAGAGGTCAAAGGCCTTTTCGGCCAGCGCGGCCTGCTCCTCGCCTCCGAGGTAGCCGGTGTAAATGCAATCGAAGCTCAGCCCCAGCTCCCGGTAATGTTCCAGTGCGGCCTCGCCGTAGGCGCAGCCGTCCAGACGAGCCGGTGTCCCGAAGCCGCCGGTGTGGGTGGAGAGCACCACCGTGGGCAGCGCCACCGGCTGGACGCCCATGACGCTGAGCACCGGCAGGATGACCGCCAGACTGCAGCGTCCCACACCGGAAAGGTCATGGATGCAGAGAACTTTTTTCGGTTCCGTTATCTTCAGCAAAAAAGAAACCTCCTTCGCAGAATATGCCTTTTCCCATAAACCAAGCCAGCCCATAACCGGCCCAGTTTATCAGCATATCATACAGTATACCACATTTTCCTGCACAAAAAAAGCGTATAGTGAATCCTTTGGCGGAAATACTATCCTTGCAGCCCAAAAATTTTGATTCGAAGGGAGTGCCTCCTATGAAAAACGAACACACAAGCTCCACTGCCCCGCTCCTGATCGGCATGGCCGCCGGTGCCGCACTGGGTGCCGCCGGCGTCATGGCCACCAACACGAGCCAGCGCCAGATGCGCCGCACCGCCCGCAAGATCGCCAAGGGTGCCGAGCACGCCGTGAGCCAGCTGGACAAGATGGTGGGCGACTTCGTGGAGCATAAGATGGAGGGCTGACGGCCCCCGCATCGCGCAGAAAGGCCGGGACAGAGGGTTCTCCCCTGCCCCGGCCTTTTGTTGCAGCAAAAAAGCCAGCAGATAAATCTGCTGGCTCTTGGTCCAGGAAGACTGGACAAATCCGAACTTTTTTCCTCTGCCGAATCGGCGGTCAAAGTGTCCTCAAATCGGACGGTTTGGGTGCCATCCTTGTAGTTGAACGTGATCAAGGTTCGGTCATCATACAGGAAAATGGCATTCACAAAAATTTCAATTAGCGCTTTCCGCTGCTTTTGCTGCGATATATCGAACTTTCTAAATTTCAGCAACCAGAATCGAATAAAATCTTCGTTGAAGCTGGGCTTCTTCAACTTTTCATCTGCAATTTTTGCAGTCAACTCATCTTTCTGAATTTCCAGCGCTTCCAGACGCTCTTTCGTTGTCCGGGTGTACAAGCCATCCTCGATGGCCTTCATCAGGTTGTCCAGCTTTTTGTTGACCTCTCGCAGTTGCTTTTCCAGCAGCGGGATCGTTGTGTTCTCCTGATTCTGTACATCCATGACCAGTTGAACGATCTTGTCGATCACCACATCGTCCTGAATCAGCTTCATGGTCTCCCGGACGACCAGATCTTCCAGCCATTCTTTCTGCACGGTCTTTTTGTTGCAGCCCTTGCGCCGCTTGACGTTGGCGCACTTGTAATAATAGTAGGTGCGCCCAGTGGCACTGGTTCCGCTTTCGCCGAACATCAGTGCACCGCACTTGCCGCAGAACAGCTTGGTGGTCAACAGGTATTCTTCGTCGGCTTTGCCGCAGGCAGGGGCGCGCTTGTTCTTGTCCATACGCTTCTGCACCCGGTCAAACAGGTCTTTCGGAACGATAGCCGGAATCGCATCCGGCACAACGATATCCCGGAAAGACAGTTCTCCAATGTACCGGCGGTTCTTCAACATGGTGTTCACACTGCTGTGAGTCATTTTGCCGCCCTGCATATTGCGGACACCCTTGTCGTTAAGGAAGTTTACGATTTCCACCATCTTCTCGCCGTTGTCATACCGTTGAAAGGCTTCCAGCACCAGCGGCGAGGTCAGCGGGTCAAGGTGATAAAACTTGTCCTCGTCGATTTTGTAGCCGATGGTTCCTGTGCCGCCAGTGCATTTCCCTTTCAGGGCGTTCTCGGTCTGACCACGGATCACCTTTTCGGACAGCTCTGCGGAATAGTATTCCGCCATACCTTCCAACAGTGTTTCCACCAGAATGCCCTGTGAGCCCTCGGCAATGGGTTCCATAACGGAAATCAGGTGGACACCGTTCTTTTTCAGGATCATCTTGTAGTTTGCGCTATCAAAACGATTCCGTGCAAAGCGGTCAAATTTCCAGACGAGAACAACGTCAAATAGTTTCTTACCGCTGTCTTTGATCATCTGCTGGAACTCCGGGCGGTTGTCCGTTTTGGCAGAGAATGCACGATCAATGTAGTGTTTGATGACCGTGATGCCGTTCTTTTCGGCGTAGGCGGTGCATTCCCGAATCTGGCCTTCAATGGATTCTTCACGCTGGTTGTCCGAGGAATAGCGGGCATAGATTACGGCGGTCATAGACTCACTTCCTTTTTCTTATCGAACAGATGGGTAGCTTTTTGCATACTTGTAGATTTGGCGCGCACAGTCAAGGCTCATTTTGCTGGAATCGTTGTGTTTGAGCCATGCATTCACATTGCCCGGATTCAGCTTCAAGTCTGTGTAGAGACGATAATTCGTCAGTTTCTTTTTCCGCTGAAGTTCCAATACTCGGCGATGAATCAACGCTTTCGTATCATTGTCCGCAAGAGAGGTATCCCGCACCGAGCAATAGCTGCGCCAGACTTTCAAATAGCCCTCTGTCAGTTCCGGTGACTGGTTTTCCAGAAGCAGCAGCATTTGCGCCAGCGAATAGCGATTGGAAAGCTGCTCATACTCCGCAGCAACAGCCCTGTTTACGGTATAGCGGAGCAACAAATCCACTTTATCAAAGGCCAGCGCATAGAGATACAGTGGCTCTTTCAGGCGGGGATTTTCTGTCATGCAATCTGCCAGCTTATGGACACTTGCCGTCTGAACCCCGGAAAGTTCTACCACATACTGCTTCAAAAAGCCTTCAAATGTCAGCTTTCTCACGGTCTCCACCTCTCCACATACTCCTGATAACGGATATAAAAATCTCGATACCGCCAGTCGTTCAAAATGCTGGCTTTCAGCTCATCCTCATCGGTTGCAAGGTGTTCCAGCAAATTCCAGTCCAAAGAGTTCCGCACAGCCTCGCTCTCTACGTCTGCCTTGTCAGTGTCACGGAAAGAGCAGAGCTTTGCGATTACCAGATCTTCCAGACTGGGTGTGTAGAACTGTACCTTTGTACCACCGAAAGGCAGCGGCTGAAGCCGATCTTGGAAGTTGTACGGAAAATTATCAATATAGGCTTCCACATCCGTGTTGATGTCGTACTTGCCAAGTA
>ERZ857972.1294-NODE-1294-length-15042-cov-16.300661_pt1 | contig 15042 bp, 19 predicted proteins | sample MGYA00519757_ERZ857972 | MGnify/ENA primary metagenome ERZ857972 (study PRJEB31778, sample SAMEA3449383) | human gut metagenome | biome: human gut; feature: human-associated habitat; material: faeces | place: United Kingdom | collected 2010/2012 ...
AAAGTTACATAGTCCGTGTAGCGCGGACACTGTTTTCCCCAAAAAGACAAACATACGTTCGATAAATCAGATGTTAAATTCGCTACCTAAAAGTTGATCTATTCCAATTTGTCAATAGTAAAAATGCACAAAGATCTACTAAATCTTTGTGCATAATGCATATTGATTTTTAAGTTTTCAGACAATTCAACGAGTTTTCAAAGTTGTTTGCACAACACGAAAAAACAGTGTCCGCGGTAGACGGACACCATTAGTCCGTCTAGCACGAACACTTGTTCGATGTGGATAACTCATACATGAACAAAAGTTCTGGTTGACAATTTTATATGCTAGGTTTAAAATGGATTATAGATAGAAATAGTCTATCAGAAAGAGAGGAATAAAAATGGTAATTAATGTGCATGCTGGGCACAACCCGCACGGAAGAGTAGCTTGCGGCGCTGTAGGTCTGATTTCAGAATCTTTGGAAAACAGACGTGTAAAAGATCTTGTGGTCGATGAACTACGGCGCATGGGTCACACCGTTTATGACTGTACAGTTGAAAACGGTCTTACACAGTCTGATGTGCTGACTAAGATTGTAAAGAAGTCAAATGCGCACACGGTTGATCTTGATTTGTCAATACACTTTAACGCGTCAAGTTCTGCGGCGGCTAATGGGGCGGAAGTATGGGTGTATAACGATAAATCAAAAGCCGTGGATAAAGCTACCGACATTTTAAATGCAATTTGTTCGCTTGGTTTTAAGAATCGCGGAGTTAAAAAGTCAGAAAAGTTGTACTTTTTGCGTAAGACAAAAGCCCCTGCCGTCATTATCGAATGTTGCTTTGTAGGCTCTGAAAAAGATGTATCGTTATACAACGTTGAGGAAATGGCGGCGGCTATTGTTTACGGGATCACTGGTACAAGGTGCATTGGCACGGATGAATCGAAAGAAACATTGCAGAAAGATGAAGAGGACGTTTCAGAAGATATAGGTACCGGCAAGATCTACCGTGTCTGCGTATTAGATCAGAAAGGCGCTTTTCACAATGCGCAAAATGCCGCAAATTTGAAAGCCGCACTTGAGAAAAGCGGTTATAATGTACTGATTACAGAATCATAAGGAGAAAAAATGAACAAAAAGAAAATTATTGCAATAGCTAAAAAAGTATGTGAAAAATGGTACGGTGTCCTTGTGGACACCGTAGCAATGTATAGTGATGGTTCGAGCGCTATAGTATTTGCCGTTGACACAGAAATTACAGTACAATTTGTAATAGTAGAGGTAAACAAAAAAGAGAATGTAAACGACATTATAGAGAGAGCTAATACACGCATAGCATTTACTATATGCGCGGAAAGGATAAGGCATGTATAACAAAGATTATCTCTTATCTTTGCGCGGAAAAGAGCGGCGCAACATGTACAAAAAGTTAGCGCCGCTTGCTAACAAACAAAGAGATCGCATCATAAAAGCTGGATATAAGAAAGAAAGTGTACTGAATGTCTTAGGTAAAAGGGATGAATGGAACCCAGATAAGTACAATCAGCGCGCTTACTTGAAGCTTGTACGATTTGTAACGGCAAGAAGTCACACATTGACAGGGATAAGAGAGATAAGGCAAGAGCGAACACAAGCGCTTAGAAACTTAGGAGTATCAGAAGAATTGCTAAACGATCAAGATTTTTACGCTTTTTTACACTCTCAAGAGTACAAAAGCTTAAAAATGCGCAATCCGTCAGAAGATATAATAGAAATATATGATTTACTATATAAAGAGGGAAAGTCAGCAAACGAAATAAAGTTAGAACTGCAAGAATATAGCTCTGCAATGCATACATATATAAAAGGTAGGAGCCTATGGTAGTACAAACATTTTATACAGAAAATGGGAAAGAATATACAAAAAATGAAACAGTTTACACAGTATACGATTATCCATATAACGCAATAAATTGGAATTATACTACAGTCAGAAAAAAAGGAAAAAGGGCTATTGCTTATATAGATAGCCCTGCAACATTTGATATAGAAACTACAACAATAAACAGCGAAAAACCTTATGCATTTATGTACCATTGGCAGTTTTGTTACAAAGGAAATGTTTGTTTTGGCACACGGTGGGAAGAATTTACTAAGTTTCTAAGTAAACTAGGAGAATACTTGGAATTATCAGCATCAAAACAATTAGTCATTTATGTCCATAATTTAGCTTATGAATTTATGTTTGTAAAGGATTTTTTATATATAGTATCACTTTTTGCACGAGAATCCCATAAGGTCATAAAATTCAATGCTTGTTTAAAATCTGATTATCTAAAAACAGTAAATAGGCTAGATGTTTCACGTGAAACATTCCCTCATTTTGAGTTTAGATGTTCATATTTTTTATCTAATATGAGTTTAGCAAAGTTTTGCGAAAATTCAAAATTTTGTATTCATCGAAAATTACTAGACACATATGATTATAAAAAAGTACGGACACCAGACACACCACAAACAGGAACAGAGTTAGCATATGATTATAACGATGTAAAAGGGCTTGAAGAATGCATACTGTCAAAAATGGATGATTATAATGACACATTAGCAACAATACCGCTAACATCGACCGGATATGTGCGCCGTGAAATGCGCAAAGCTTGCAGAGAGGACAAACATTATAGGGAATTATTTGAAAGTCTCATGACTACACCGGAAGTATATACACTATTACGAAAAGCTTTTCGCGGCGGCAATACACATGCAAGTAGATATTACGCAGATGCAATAGTTGAGAATGTCTACAGTATGGATAGAGTCTCAAGTTATCCATCATGCATATGCTCGGACTTATACCCTATGACACCGTTTATAGAGTATGTACCAAAAAACTTTACACAATTATTATCTGATTGTAACAAAAAACAAAACGCTATCATTATGCAAGTAACGTTTAAATCTATAACAGTACATGATGATGTGACAGTTCCGTATATTGATTTCGCACACTGTACATCATTTAGCAAAGAATACATAAATGACAACGGGCGAGTGTTATCCGCAGAATGGGTAACATATGCTTGTACTGAATTAGATTTTATAATTATCTGCAATCAATACCATTTTGAGGAAATAGAATGGTTGAGCGGGTACATGGCAAAAAAAGATTATTTACCAGAGCCTATAGTAAATACAATGCTAGAGTTTTACGATAAAAAAACACAGTTAAAGGACGTTGACGGAAAAGAATATGAGTATATGAAAAGTAAAAACAGTTTAAATTCTGTTTTTGGAACGATGGTTACAGACATATGCCATGATGAAATAGTTTACACAGACGGAGAGTGGACAAAAGTTACACCGGATTTGTTAGAATCAATAGCTAGTTATACAGCTTCAAAAAATTCGTTTTTACTCTATCAATGGGGGGTATACATTACAGCTAATGCAAGATGGGAATTACAAAAAATGATAGACGCCGTAGGATGGGATTTTGTTTACGCTGACACTGATAGTGTTAAATTTATAAATAAACAACACTTACAAAGTTTTAAAGATCGCAATGAGTATTTATTAGCACAACATCAACGTTACAGAAATTATTCAGATCGAAAAAACGATAATGGAACGGTAACTAGATATTATTTAGGCGTATGGGATGACGATGGATACTATAAAAAGTTTAAAACGCTTGGAGCTAAAAAGTACGCGTATATATCTGATGACAAAGATAAAAAAACAGGAGAAATAAGAAAAGATGTTTTACACGTAACGGTATCTGGTTTATCGAAACAAAAAGGTGCGGCAGAGTTAGAGCGCGGAAACGGAATTGCCGATTTTAAAATAGGAAAGTTATTTACTGATTCTGGACGAACCGTGTCTTATTTTAATGAATCGAACATACATTCGATAACAATAACAGATTATATAGGTAAAGAATCAACATTTACAACAGCGTCAAATATAGCTATAGTAGATACAACTTACACTTTAGGCATTACAGACGAGTATTCAGAAATCATAGGAAAAAATTTTATAGATAATTGCGAATAAATGCTTGACATATAATTATCATAGGTATATAATACATAATGTAATGAAACAAAGTACAAGAAAGTGAGGAAATAAACATGAGAAGATCGTTTTATGAAAAGGTAAAAAAGAATGGCACAGTTGACACCAAAAACTACAGATATGTATTAGAAGATTTTGGAAATGTGGCGCGATTGCCTATTAAATATCTGGACACAACAAAAGCATACGGCGGATGGAAAATTATCAAAATTCCGGTGGAGTGGAAATAATCATGGAGGTACAATTCTAAATTGTTTAAAAGAAAATTTAAAAATTTAGAAAAACTTCTTGACATTTCCACCAATCAGCGTATAATAGATAATGTAATGAAGTTACAAAACAATAAAACAAACAGAAAGAGAGGAAACCACAATGACAAAGAAAGAAAAAGAAATCTACGATTTTACAAAAAGACACATGAAAGAAAATAATTTAAGTCCTTTTGGTGGGTCAATATTTTTCTATATTGGCGGTGCATTTCCCGATGCTAAAATGGAAAATGTATTGAATGTTGTTAATCAGTTAATAGATGATAGTATTGTATTGAATAAATCGAGATTAGAAAGTCTCATGGGATTTTAAGAAAGTGAGGAAACAACATGACATTATTTGATTTATTTACAGCAAACGCAGAATGGGATACAAAAACAGAATTAACTATTAGCTATAACCATTTAGGCGATACTAAATGTGATTCTGGACAGGCGTTAGATATAATTTATAAATACAAAAATTATGAAGTTTTAAGTTTTTATAAAAACTCATTATTTTTAAGAGAACAAGAATAGCCGAAACGGGAGACACAATCTCCCGTAACTGGAAAGATAGCAACTTACAGTCTGACGATGGCAAGCTAGTATCATTTACAAGTCATTCAGTTTTCGCTACATTATACAAAGAAAGAGAGGAAAACAAAATGGAAAAGGTAATTTCCAGAACTATCCCAACAAAAGTATTATACCAGATTATGACGGTATCGGCAGAAGATGGTATTAAAATGGGAGATGTTGTAGAATGGGATCATGAGATTACCACAGCGGCGGAGAGAGACGAGATTTTAGGGTCTTTCGGTATTGCAAAGGGTAATCTGATTGAGGTTGACCGGAAAGAGGAAACCCGCTTTATGCCGTTGTCCACGTTCATTGAGAACTCAATGACAGCAGAAGAGTATGATGCCTACAAAGCGTCAAAGAAGTAGAGATCACGCAAGCAACACTTTAAAATGTTTCACGTGAAACATGCTTGCACCATTAAATTCAATTAGAGAAAAGGAGAAAAATTATGTTATACGCAACAGGTAAGGTTTATTCCGCATTTTCAAACGATGGCAAGTTTTCCATCATGGTAGAGATCACAGATGAAGCCGCGACGGAGCTGATCGAAAAAGCGGGTCTGAACACCGAGATTGACTGCCCGATTAAGACGACCGATGACGGCACAAAGCTTGTAAAGGCACACACCCAGTTCGACTTCCCAATTTATCTTGACGGTGTTGAGCAGAAACCGGAAGATGAAACAGCAATCAAGGCGGAAGAGATCGGAACAGATTCCGAAGTAGAAATTGCGTTTAAGGTTGTTGAGGGCAAGTACAAGGGAAAGAAGTACCAGAGCGCATACCTCAAGGGAATTGACATTTCCAAGCTTGTTCCCGCAGAACCGTACAACCCGTTTAATCGGTAAGATCTCCGTGCAATGCCATTCACGGCATTGCACGGCGTAGAAATGGCATTTATGGCATGTACGGCGAAACCGGCATGGAGCGGCATGGCTTGCCGTACATGGCATAAAACATAATTTATACGGTACTATTGCACACACTTAAATTACTAAATTCCTCCTAAATTCTTTACGAAATGTCCTATGTCCGAGTAATTGGAGTGTGTGGAGTAGTACCGGATTGGTTTTTGTGGGCGTAAACCGACGGGAAAAACCGTGCCCCGCGCCGTGGTTGGTGCGAGCCGATACCGCGAAACTCTAAAACTATCAACGCGGCGGTAATTCTGTTAATTGCTACCGCCGCAGAAAAGAGTAGAAAAAATGAGTATTGTAATTGTAATGTTGTTTATTGCGCTTGATTTTATTACCGGAATTGTTATGGCAGTTAAAAACAGTAATTTTAACAGCAGTGTGATGCGTGACGGACTTTTTAACAAGTTCGGCGAAATCGTCATTGTGGCTGTTGGGTTTTTGATTGACTACGGGCAGAGTTTTCTTGATATGGGCTTTAGAGTTCCGGCGCTCGAGAGTATTTGCGTTTATATTATTTTAATGGAAATCGGCAGTATTTTGGAAAATGTAAGCCGGATAAATAAAAGCTTAGTGCCGGAAAAGATTAGAGAAATCTTGGAGAAAGCACCGAAAAAATAAGAAGTGTTTCACGTGAAACATTTCTAGGGACTATCGTCTAACGGTAGGACAACGGATTTTGATTTCCGTCAATGCGGGTTCGATTCCTGCTAGTCCAGTTTAAGGAGGAAGCGTAATGGCTTTTTATAATCTTGATAGTATAAAAAATGTAAAAGACTTAGATGACGATGAACCGATTTTAAGAATGATTATCGGAAATCGTAGCGCCGGAAAGACTACAGCGCTTTTGATTGAATCTTTAAAAAATGTGCAGAATGATAAGCAAGTTGTTTTTTTATACAGAACACAGGATGAAATATCGAGTAGTGGAAAAATGTATGAGGACGTGCTTGATATTTACCCAGAGTATGGAAAAGTTGTGACTAATAAAAGCATTGTAAAAGGCTTAATAAGTGCAATGATGCTACATGATAAAGATGATAACGTTGTGTTACTTGGATATGCGGTATATTTTAACAATACCGATAAACTCAAAAAGTACAGCCCAATGTTTAAAGACGTTAGTTTGATTGTTTTTGATGAATTTGTGCTTGAAAATAATGGATATTTAAAAAATGAGATAACAAAGTTTGAAAGTACGTTGAGAACGATCTGTAGAGGTAAAGGAAAACAGGTACGAGAAGTACCAACTTATCTAATGGCAAATTATGTAACACTTCTGAATCCGTATTTTATTTATTTTGGAATCCACAAAAGATTGCGAGATAACACAAATTTTTTGCGTGGGCATGGATGGGTTGCACAATTTGTTATTAACAAGGACGCACAGAACGCCATGAACGAAAGCAAATTTGCTAAAGTGTTTAAAAATAGCCAGTATCAGAAGAGTAGCGCAGATGGCGTGTATTTATGTGATGCAAGCGCTTTTGTAGAAACTGTTAGCGGAAACAGCCGTTATATATTTACGCTTGTTTGCGGTAAAGATAACTATGCAGTAAGAGAGTACCCAGAAAAAGGTATTGTGTATATTGACAGAACTGTAGACCAGAGTTGTAAATATCGCTTTACGTTTGACGCGAGCAGTCATAATGCAGACACTTTGATGTTGAGTAGTCAGAGTTTTATCTATGACTATCTTAAACGGTCTTATGACTTGGGATTGTTAAGATTTAAAGATCTGAAATGTAAAGATATTGTGCTTGATATACTTAGTGTGAGGTTGATGTGATGGGTAGACGATCTGATTATCGTGATTATGGTTACACTAGAGCAGTTTGGAACGGCTTATATAATTTAATCAACAACGAAATAGGTTTAGCCGCGTTGCTTGGTAACTTATGGGCGGAGAGTGGAATTGTGCCTTATAGGTGCGAAAACGATAATAATAGTACAAATTTTTTTAATAGAAGCCGTATTTATACTAACAGTGTAGATAATGGTACTATAACGCGCGAACAATTTATAAACAGCGGTTTAGACGGAGATACAGTGCATAAGGGTTATGGGTTGGCACAATGGACATACTACACGCGTAAGACAGGTTATTATGATGCATGGAAAAGCGGTGGATATAGTAGTATAGGCAGCATTGAATTAGCGCTTTATTATTTAAGTTACGAACTAGAAACATCATTTTCGAGCACTCTTGAGGTTTTACGAAATGCTACAGATATGCGCACAGCGAGCACATATGTGCTTAAAAACTTTGAAAATCCAACCTTGCAGGGGCAAGATGTCCAAGATTATCGTTTTGCTTGTAGTATGGATGTTTACGACGATATGCATGGTAACTTGCCACCGGAAATAAAAGTGTTGGCAATCGACCCGATTAGTAGTAGTATAATAGATGGAGGAAGCGTTAGAATTACCGTCAACGCTAACTCTGAATGGACTTATAATCTCGGTCAATATTTAACGGCAACAAAAGAAGATAATGCTTTGATTGTTAGCGGCAATGCAAACGGTGCGCAAGTTACAAGTGTTGTAAACTTTTGGTTAGTTGATGATCGGAGCGTTACAGCACAATGCCAGATTGGTATAAACAGACCCGCGCCGCCAGCGCCGGAGATTAACGTCACACCATATAGCCAGAGAGCTAATATTGGTACTATTATTAGGTTTAATGTAAGATCAAATTATGATTGGGGAGTTAGCGTACCAAACGGAGCGGAACTTGTTAAAAAAGAAAGAGGTTATTGCTATATCAAAGTAAACGTTACAGCATTGCGACGTGTAATTATTCGTTTTTTTGTATTAAGTGATACAAATATTTATCAAGACTGTACCATCAATATATCTGGTGTAGCGCCTATTCCAAGCGCTAGAAAAACACCATTTATATATTATTTAAAACCATTTTTAGGGAAAGGTAGGTAGAAGAATGACAGCAGACGAAGCTTTGAAAGCGATTTTAGGAAAGATCGAAGCGCCGGAAGAATTGGACGAAGAAATCAACGTTATTACGGAATCCATCAGAAGTGGCGCAAATGTAACAGACGACGGCTATAAAGAACGCTATGAGGGCTTGCGCGAAAAGTACATTGCGCGATTTGGCGAAATGTTGGCGGGACAGGAAACACCGAAAGCAGACATCGAAGAGCCAAAAGCAGATGTTGGCGTGGTAGAAGATGTAACGCCGGAAATGCTTGACTTTGACGGCAGTACAGAGTAAGAGAGGAGAAAAAATGGGTAACAAAGTTCCGGCTACGAACGTAGCCATTTTAAACGCAATAAGATCTATGCAGAGTTTGGAGTATCAGAACAGAATACCGGAAGCAACAGCAGAGAATATCTCGAGTATCTACGAAAGTTTGCTGAACATCGTTCCGTTGCGAAATGCGTTCGCTAACGCATTAGTAGAACAGATTATGGAGCAGAGAATCGAGACAGTCTTTTTTGAAAATCCCCTTGGAGTACTTAAGAGAGATCCGATGCGTTACGGCGGCACGGAGGAAGAAATTTTTATCAACATGGCAAAAGGTAAGCAGTTTAATCAGTTCGCAACCGTTGCAGAACTGTATGCCTACTATCAGTCAAGTGTCATGGCGGCGTATCACAAGATCACGCCCGCTATCCAGTACGCGGTTACAGTCACTTTTGACAACTTGCGTACAGCGTTCCGGTCGGAATATGGTGTGCGCGATTTAATCAATGCAAAAGTACAGAGTCTTTTTGCGGCGGCAAATTGGGATGAATATTTGTGTATGAAACGTCTGATTGAGAGCGCGAGCGCGGCAGATCAGCTCTATGCGGTCAATGTTGCAGACCCTACAGCGAGCACAGAAAACGCGAAGAAGCTGACAAAGCTTGTAAAGGCTTACATTGGTCAGATGAAATTTCCCCATCCCGAGTACAACATTGCCGGAGCAGACAGTTGCGCAAACGATCAGACAATCTTTTATATCACAACGCCGGAAATTGACGCGGAGTTAGATGTTGAAGTGCTTGCAACAGCCTTTAATATGGATAAAGTTGACATCAATGTCCGCAAAATTATCATTGACAAGTTTGACGACCCCAATATCAAGCTTGCGCTGTTTGATATGAGATTTTTTAATGTACGTGAGAATTTCCGGACACTGACCGATTCGAGAAACGGAGCAGCGTTGACATGGAATTATTTTTACACAATGAGCGAAATGTTTTCTTATTCTCCGTTTTTCCCCTGCATTGTTTTTACTACAGATACTGTCGGTCTTACAACCGTAAGCGTTACAGATACCGCCGGAAATGTGGGAACTGATGTGGAGATTACAGCGTTAGTGACCGGAGATAGCCAGTACACGCCGCAAATGCTCGATTTTGACGTAGAGGGCGCGACAAGCCAGTATACAGGTTTTATTCCGGGGTCGAATATCTTGCATATTGCAAATGATGAGAAAGCGGCAACACTTACGGTCAAAGCAACGTCAAGATATGATAGCACGATCAGCGGAACAGGTACTGTCACAGTCAACCAGTAAAATGTTTCGCGTGAAGCATTGATTTTTGAGGGGAGTGCAATGCTCCCCTAGAAATGAGGAAACATGGATAGAATGATACCTATGCCAACACAAAAAAACGTAGACGGGATAGCACCTGTTGCACAAGTAAGAATCTGCCGCGGGATTCCTTGGGATTCGTCGTATAACCATGTAAGGCTTTTTAATAGTCGAGAAGAACTTTTTGCTTATGTTGATAGCAAAGCAATTTATAGCACTAATAATGCCGCGCCAGTTAAGAGAGGTTACGCGGATTTTGCCGCGCCCGTCAACGAGTTATACGCCGATAGCGCTAACTATATCGCATTTAAAAATGTTGGATATATGGATAATTGGATATACGGCTTTATTACGAGCGTAGAACCGTTGTCCGTGAACTCTTGCCGCGTGCATTTTATCATGGACGTCTGGACAAATTGCCAATTCGATATGGTGCTAAATAAATGCTATATCGAGCGCCAGATTGTAAAAAAGAGTGAAGATGTGATAGGGCGGTATACTTTTCCAGAGGGATTGGAAACCGGAGATTATATCGTAAAACAAGAGACAGAACAAAATTATGATGCGCCGGAACTAAGTGATCGAAACATTATGAGTGTTGTCGTTCCGAGCGCATTTGACGAGAACGGAAATTTTAACGGCGGCGAATTTAGAGATGGCGTGTATACTGCCATCACTTATAACGTTTTTGATAATGGAGACGGCGTAAACGAATTTTTAATTTCTGCTAACGCAAATGGTACTATTGACGGAATTTTAAACGCGTTTATGATGCCAACCAGCTTTATTGCAGAGGAAACACAATTCAAGCAACTTAATCTACCAAAAAAGTATGACAGTATTGACGGCTATGTACCGAAAAACAAAAAACTGTTTTGTTATCCATATAACTTTTTATACGGAAACAACAACAACGGCACAGGAATAGAGTATAAATATGAGTATTTTTCCAGTAACGCTTGTAGTTTTACTTATACAGTAGCTATGACACCTAATCCACTGTTAGTGTCCTACCCCATCCAGTATAGAGGATACGCCGTAGACTATACCGACATGCTTACATTTTCGGACTATCCAAAATGTGCCATCATGACAGACGCATACAAGGCATATATTGCGCAAATGACAAGCACCGCGGGCGCGAGCGCTTTAATAAGCGCGGGAGACGCGGTTTCACAAGGTGTTGACACTGCCGCCGGAGTTTTTAGCGGCGTTGGAAAGGCATTATCTGGTGCGGGTTTTGGTTTTTTGGGTGCGGCGGCAAGTGGAGCGGGAAGCGCCATAGCAACAGGAAAGCAAGCCGCGAGTGATGCTTTTAAGTCTAGCCCGCTTGCGACACTTAGTAGCACTGATTGGTCGGAAGTTATCGGAGACGGTATTAAAGCCGTAGTTAATCATTATTTACAACCGAGCGGAAACGTAACTACTTCTAGTGGCAATGCTAGTAAAATTATCGGTAACGATCACATCAGCTATTACCCGATGCAGATTCGTGCAGAGTATGCACGTAAGATTGATGATTATTTTACAATGTTTGGCTATAAGATTGGCGAAATTGGTACACCATCAATCAATAACCGGAGCGCGTGGGATTTTGTAAAAACGCGTAATTGCACAATCAGCGGTAACATAGATCTTGATTACCTTGTCATTTTACGCTCGATTTTTGATCGTGGTGTAACAATATGGCACACTAATGACATTGGTAATTATGGACTTGCAAATAATTAGCGAAAAGAGGTGGAAAAATGAAAAATCAATCAAAAGACGCGGAATATTTCAGCGTGCCGCAATATCGCAATTATTATATACGATATTTTAATATGCTACACGAAATGATTGTGAACCGATTTGAGTGGCTAGGGCTGCCGGACGAAATTCCGCCAAGAGTAATCGAAGATTATCTTTTTTGGTGGGGGCAAGCTGTCTTTTTTAAAGATGATGTATTAGAAAAATATGCAGCTATGAAAACCAACCTTGGCGGCACTGTGGACATCTACGGAGTGCCGAACATGCGATTTGCTTACGCACAACAGTATTTTAAAACCTTAGGAAAAAATAACAGCGTTATTATCTGGGATAGTAGCGTAGGATACCCAAGCGTAGATTATGTGCAGATGTACGCGGAGAGTTTGGCTAACATGAGGATGACAAGAAACCTAAATATATATGCACAGAGAACGCCAATAGCTATAGCGGCTAGCGAAAATCAGCGATTAAGTATAAAAAATCTATTTAAACAATATAATGATTTTGTGCCATTTATTGCCGTTAAAGATGGTGTAACAAATCTCGATAATGTCAAAGTCCTTAAGCTTGACGCGCCTAACGTGTTTGGAGATCTCACTACAGCTATGCGTCAAGAAATCGCAGACTTTTGCGTGCAGTTTGGTATTAGTAACATTGACGGCGCAAAAAAAGAGCGTTTAATTACAAGCGAAGTCGAACAAGATGCAGACCTTACGTTAATTAACCGTCAGTCTTTTTTAGGTGTGCGAAAACGTGCTTGTGAACAGATTAACCGTTTGTTTGGACTTGAGGTTAATGTACGATACATTGGTAACGGCTTAGGTGTAGAGCGAAAAGAAAACCTTGCAAATGGAGGTGGCGAAAATGGCGACATATACGACCAGACTTAGAGACTATATCGAAAGTTTTACGGATTGGAAAGAAATAAACGCGAATACATATGACAAAATCGAAAAGGGTATACCAAAGCTTTTTGATTTTACTTTTCCGTGGTACAATGAGGACGAATCAAGCCGGACAGAATTTGAGCGTATGTTTATCATACACTTTTACATGTGCGAGATCGGTTTTGAAACGATTGGTCTTTTTAAGCTTAAACTTAATGATACATTAAGGCGCAACATGCCTAGATACAAAGCAATGTATGACAGTAATTTAAGCGTGGCGCAAATTTTAGAAAATACAAATATGACGTTTGACGATACTGACACGAGCGACGGAAACAATACATCACAAGCAGACAGAACCATGAGCGACACTAACAATAGTAGCTCTAACGATCAACGGATTAACAGTGATAACCCACAAGTTAATTTTTCCGGTACGGACTATGCGTCCGGCATGACTAGAGGTCAAAGCACGGGAGAGGACAGCCGCGCAGTTAATGAGAAAAACACAGGTAAGAGTAATACATCAGTTGTAGACACTAGTCATCGGACAGAAAAAGGATGGCGTGGCAGTAAAATGAACGAACTTATTATGTACCGCGAGCACATTGTAAACGTTAATAATGCGATTATTGCAGATTGTGAAGAATTGTTTATGTCAATTTTTGACGATTTTTCCGAACATGGAAACGATTTTAATATGGCGGCATATGGAAACCGCGGAAACTTGGGCTTATCTATTGATTGGATGAGGTAGAAGGGAGTAAGAAATGGCGAACAAAATTAACCCGTTTGACCCTAACGTAAATTCTGGACTCTACAACGTACACTTTCCGGACTTTGCGTTTTGGTTGCAAAAAACTCAACCACTTGTTTATGATGATGCGCTGTCATACTATGAGGTATTGTGCCGAGTTAGTGCTATGCTTAATCAGCTTATTAAACAAGTAAACGATCTTACTGACGCACAAAAAAAATTTATAGAAGATGCTACAAATCTTTTAAATCAAATTATTAACGAATGGAATAGTATTGTCGATCAGTGGAATAACATTGTAACAGAATGGAATTCCATGAAAACCACATGGTCGCAATGGTCGGCTACTTGGGCGCAGTGGGTGTCTACTTTTGCGCAGTGGGTGTCTACTTTTGCGCAGTGGACGGAAACTTTTGCGCAGTGGACGGAAACATTTAACAACATGGTGCAAAACAACAACCAATTTCAGACAGATATTACAAATCAGTTTAATTCATACAAAACAGATATTACAAATCAGTTTAATTCATACAAAACAGATATTACAAATCAGTTTAATTCATACAAAGAGGAAATTAACAATATTATTAGCAACTTTGAGAATGAGGTAAACGACAAGATCAAAGATTTTGTAACTGTCGGTATCCTTGAACATGTGGTAACTTATGGCGGTATATGGGAGCAGGTTGTGACGTTAGAGGCGGGCGCAAGCACAAGAATCTTACTACCAGAAAGTATGCAAAAAGATGGATTCTACTTTCTTGCCAATGCGAGCATTGATTGTGAAGGAATCATTGTTAATGTCGACAAATGGACGGTTGTTGCTTACAATGCCAGTACACAAACTAGGAACCCGAACTTGCAAGTGTATGCACTTGGAGAGTTTGGCATATTACAGCCATTAAATGGAGGTGTATAATATGTATAAGAGAGACTATCATCCAGACGAAAACATTGTTTTCAAAACAAAAAATTACGGATTCGATGCGCCGAAAAGCACGCCTTTAGAGCCGTTGAGTAATGCACTCGTACAGATTGACGCGGCGCTGAAAAAAGAAGAAACTGACAGGATTGCGGAAGATGTAAGAATCAACGCGCGAATTGATAAAGAAGAAACTGACAGGATTGCGGAAGATGTAAGAATCAACGCGCGAATTGATAAAGAAGAAACTGACAGGATTGCGGAAGATGTAAGAATCAACGCGCGAATTGATAAAGAAGAAACTGACAGGATTGCGGAAGATGTAAGAATCAACGCGCGAATTGATAAAGAAGAAACTGACAGGATTGCGGAAGATGTAAGAATCAACGCGCGAATTGATA
>ERZ857972.1295-NODE-1295-length-15034-cov-6.992523_pt1 | contig 15034 bp, 17 predicted proteins | sample MGYA00519757_ERZ857972 | MGnify/ENA primary metagenome ERZ857972 (study PRJEB31778, sample SAMEA3449383) | human gut metagenome | biome: human gut; feature: human-associated habitat; material: faeces | place: United Kingdom | collected 2010/2012 ...
GCGGGGAGAGTGGAGTCCAGAGGTAGGGAGGGGGGATTCGAAACACCCCTCCCTACCTCTGGCCCGCGCGGAGCGCAAGCCACTTGACCGCAAGAGAAAAAACTGCCCCGCGCCACCGGCGCGCGATCCCACTTAAAGAAAACTCTAACCCTGCACACGCCCACCCCAAAGCAAGGATCCTGTCATAAATCGCTGCCCAATCGAAGAAAGGATGCCCATTATCATGGAAAAAAACATTGCTGTCATCTGGGGCGACTGCTCCAGCCCCGAGATCGTGAAGCAGACCCTCCGCGTTCTCGATAAGGTGGCCGAAAAGTACGGCCACACCTTCCACTACACCGACGCCGCGATGGGCGGCGAGGCCATCGACAAGTACGGCGACCCGCTGCCCCAGCATGAGCTGGACAAGTGCCTCGCGGCCGACAGCGTCCTTCTGGGCGCAGTGGGCGGCCCAAAGTGGGAGGGGCTGCCCGGTGAGCAGCGCCCTGAAAAGGGTCTGCTCCGCCTCCGCGCCGGCATGGGCCTCTACTCCAATAACCGCCCGGCCAAGATCTGGCCCCAGCTGGCCCCGGCCAGCCCCCTCAAGCCCGAGATCGTGGCAAAGGGCATCGACTTCATCATCGTGCGTGAGCTCATCGGCGGCGTCTACTTCGGCAAGCACGAGACTTACACGCTGGAAAACGGCGAGAAGCAGGCGGTGGATTCCATGCCCTACGCGGAGCATGAGATCGAGCGCATTGGCCGCATCGGCTTTGAGACGGCCATGAAGCGCCGCAGGAAGCTCTGCTGCGTGGATAAGGCCAACGTGCTGGACACCAGCCGCCTCTGGCGGGCGGTGATGCACCGCCTGCAGGCCGAGTACCCCGAGGTGGAGTACAGCGAGATGTTCGTGGACAACTGCGCCATGCAGGTCGTCAAGGACCCCAGCCAGTTCGACGTCATCGTCACCGAGAACATGTTCGGCGACATCATCTCCGACGAGGCCTCCATGATCACCGGCTCCATCGGCATGATCCCCTCGTCCAGTCTGGGTGACGGGACCCGCGGCCTGTATGAGCCGATCCACGGCTCTGCCCCCGACATCGCGGGCAAGGACATCGTCAACCCTACCGCCTGCATCCTCTCCGCCGCCATGATGCTGCGGTACTCCTTCGGTATGGCGGAGGAGGCTGACGCCATCGAGAACGCGGTGAATAAGGTGCTGGACAAGGGCCTGCGCACCGCCGACAACATGAGCGAGGGCTGCACCTGCCTCGGCTGCACCGCCATGGGTGACGCTATTCTGGCCGAGCTCTGAGAGGGCTCAAAGGGTCCCGGAACTCATAGCCCGCAGCCCCCGGCAGCCATAGAGAAATAACAGCAAAGCGCCTGCTCCCTTCGCCGGTATCCCGGCGGGTAGGGAGCAGACGCTTTGTTTTTTGCAGGCTCAAAGGCAAAATGACCAAAGAGCCCCGGGGTACTGCAGCAGAATGCCGAAAATGAAAAAACTGGCCGCCGTTCTGCTGGCCGCAGCAATGGCCCTGACTCTGCTTACCGCCTGCGGCGGTGGTGGTGGCGGCGGCAGCACCAGCGGTGGGGACTCGATGGAAACCGTGTTCAATTTTACGGGTGAGGAACTGACGGCGGAGCTCAACAAGGAGCTGAGCAGCAATGCAGTGTACGATGAGTACCTTGGCGACCGATTTGCAGCAGCAATGAATGCCGCTATGGACGCAGGAAGCCAGTTTGAAGACTCTGACGAGGCGGAAGAGGTAGCTGAGGGCATTCTTGCAGCAGCGGGCTTCAGTGATGCTGAAGTGGCGGCAACGGTTGCGCCCAAAGGTGCAGAGATTAGGCTGGTTGCAAGCGGTTTGGAGTCAGCTATTATTAACCAGAGATTTTCTATCGATGGGAAAAAGATCGGCTATGCAGGTGCAAAGCTTAAAGGAAATGGAAACAATTATATGGTCTTTGCGGTTATTCAGTAAGACATGAAAAGCCGCCGCACGGTGTTTTGCTGTGCGGCGGCTTTTTATGTGTCTTGTGCTTTGTCAAAATTTATGTTATGCTGTAACCAATGTCAGTGATGGCAGGAAAAAGGCGCTGTGTCCAAAACGCAGGCGGCTGACTCCTTACCGGCACCTAAGCGCCGGGTAAGGCAGTTTTTCTTGAAGTTGCCACTCCCCGAGTGCTCAAGGGCAGGAAGGGGGTGTGGACCATGACGTTCTCCGATGTTGCAATATTACTGACGCTTCTTGGCGGAGCAATTTTTGTTACATTCCAGATCACATGGACGATCGCACATGAGAACCATGACGATAAAAAACGCAAGAAAAAATGACCGCCTCAGAGTTCCCCAACTTGAACGGTCATTTTCTCTTGACTGATCTGGTAAGGAGCTAGTCGTTTGCAGACACAGCGCCTTTCTAATTGTAGTATAGTCAAATTTCTCTGGGTTGTCAAGCATAGAGAACGAGCCATCAGAATGAATACAATGTCAGCAAATTCCGCTTTCCGCCTTAAAGTGTGAAATAGATTCATTTGACAAATCAATTTATGTAAACTATACTAAACCCTGTCTTTCACAATAAAAATAGCCCGTGTGCCGGGATGGATAAACAGAGATAGGATGGGAAAAACGATATGCTGACACTGGATAAGATCTACCACGCCGCCTTTGTCCTCAAGGACGTAGCCCGCAAGACCGACCTCATCGAGGCACCCCGGCTCTCCAAGGACTGCCAGCTCTACCTCAAGACCGAGAACCTGCAGGTGACCGGCAGCTTCAAGGTGCGCGGCGCTTATTATAAGATCAGCCAGCTCTCCAAGGAAGAGAGCGACAAGGGCGTCATCGCCTGCTCGGCGGGCAACCACGCACAGGGCGTGGCGCTGGCCGCTACCCGCCGCGGCATCAAGAGCATCGTCTGCATGCCGGACGGCGCGCCCATCATGAAGGTGGAGAACACCAAGAACCTCGGTGCGGAGGTCTGCCTCGTACCCGGCACCTACGACGACGCCCACGACAAGGCCGTGGAGCTACAGGAAGAGACGGGCATGACCTTCATCCACCCCTACGACGACGAGCAGGTCATTGCCGGTCAGGGTACCATCGGCCTCGAAATTCTCGACCAGCTGCCCGATGTGGATGCCGTTATCGTGCCTGTGGGCGGCGGCGGACTCATCTCCGGCGTGGCCTTCGCCATCAAGAGCCTGAAGCCCGACGTCAAGGTCTACGGCGTGCAGGCCGAGGGCGCACCCAGCATGTACCGCTCTCTTCACGAGCACAAATACCAGACCCTTTCTGCCGTCTCCACCTTCGCAGACGGCATTCAGGTCAAGACTCCCGGTGAGCTGACCTACAAGCTCTGCGAGGAGTATGTGGACGACATCGTCACCGTCACCGAGGACGAGACCGCAGCCGCCATCCTCTCCCTGATGGAGAACCAGAAGCTGGTGGCCGAGGGCGCAGGCGCTGTGCCTGTGGCGGCGGCGCTCTTTCACAAGCTGCCCATCGAGGGCAAGAAGGTCGTCTGCCTCGTCTCCGGCGGCAACATCGACGTGAACATCCTCAACCGCGTCATCACCCGCGGCCTCGTCATGAGCGGCCGCAAAGCCAACCTGACTATCGCGCTGGAAGACAAGCCCGGCCAGCTGCAGCAGGTGGCCGACATCGTCTCCCGCTGCGGCAGCAATGTGGTGTCCGTCCTCCACGACGGTTCCGACCCCAACATGCCCATTTCCAGCTGCTTCCTCAAACTGACCCTCGAGACCCGCGACAACGCCCAGATCGAGCAGATCCGGCAGGAGCTCACCAAGGCAGGCTTCCAGCTGGTGGCCGAGCGCGTATAACTTTATCAGAAGATGCAGAAACGCCGCCCGAATGGGCGGCGTTTCGTTTTGTCAGCCGATGATCTCGTACTGGAAATATTCGCACTTGAGCTTGCTGCCTACGTCGATTTCCGGCGGCAGGAGCGCCAGTGCCACCGGGTTCAGCTCGTCGCTCTCGATGTCGGTGCGGCGCAGGTTGACGTAATCGCCGTCAAAGCTCACGACTTCGTAATACCAGGGCCCCATACTGTTTCCTCCCGTGATTCATTCCTGTGTGTTCTCTTTTTCCTGCTTCCGCCAGTGGCAGTACGGCCCGAGGATGCAGACGGCGGCGAGTATCATCACCGCGAGGATGATGCTGGTGACGGTCTGATTGTCGGAGAAAAAGTAGAACAGCAGCTGCCCGCCGCCCACGATGAGCTCCAGCACACCCAGAAGCCTCTGCCAAAGGCGGCGGGCCTCGGCGCTGGCGGATTCCAGCCGCTTGCCCAGTATGCCGGGCAGCTCGATGCGGAGGACGTCCGCAACGCCCCAGAAAAGGAAGATGATGCCGATGACAAGATGGTGTACCATAAGTTCCGCTCCTTTCTGCGTCACGCGCTGAACAGGAAAACTTTTACAGTGCAAGTATATCATATCGGTGAGACCCCGGCAAGGATGGGATTTGAAATGTCAGAAACAGAAAGTTTACACGGAACTGCCCGGCGGCTCTTGTGGAAGTTTGAAAAATATGCTATACTATTCTCTACTGATGCGCCATCGCCAAGCGGTAAGGCAGGGGACTTTGACTCCCCCATCGTAGGTTCGACTCCTGCTGGCGCAACTTGAGAAAAAACCGCATGAATGCTGGAAGATCCAGTGTTCATGCGGTTTTTGTTTTCTGTGAAGAAGGGTTTGCTGATTTTGGGCGTTTTGAAGTTCCAAAAGCAGTATAAAAGCAGGATAGAACAGCAAAAAAGCCGCCCGGCTTTTGTACCGGGCGGCAATGGAGAAGAAAAATCGCAAAAGCGATGAAAATATCGGTTTTACAGCAGCTTACAGGATGTCGATGTACTCACCGGCCAGAGCCTTGTTCATGCTGCGGACGGCGCAGAACTTGCCGCACATGGAGCAGGTGTCGCTGTGGTCGTCCTCGGGCAGGCGGGCGTCACGGATGGCCTTTGCCGTCTCGGGGTCGAGGGCGCAGGCGAACTGCGCATCCCAGTCGAGGACGCGGCGGGCGTCGCCCATCTTGTCGTCGATGTCCCGGGCGTGAGGGATGCCCTTTGCGATGTCGGCAGCGTGGGCGGCGATCTTAGAAGCCACGATGCCCTGCTTGACGTCGTCCACATTGGGCAGAGCCAGATGCTCGGCAGGGGTGACGTAGCACAGGAAGGCTGCGCCGCTCATGGCCGCGACAGCGCCGCCGATGGCAGCAGTGATGTGGTCATAGCCGGGGGCGATGTCGGTGACGAGGGGGCCGAGGACGTAGAAAGGTGCGCCCATGCAGATGGTCTTCTGGATCTCCATGTTGGCGGCGACCTGGTTCAGAGGCACATGGCCCGGGCCTTCCACCATGACCTGGACGTTGTGCGCCCAGGCCCGCTTGGTCAGCTCACCCAGACGCACCAGCTCTTCGATCTGGCAGACGTCGGTGGCGTCGGCGAGGCAGCCGGGGCGGCAGGCATCGCCCAGAGAGATGGTGACGTCGTGCTCTTCGCAGATGTCCAGGATCTCGTCAAAGTGCTCATAGAAGGGGTTCTCGTTGCCGGTCATGCACATCCATGCAAACACCAGCGAGCCGCCGCGGCTGACGATGTTCATCTTCCGCTTATGCTTGCGGATCTGCTCGATGGTCTTACGGGTGATGCCGCAGTGGAGGGTGACGAAGTCCACGCCGTCCTCTGCGTGCAGACGCACCACGTCGATGAAGTCCTGTGCCGTCAGGGTAGCGAGGTCGCGCTGGTAGTGGATGACCGAGTCGTACACCGGCACAGTGCCGATCATGACGGGGCATTCGTGGGTCAGCTTCTGACGGAAGGGCTGGGTATTGCCGTGGCTCGAGAGGTCCATGATGGCCTCTGCGCCCATGTTGACGGCGCTCATGACCTTCTGCATCTCGATGTTGTAGTCCTTACAGTCGCGGGAGACGCCAAGGTTGACGTTGATCTTGGTGCGGAGCATGGAGCCGATGCCCTCGGGGTTCAGGCACTCGTGGTGCTTGTTGGCCGGGATGGCGACCTTGCCCTCAGCGACCAGCTGACGGATCTCTTCGACGGTGCGGTACTCCTTCTTGGCCACCGTTTCCATCTGGGGCGTGACGATGCCCTTGCGGGCGGCATCCATCTGTGTGGTGTAAGTCTGCATTTGAAAATCCTCCGAAAATACGCTCTCTTTATTTATGAACAGCGTCCGGGACGCCGTGCATCCAGTTTTCGACCCCAACGCCGCCCAGAGTGTGGTCCAGCGGGCCGGAGCCGCGGCCCAGATCGAGCTGCGCGTTCAGCGCGTCGGTCAGGTAAGCCTTGGCCCGGGCGATCGCTTCTTCCAGCGCAAACCCTTTGGCAAGGTTGGCCGCAATGGCACTGGACAGAGTGCAGCCCGTACCGTGGGTGTTGGGGTTGGCGATACGCTTACCCGGAAACCAGATCTCCGTGCCATCCGGGAAGGTGAGCAGATCGTCGGCGTCGGTGTCACTATGGCCGCCCTTGAGCAGGACGGCACAGCCGCAGTCGGCGGCGATGGCCCGGGCGGCGGCGCTCATGTCGGCACGGCCCGAGATGTGCAGGCCGGACAGCACTTCGGTCTCGTGCCGGTTGGGCGTGATGACCTCGGCCAGAGGGAACAGCTCCCGGCGCAGGGTGCGCACGGCATCCGATGCGATCAGATCAGAGCCGGAGGTGGCTACCATCACGGGGTCCACGACGATGTGCTCCGCCTTGTAAAAGCGGAGACGCTCGGCGATCGTCTCAATGAGCGGGGCAGAGGACACCATGCCGATCTTGACGGCGCAGGGGCGGATGTCGGTGAAGACGGCGTCTATCTGCTGGGCCAGAAACTCGGGGCTGACCTCGAAGATGCCGGATACGCCGGTGGTGTTCTGGGCCGTCAGGGCGGTGATGGCGCTCATGGCGAAGACGCCGTTCATGGTCATGGCTTTGAGGTCGGCCTGAATGCCGGCGCCGCCGCTGGAATCGCTGCCCGCGATGGTAAGTGCAGTTTTCATGGGTTTGCTCCTTTATCGCAAGTCAAGAAATTCGTGCAACATTCAAACAGCATATTTGCGATATGCAATTCAACGCTGTTGCTGTTGCATTAAAAAGTTGAATTGCTATAGATGATTTGTTCTGTCAGTGCCTTCAGCTCTTTGCACTCAGCCTCAATGTCCTCGGCGCTGAAGATCGCGCTCACGAGAGCCACGCCGTCCGCGCCGGAGCCTTTGAGTTTGAGGATATTGTCTTTATGGATGCCGCCGATGGCCACGACCGGCACATCCACGGAGTCGCAGATCTCTTTCAGTCTGCCCTCCGGCAGGACATCCACATCGGTTTTGGTGTGGGTGGAAAATGCCGCGCCGACGCCCAGATAATCCGCGCCGTGGGCCACGGCCAGCTGTGCTTCCTCGACGGAATGGGCCGACACACCGATGATCATGTCAGGGCCGACCTTGGCGCGGACGTCTGCGGCAGCCATATCTTCCTGCCCGACATGGATGCCGTCGGCATGGCATTTTATAGCGATCTCGACGTTATCGTTGATGATGAAGGGTACGCCATAGCTGCGGCAGAGGGCGGAAAGCTCCATGGCTTCCTGCAAAAATGCCGCGTCGTCCAGCTCCTTTTCCCGCAGCTGGACGCAGGTGACGCCGCCTTTCAGCGCGTCTTCCACCTGCTGGCGGAGGGTCTCGCGGCCCGTCCACGCCCGGTCGGTGACGGCGTAGAGAAGCATGGTATGTTTATCGCATTTCATAGCGTGCTCCTTCCTCGAGCTGTTCGGGGGTCATGTTGTAGATCGCGTCGATGATGTAATTGCGGTAGGTGGCGTTGCCGTCCAGCCTGGACAGGCGGCTGTGAGCTGTCTCGCCCGCAAGGCCCATGGCGCAGACAGCCGCAGCAGCGGCTTCCAGAGGCTTGTCCGGGTTGGCCGCACAGAATGCCGCCGTCAGGGCCGAGAGCTGACAGCCGGTGCCGGTGACGGCGCTCATCATGGGGTGGCCGTTGCGGATGCAGAAAGCCCGCTCTCCGTCGGCCACGATGTCGATGGCACCGGTGACGGCGACGACCGCCCCTGTGCGGGCCGCAAACGCTTTGGCGAATGCCACGGTCTTGTCCAGCGTCTCGTCCGTCACCTTGTCGGCGGCGTCGGCGTCCACGCCTTTTGTGGTGCCGCTGCCTGCCGCCAGCGTCCGGATCTCGGAGATGTTGCCCCGGATGACGGTGAACTTCACTTCCCGCAGGAGGCGCAGTGCCGTTTCGGTGCGCAGATGGGAAGCGCCTGCGCCCACGGGGTCCAGCACGACAGGACGGCCCAGCCGGTTGGCGGTGTGTCCCGCCAGCAGCATGGAGGGGATGGTGCGGCTGTTCAACGTGCCGATGTTGAGGTTCAGCCCGGCACACAGCGAGGTGATGTCCTCGACCTCGGCGGCATCATCCGCCATGATGGGGGACGCCCCGCAGGCGAGGACGATGTTGGCACAGTCGTTGACGGTGACGTAGTTGGTGATGTTATGGACAAGCGGGCTTTTGGCCCGGACGTTGGCAAAGAGGTTCCGAAACATGGCTTCTCCTTCGAATCAGCTCAGGCTGGCCTGCATGGCGCGGAGTGCGCCTGCGCGGGAAAGTGCGGCCAGCAGTGCGCCTGCAATGATGGCACCGCCGGCGGTGGAGACGAGGAAGGGGACGATGTAGGCGTAGAACGCGATGTCACCGGCGCTCTTGCCCATCAGCAGGATGGCGACAGGGTAGGCGCACAGACCGCCGAGGATGGAGGTGCCGAACACCTCGCCCACGAGGGTGGGCAGCAGCTTATGGGTCTTGTGGAAGACGATGCCGCAGAGCAGTGCGCCGAACATGCTGCCGGGGAAAGCCATCAGACTGCCCAGACCCAGCAGGTTGCGCAGCAGGGAGGCAACGAAAGCTACGCCCACGCCGTAGTAAGGCCCCAGCAGGACAGCGCAGAGGATGTTGACCATGTGCTGCACAGGGGCGCATTTGCTGCCGAAGACCGGGAAGGAGAAGACGCTGCCCACGACAGCGACAGCGCAGAACATACCGGCGAGGGCCAGCTTTTTGGCAGAATAGTGTTTCATAGTGAGTGCTCCTTTTCAATAAAAAATAAGTGCAGGGGCAGACCGCCGCTCCCGCACACGAACAGACCCGGCACCCGCGCAGAGATGCCGGAAACGGAAGAAGCGGTCGAGGCTCACTGGCCTCCTCTCACGCCGGAACACGGCTTCCCATCGCATACAAAACCCCAGACTCAGGGCGCTCCCCCTCAGTCTGTGACGAGAAGCCGTTTTCTAAGCGTTGCACACCGCCTGAGCGGTCTTTTTGCTCGCATACGGCGTTGCTTCCCCTTGCAATCCACCAAGGATTGCTGCGGGAAACCGCCTTGTCTGCGGGCAAAAATCCTCGCCATTCGGCGCACCCCGCTTACGAAAACAGCTTCTAAACAAAAAAACAGGAGACGCCTCGAGCGGTGTCTCCTGTAAAAATCCATAAACAGTGTTATGACTTCCTACGGCGGCATTATCCGCATCAGGTGCAGAAACTGTCCGAAAACAATTTCTAAAGGGTCGAAGTTCGAGAACTCCCTCTCAGCCTGCTTCTACAAGCTCCCCTGTATTTGTTTGTCGGGAGTATTCTACACCCATCGGGGATAAAATGCAAGGGTTTTCTTTTTTCGCGGCGCGTTTTGTGGTATACTGAAAAAAAGCCTGCATTTGCAAAAACGGGCAGATAAAGGAGATATGGCTTATGGGTCTTGTCAAAGCGGCATTGGGCGCAGCATCCGGCGTGATGGGCGACCAGTGGAAAGAATACTTTTACTGCAGTGCTCTCCCGGCGGAGGTGCTGGCTGTCAAGGGACAGAAGAAAGTCTCCGGGCGCTCTTCCAACCGCCACGGCGCCGAGAACATCATCACCGACGGCTCCATCGTGGCGGTGGCCGAGGGCCAGTGCGCCCTCATCGTGGAGCAGGGCAAGGTGGTGGACCTCTGCGCCGAGGCCGGCGAGTACACCTACAACACCGGCACCCAGCCCTCTCTGCTGAGCGAGGGTCTGGCCAAGAACATCGACGAAGTCTTTGCTGAGATCGGCAAGCGGTTCAGCTTCGGCGGTCAGGCTGCCACCGACCAGCGCATCTATTACATCAACACCAAGGAGCTGATGGGCAACAAGTACGGCACCCCCAGCCCCGTGCCGTTCCGCGTCGTGGACCAGCGTGCCGGCATCGACATCGACGTCAGCATCCGTTGCTTCGGCGAGTACAGCTACCGCATCGTCAACCCCATCCTGTTCTACACCAACGTCTGCGGAAATGTGGAAAACGAGTACACCCGTGACGCGCTGGAAGGCCAGATGCGCACCGAGATGATGACCGCATTGCAGCCCGCCTTTGCCCGCATCAGCGAGATGGGCATCCGCTACTCGGCTCTGCCCGGCCATACCACCGAGCTGGCCGAGGCTCTGAATCAGGAGCTGTCCGGCAAGTGGAGCAAGCTGCGCGGCATCGAGATCGTCTCCCTCGGCGTGTCCGGCGTCAAAGCCAGCGAAGAAGACGAGCAGATGATCAAGGAGCTGCAGCGCAGCGCCGCCTTTATGGACCCGACCCGCGCCGCCGCCCACATGGTGGGCGCACAGGCTTCGGCGATGCAGGCAGCGGCTTCCAATACCTCCGCCGGCCCGGCCATGGCCTTTATGGGCATGAATCAGGCCGCTGCTGCCGGCGGCATCAACGCCCAGGCCCTCTACCAGATGGGCGCACAGCAGCAGCCTGCCGCTGCTCCTGCCCCCGCAGCCGCCCCGGCGGCTGGCAGCTGGAGCTGCTCCTGCGGCCAGACCGGCAACACCGGCAAGTTCTGCACCGCCTGCGGCAAGCCCCGCCCCGAAGCAGGCTGGGTGTGCAGCTGCGGCGCACACAATACCGGCAAATTCTGCTCGGAGTGCGGTAAGCCCCGCCCGGCGGCCAAGTGCCCGAACTGCGGCTGGACCCCTGCCGACCCGGCCAACCCGCCCAAGTTCTGCCCCGAATGCGGCAAGCCTTTCGGAGCCTGAAAGGGGAGCTGAGATATGGCAGAAAACACCACGAATTACCAATGCCCGGCCTGTACCGGCCCGCTGCGGTTCGACAGCGCCAGCGGAAAGCTCTGCTGTGATTACTGCGGCTCTACTTATGATGTAGCACAGGTCGAGGCTCTTTACGGCGAGAAGCAGGCTCAGGCCGATAAGGCCGCCGAAGCCGCCGAAAAGGCCGCTTCCAGCGGCCCCGTCTGGGGGGAGATGGAGACGGGAGATCTCAGCAGCCGCACCTGCACTTCCTGCGGTGCAGAGCTGGTCTGCGGCCCCGAAACAGCCGCCACCACCTGCCCCTACTGCGGCAACCCCACCGTGCTGGGCGGACAGCTTTCCGGCAAGCTCAAGCCGGAGTACATCATCCCCTTCCGGATGGACAAAAAGACCGCCATCGAGAACCTGAAGAAGTATTATAAGGGCAAAGCCTTCCTCCCCAAAGCCTTCAAAGAGTCCAACCACATCGAGGAGATCCAGGGCGTGTATGTGCCGTTCTGGCTCTACGATGGCCGGATGGAGGCCCGGGGCGCTTACAAGGCCGAGATCAGCGAGAGCCACCGTGAGGGCGACTACATTGTCACCACCACCAGGCACTTCGACGTGGCCCGCGTGGGCGACGCCGACTTTGTCCGGGTGCCGGTGGACGGCTCCAGCAAGATGCCGGATGCCCATATGGACGCCATCGAGCCCTTCGACTACAGCGACCTCAAGCCCTTCTCCACGGCCTACCTGCCCGGCTTTCTGGCAGACCGGTACGACGAGGACGACAAGAAGTGTGCTGCCCGCGTCCTGACCCGGATGAAGAACAGCACCGCTGCGGCCCTCCACGATACGCTGGGCGGCTACACCGGCGTCCAGACCCTCTCGGAGCAGCTCGACCCGCGGACGCTGGAACCCCACTACGCCCTGCTGCCGGTCTGGATGCTCCACACCCGCTGGAAGGAGCAGGACTTCCTCTTTGCGATGAACGGCCAGACCGGCAAGCTCATCGGTGACCTGCCCGTGGATAAGGGCAGAGTAGCTGCATGGTTTGCCGGCATCAGCATCCCGCTGATGATACTGACGGCGCTCATCATGCTGCTGTGAGAGGAGGAGACGGGAATATGAAATACTGCAAAAAACTGTTTGCCCTTCTGGCTGCGGCCCTGCTCTGCATGGCCCTGACCCTGCCGGCTGGGGCAGCCGCCCCGCTGGTGCGGGATGAGTGCGGCGTCTTTGACGCCGACACGCTGGCCGACCTCGAGGAGCAGGCCGAAAGCGCCTCTGACGGCCACGACGTGGATGTCTACTTCCTCGTGGTGGACGACATCGGCGATGCCGACCAGCGCGACTACGCGAAAAATTATTATATCTCCAACGGCCTCGGCTACGGCGACGAGCAGAGCGGCATCCTCTTCCTGCTGGCGGTCGGCTCCCGCAAGTACGTCACCATCACCTACGGCGAGGGCGTCACGGCTTTCACCGACTACCGCATCGAGCAGCAGGAGGACGAGATCGTCCCGCAGCTCTCCGATGAGGAATGGGCGGATGCCGCCTATACCTATATCGATATGTGCGACGATGCACTGGACTACTATGCCGACCATGGCGAGCCCATCGATGTGGATAACGACATCGGCCTGGAAGACCTGCTCATTGCCATGATCTTCCCTCTCGGCATTTCGGCATTCATCTGCTTCATCCTCTACCGCCGGATGAAGACGGCCCGGAAGAAGACGGAGGCCGACGAGTATATGCCCGGCTTCACCCTGCGGGTCAAGCGTGACCGCTACACACACACCACCCGGGAGCGCACCTATGACCCGCCCCAGAAGGAGTCCAACTCCTCCGGCGGTTCGTCCGTCGATTCCGACGGCTTCGGCGGCTCGTCGGGCGGCTCGTTCTGAAGCATAAAAACAAAAACACCCCGCTGCATGACACAGCGAGGTGTTTTTATTTTCAGGGTCTCAGCCGAGGCTCACGCCCATCCGGCGGGCGACGGTGAGCAGCTCACAGCCCTCGGGGATGTTGCGGGTCTTACCGGCGATGTCCTCGAGGCGGTTGGCGACGACGCGGTTGTTGACCATGGCGACGGTGACGCCGTAGCGCTCCACTTCCACCAGCTTGGCGGCGTAGCTGCCGAACTCGGTGGCCAGCACACGGTCATAGGCGCTGGGGCTGCCGCCGCGCTGCATATGGCCTGGGATGCAGACGCGGGTCTCCATGCCGGTCTTTTTCTGGACGGCAGCGGCGATGCGGTTGGTGGCGGTGACGCCGTAACCGGCTTCGGCGCGCTTTGCCATCCACTCTTTCCGCTTCATCTTGGCCTCTTCGGTGTTGATGGCACCCTCGGCCACGGCGATGATGGAGAAGTTGGAGCCTTTGCGGGCGCGGCGCTCCACAGCGGCGCAGACGCGGTCGATGTCGTAGGGCTGCTCGGGCAGCAGGATGATGTCAGCTCCGCCGGCGATGCCGGAGTAGAGGGTCAGCCAGCCGGCCTTGTTGCCCATGATCTCGATGCACATGACGCGGCTGTGGCTGCCGGCGGTGGTGTGGATGCGGTCGATGACCTCAGTGGCGATGTCCACGGCGGTGTGGAAGCCGAAGGTGACATCGGTGCCGTAGATGTCGTTGTCGATGGTCTTGGGCAGGCCGATGATGTTCAGACCCTCCTGGGAGAGGAGGTTGGCCGTCTTGTGGGTGCCGTTGCCGCCGAGGCAGAGCAGACAGTCGAGCTTGGCGTCCTTGTAGGTCTTTTTCATGGCCGCGACCTTGTCGATCTTGTCTTCTTCCACCACGCGCATCAGCTTGAAGGGGGTGCGCTTGGTGCCGAGGATGGTGCCGCCCAGCGTCAGGATGCCGCGGAAATCGTCCTCGCACATCTCCTTGTATTCGCCGGTAATGAGGCCGTGGTAGCCGTTCAGGATGCCCACGATCTCGACGTTCTCGCCGAACCGTGCATACAGGGCTTTGGCCACGCCGCGGATGGTGGCGTTCAGGCCGGGACAGTCCCCGCCGGAGGTAAGGATACCCACACGTTTTTTCATCGAAAAACCTTCTTTCTCTCAACCGTTCACGCCCGCCGCCGGGCGGCGCGTTATTTTGTCAGCCTGCGCGCCACGAACAGGAACACGCACGCCCCCACCACCGAAACAATGATGTTCGCAAACAGGCTGTGCGCCGAAAAGCCCAGCAGGCCGAACAGCAGCCCGCCCACACACGAACCGATGACGCCGACGGCGATGTTCCGCACAAGGCTCCCGCCGCCGCCCATTATTTTGCTTGCCAGCCAGCCGGCCACCGCGCCGACGAGCAGCGTTGAAAGAATTGCCCAGAGCATTTTTATCTTCCCCTTCCAAAGGCGCATCCATGCGGCGCCCCTGCCGATTTTGTTTCTGTTTTCAGTATAGGATTTTCCCACCCGGTTGTCAAACCGGCAGCACCGCCAGCAGCAGATAATAGAGAACCTTTTTCATAGAGCCCCTCCCCATGCGTTTTTATCTATTATATCGAAAATGCCCGCCCATTGCAAGCCCCGCGACGGGCGCGATTTTCGCGCTTTACTTCGGGCAAGAATTGTAGTAAGATGAAACTGGACAGAAGAAAGGAGCGTTTTCCCATGATCTATCGCATTCTCGTCGTCGAGGACGACCCCACCATCCAGCGGGAGCTGGTCACCCTGGGGGGCGTGTGCCGGGAGCCCCAGGAGATCCCCCTGCCCCCCCAGGGCCGGGCCGACCCCCTGGCCCTGCTGGCCTGGGCGGGGACCCTCCTCCTCCTGGGGGCCCCGCCGGCGCGCCTCCAGGGCCCCTGACAACCTCCCCGGGAAAAAAGGGGCCCCTCCTCTTGTAAACCTAACAGTTGTTAGGTATAATAGGCCCAAACCACAGCGAGAGGAGGGGATGCCATGGCATCCACCAAGGAGAAAATCACCGCCACCGCCCTGGCCCTGTTCGCCCAGCGGGGGTACGACGGGGTGT
>ERZ857972.1297-NODE-1297-length-15002-cov-4.022613_pt1 | contig 15002 bp, 9 predicted proteins | sample MGYA00519757_ERZ857972 | MGnify/ENA primary metagenome ERZ857972 (study PRJEB31778, sample SAMEA3449383) | human gut metagenome | biome: human gut; feature: human-associated habitat; material: faeces | place: United Kingdom | collected 2010/2012 ...
GGATCTCGGCCGTCGATACGCCGCTCGATCTCAACGCCGACGGCACGCCCGAAACGATCGTCACGGCCAATCCCAAGTTGCAGTCGACGCTCAATATCCTGATGATCGACGGCGCCTCCGAGGCGGGGCACAAACTGTCGCGGGGTACGTCGGGCAATATCCTGCCCTCGACAGCGCTCGAACGCAAATGGCAGGACTACAAATACGTGAAGCCGATTCCGACGACGGCCCGTCAGGAGAATCCCAACCTCACGCAGAATCCCAAATGGTAATAACGCTGTAAACGACGAGAAAACAATGAAAACAATCGATAAATTAAGCTTCGTTCCGCTCCTCGCCCTGCTGCTGTTCGCCGGTTCCTGCGAGAAGGACGGAGGGGTGTTCATGCGGGAAAACGATGCGATCGCCTGCGACTGTACGGAGCAGTCTATTTCGCAGAACGTCCTTTGCGACGGCGAGTGGGTCGCCGACTGCGGCGGCGTGGAGTGGATCGCGATCACGCCCGAACGCGGTTCGGGCAACGGGAAGGACTACGGGTTCTTCACACTGAACATCCAGTATAATTCGGGGGCCGAGCGGACGGCGACCGTCCATCTGGTCTACGACGGCGCGGCCTATCCGATTACGGTCACGCAGGGCGCGTGCGAGTTCGCCTACGGCGAGCCGCGCGTCGAGGGCAATCTCTTCCGGAATATCGAGAGCACGGCCACGCTCCGTCTGCCTTACGTTTGCGCTTCGGGACGCGAGTCGGTCGAAATTTCCTGCACGATCACCGGTGCGGCGGCCGACGGACTCTCGGTGACGAAACAGGTCTACACCGGATTCGCCAAAGGTTCGGGCGAGTTGACGATTCCCGTCGAGGGGGCGGCGACGCGTGCGGGTGCCGTGGCGTTCGAACTCTTCGCCGACGGCGTGTCGGTCGGGAGTTGCCGCGCCAATGTCATCAGCGATCCCGACGCCGTGCCCGAAGGGCTCCCGGTGGGGTGGAATTTCTATGCGCTCGGCATGACGGGCACCGCACCGCGCGGTTCGGAGTGGGATTACAGCTGGACGACCGATGCGATTCATCCCGCGACCGATACCAATCCGCTCGATGCGCACCGGCTGCTGCCTACGGCCGGCAACGAGAATGCCTATCTGACGGCGAGCGGGGTGGTTTCGGATAACGGGAATTATACGTTCAATCCGGGTATTCAGATCAAGGGGCTGATGGAGAACGATTACTTCCTCTTCGTCATTCCGGTCAGGAACATCAAGGCGGAGCACAAACTCTCGGTGGAAGCTTCGATGGGCGCCGCGGGTTCGGGTCCCGGATATTACGCGCTCGAATATTCGGCCGACAACAAAACGTGGATGTTGGCCGAAGGCAGCACGCTCATGGAGGTGTTCGGGACGTCGGCGCAGGTACATTACTACGTTCCCAAGGAGAATACCAGCGGGGATCGGAAAACCTACGACAAGTCCACCGACAAGGGGTATCGGAAATACGTCTTCCCGCTGACCGGTATGGAGACCATCTACGAAGGCAACCTCTACCTGCGTCTGCGCATCTGCATGGACCGTCGTGCCAACGGCTCCGAAAGCACGAATACGATCGCCTCGGCATGGGCCGACCTGAAAGGCTTCGAAGTCGCCCTGGTCGAAGAATAAACAGTCATCGGGCGTCCCCGGAGGGGAATCCCCGGCCGGGGCGCCCTCAACAGAAACATTAGATTATGAGAAGTGTAAAAAAGATCCTTTGGTCGTGCGCCGTACTGGCCGTTGTATGCGGATGCACCAAACTCGAAACGCCGCCCAACAAAAACCAGCCGTCGGGCGACGGTACCGGCGTCTATAAAGTCGTGGCGCACCGCGGCGGTTACCAGGAGTGCGCCCGTCCCGACTGCTCGATCTCGTCGCTCAAATATGCGATCATGTTGCGTTGTTTCGCGTCGGAGTGCGATATCGTACTCACGGGCGACAACGACGTGCTGGTGGCGCATCCCCAAAGCGGATATCTGGTCAACGGGCTGGAACCGTTCGACCATACGGTGGCCGAGATCCGTGCGGCCGGAACGCTCGCCAACGGCGAACCGGTCCCGACGCTGCGCGATTTCATCCGCGTGTTGCAGGACCCCGAACTGAATCCGCACGGAATGCGGCTCTGGCTCGATGTGAAGCGCCTGACCAAGAATGGTGAAGAGATCGACGTGAACCACAGCATCAATGCCTGCTACCGTGCCTGCGAGATCATCAAGGAGATGAAGGCGCAGAGTCTGTGCGAGTTCCTGATTCCGACGGGCGGCAGCATCTTCGACGTCGTGCGCGATAAGGTCATCGACGAGTACCGGATCAACCTTGCGTGGATGACCTGCACGCATCCGGACAACTACGGGAAGGCCTGGGCGCAGTTGTCGTATGACAAGATTTTCGGCGACAATACCGCCTACGGGCCGATGGATTACATCAGTGCGGGCGTACCGTTGAGCGTCTACAACGTCGACGACGACGAGACGATGGATGCCGTCATTCCCTATTATCCCAAATTGAAGGCGATCTTTACGAACTATCCTTCGAAATTGATTCAGAAACTCAGGGCGCAGGGATACGCCGACTGACGCCCGCCGTTCCGGCGGCGAACCGCTGCGTCCGCAGCGGCCGAACCGACCGGCGGCACGGTTGCGCCCGCCCTTTCGGCTTCGCGACCGGCTGACGGCCGGATTCGAAAGGCCGCGGCGCAAAACGAATCCCTCTTCAATCTTCTTTTCTCGGGCTCCAACACCCGGCTCCCCCGCAACCGACGCATCGTCGCCGGAGGCGGGGGATTTTTTGCGCATAGAGGGATAAAAATGATAAAAAAAGTTTTTCTTCGGTAATACTTTTCGGGGAATAGGTTGTATATTGATACGGAACTACCAACCAGAACCGAACCTATGCTGCTCGAACCTCAGGCTCTTCTTTCCGGCGTGAAGAACGGAAACCGACTGATGTTCACCCTGTGTTACGACCGATACCACAGGGGGATCTATCTCTTCGTGCTCAAATACGTGCGCTGCGAAGCGCTGGCGGAGGATATCGTGCAGGAGGTGTTTTTCCGGTTGTGGTGCAACCGCCGCGGACTGCGGGAGGAGGGAAATCTGGCCGCGTTGCTCTATGCCATGGCCAAGAACCTGACCGTGAATGCGATCCGCAAGCATAAGATCGTCGAGACGGGCAACGTCCGCTATTACGATCTGCATGAGGGGAGGCAGGAGCCGGCGGGCGAGAGCGATTCCGACGAAACGATGCGGCGGCTTCGGCTGGCCGTGGGGGAGTTGCCGGCGCGGCAGCGGACGATCTTCAACCTGAAAATTTACGAAAGCCGTTCCAATCAGGAGATCGCCGACATGCTTAACGTCTCGGTCAACACCGTCAAGGTGCATTACGCGCGGACGATGAAGCACCTGTGCCAACGATTGAAGAAAAATTAGGAACCATTTCGTTAAGCCGAGTGCAATCGAGTTTACTCGAATTGCCGAGGCGAGAAATGGAGCATGAAAATGAACGTTTTCGTTAAGCCGAGCGCAGAGCCGAACTTGTTCAGGCTATGCCGAGGCGAGAAAACGACTGTTGAAAACAAACGAACGTTTTCGTTAAGCCGAGCGCAGAGCCGAACTTGTTCGGGTATGCCGAGGCGAGAAAACGACTGTTGAAAACAAACGAACGATGAAATTCAACCTTTTCGGTAAGCGGGAGCGGAAGCCGTCTGCGGATTATGCCGGTGCGGAAAAGGAGCGTTGAAAACAGACCATATGGGAAGAAAATCTTTCGAAAAAGCCGGCGGCCTTTCGCCGGAACGCATCCGGCAGATGGACGCCGACATCGCGCAGGCGCTTTCGTCCGAACGGGAGACCGGCGGAGTCGATGTGCCGTCGCTCAAACTGCTCGACGCGATCGACGCCAAGATCCGCCGGCGCAACCGCCGGTCGGTCGCAGGTGCCTTCGCGGCGGTGTGCCTGCCGCTCGTCGCGCTCTGCCTGACGGCGTTTGCGGAGTTGTACGGCTGGGGGCATGAACCCGTGATGCGGAGCGTGCAGGTGCCGGCGGGCGAGCATCTGCGGGTGTTGCTGGCCGACGGTTCGGCCGTGACGCTCAATGCGTGCAGCGAGCTGCGCTATCCCGAACGCTTCGCACGCCGTCGCCGCGAGGTGCGGCTGGTGCGCGGCGAGGCTTTCTTCGAGGTGGCGCACGATGCTTCGGCACCCTTCACGGTCGAGACCGACGACGTATCGGTCGAGGTGCTCGGAACGAAATTCAATGTCAACGCCTACGACAAGGAGGTGACGACCGTCTATCTCAAAGAGGGGAAGGTCCGCCTGACCGAGCGGGTGACGGGGCGGCAGAACCGGTACCTCATGGCGCCCGACGAGATGCTGGCCGTCGACCGGAACGCCCGCACGTGCCGTGCCGTGCGGCCGGCCGGGAAGTCGGCTCCCGAAGCATGGTTGCACAACAACTATGCCTTCACGAACGCGCCGTTGGAGGATGTCGTGGAGTTCCTCGAACGACATTATGCCGTCGAGATCGAGGTGGCCGACGCGCGCATTCTCCAATACAGCTACACGATGGAGTTCTACAACGAGACGATCGACGAGGTGCTTTCGGTGATGTCGCAGATCACGCCGATCCGCTATTCGCGTGTCAACGACCGGATTACCGTCCGAGCCGCCCGATGATTTATACCCGACTGAACAGATAACCTAACTTTATCATTATGAATCTATTTAGACTTCCTTGCGGAATTCCGTGGGGAGGGGCGAGACGGCTCGTGCTTACGCTGGCCTGTCTGTTCGCCCTCTCCGGTCTCTCCGCGCAGAACGTGACGCTCCGCTTCGAGCGGGCGAAGCTGAAAACCGTGATGGACGAAATCACGAGGCAGTGCGACCTGAGTTTCGCGTACAGCCGCGAAGTGGTCGATGCCGACCGGATCGTCAGTATCGATCTGAAAGACGCGCCGATCGATGCGGCGTTGCAGAGCCTTTTCCCGTCGGGGAACGGGATCGACTATGCGATCAAGAACCGCAAAATCCTGCTTTCGGCCGGTAAACAGGCCTTGCATGTCGACACCGTTGTCTCGGGACGGGTGGCCGACGACCAGAACCGCCCGCTCGTGGGGGCGACCGTGGTCGTGGCGGGCACTTCGCAGGGTACGACGACCGATCTCGACGGGAATTTCTCGCTGCGCGTAAATGCTGTTGATCCCGTCCTGAAAGTCGATTATCTGGGCTACGAACCGCAGGAGTTGCGGGTTTCGCCGTCGCAGACGACCTTCGACATCCGGCTCGCGCTTTCATCGAAGGCGATCGATGACGTGGTGGTCGTGGGCTACGGCACGGTCAAGCGGCGCGATCTGGTGGGTGCGGTCGATCGGAAGGTCATCGAAGACCGTTCGACCGGAACGCTGGCCCGTGCCTTGCAGGGCCAGTTGCCGGGCCTGAACATCACCTTCACCGACAGCAAACCCACGCGCGGGGCGTCGGTCAACGTCCGCGGATCGGGTTCGATCGGTGCGGGCGGTTCGACGCTCGTCCTGATCGACGGCGTGGAGGGCAGCATCAATGCGATCAACCCGCAGGACGTGGAGTCGGTCTCGGTGCTCAAAGACGCTTCGTCGTCGGCGGTGTACGGTGCACGCGGTGCTTTCGGCGTCGTGCTGATTACGACCAAGAGCGCCAAGAAAGGGACGCCCGTCATCAATTACAACGGTTCGGTGACGATCAACCGCCGCACGGTGACGCCCGATGTGGTGACCGACGGTCTGACGTGGATCAACTGGTGGAAGGATTGCTACAACGGTTATTACAACGGTTCGAAGGCGCTCCTGAACCATGTCGATTCGACGATTCCCTATACCGAGACGATCTATCAGGAATTGATCCGCCGTTCGCAGGACCCTTCGCTGGCGCGCACGACGGCGCTTTCGGGGCACGACCAGTTCGGGTGGGCCTATTACGACTCGACCGACTGGCATTCGCTCTTCTACAAGGACTACAACTGGTCGACCGAGCACAACCTCTCGATTTCGGGCGGCGGCGACCAGGCCGACTACTATATTTCGGGCCGTTTCTACGATATGGACGGCATCTACAAGGTGGGCAACGACAGCTACAAGAAGTACGACGTGCGCGCCAAGGGAACGCTTAAAGTGCGTCCGTGGCTGCGTCTGACCAACAACATGTCGGTCTCGGTGATCGATGCCTACGAACCCAAGCATCAGAAGAACAACTCGCAGATCCCGCGTCTGATCAACCACACGGCTATGCCGCTTTCGCCGGTGAAGAACCCAGACGGTACGTGGACGGCCGCGGCAGCCAAATCGGGCTATGCCGCCTTCTCGGAGGGGACTTCGTGGCGCACGAACGACTATGTTTACCTGCGCAACAAGTTCGACGTGAACATCGATCTGGTGAAGGACGTGCTGACCGCTTCGGCCGACTACTCCTACAACTACACCAACCGCAAGCGCATGGACGCCCAGACGGTGATCGAATACTCGAAAAAGCCGGGCGAGATTCTCTACGAGTCGGAGGCTGCGGGCTCCAATCTCCAAAGCGTCGAATACCAGACGCGCTACCAGTCGGCCAACGCCTACCTGAACTGGTCGCCCAAGCTGGGCGACGACCACACGTTCAAGGCGCTCGCAGGCTGGAATATCGAGAAACAGAAATACGAGACGCTGACGATCAAACGCGAAGGGTTCGTCACCGCTTCCAAACCGTCGTTCGGACTGATGAACGGTACGACGACCGACCCGACCGTCGGCGGATACATCTGGTCTTACGTGGGCGCTTTCTTTCGGCTCAATTACGGTTACAAGGGCAAGTACCTGGCCGAGGTGAGCGGTCGCTACGACGGTTCGTCGAAGTTCCCGACCAACTCCAAATGGGGATTCTTCCCCTCGGCATCGGTGGCGTGGCGCGTGTCGGAGGAGCCGTGGATGAAATGGTCGGAGGAGTGGCTCGACAACTTCAAGATCCGCCTTTCGGCCGGTTCGATGGGCAACGGCAACGTCGATCCCTACTCCTACACGTCGGAGATGACCGTGGCTACCGCTTCGGACATCGTGCTCGGCGGAGGGCTGCCCTCCTATACGACGGTGGGCAGTACGGTGCCCGTGTCGCTGACGTGGGAGAAGTCGACGACCTACGACGTCGGCCTCGACCTCGATTTCTTCAACAACCGTCTCTCGGTCAGCGGCGACTACTATCGCCGCTACACCACCGACATGTACACGCCCAGCATTTCGCTGCCGTCGGTCTACGGCACCACGTCGCCCAAGGGCAACAACGCCGAACTGCGCACTACGGGCTGGGAGCTGTCGCTCACATGGCGCGACTCGTTCAAGCTGGGCGGCAAGCCGTTCGATTACAGCATCAAGGCGATGGTGTGGGACAACCGTACGGTGGTGACCAAGTACGAGAATGCCACCCGTTCGCTCGGTACGCTCAAAGGCTATATCCAGAACGGCGGTTCGCCCTCGGACTTCTACGAAGGCATGGAGCTGGGCGAGATGTGGGGGTATACCGTAGCCGGACTGTTCCGCGATCAGGCCGACATCGACTCCTCGGCCACGCACGACTTCACGCAGGCGTCGGACAAGGTGACGCGCCCCGGGCAGGTCAAGATCGCCGATCTCGATCATAACGGCAACATCGATCCCGGTGCTTTCACCGCCGACGATCACGGCGACCTGTCGATCATCGGCAACATCAATCCGCACTACATGTTCGGCGTCAATCTGGCGGCCAACTGGAACGGCATCGGACTGTCGGTCTTCCTGCAAGGCGTGATGAAGCGCGACTGGTACCCCTCGCCCGATTCGGGTTATTTCTGGGGCAAGTACGCCCGTCCGTTCATGTGGGTGCTGGGCATTCACAACTATACGGACGACATGTACAGCGAGGAGAAGAACAACTGGGATACGGCTTATTGGCCGCGCATGACTACCTACCAGTCGAACAGTTCCTATTCGTGGACCAAACTGCTCGAAATTCCCAACACCCGTTACAAGCAAAACGCGGCCTACCTGCGCGTGAAGAATATCCAGGTCGACTACACCTTCCCTAAGGCGCTGTGCCAGAAGATCCGTTTGGGCGGGTTGAAGATTTACCTGTCGGGCGAGAATCTCTTCACCTTCACGCCGCTGCATAAATATGCCCCCAACTTCGACCCCGAAGCACTGGGATACGACACCGATTTCTCTTCGACGGCCGGCGACGGATATACCTATCCCGTGCTCAAAAGCGTGACGCTGGGCGTCAACATCACATTCTAATCAGGGAGGAAGAGCATTATGAAAAAATACATTGCAATCCTGTTCGCATGCGTTTCGTTCTGCGCGTGCGAGGATTTCCTGACACAGGAGAACCCCAACAAGATCGAGAGCGAATACTACTTCAAGGACGAATCGTCGCTGGAAATCTATGCCAACGGTCTGACGCGGAGTTTCGCCACGGGCATCAAGAACTTCGTCAACGGCGACAAGAACGCCGATACACACGCATGGGACGGTGCGGCGGCCTATTTCAAGGACAACTATTCGGCCTCCGATGCGTCGAACTGGGGGACGAGCAACTGGTCGCAGCTGCGTTCGATCAACTTCTATCTCGACAATATGCGCAAGGCCGACGCACCGGAGGCTGTGTTGAACCACTACGAGGGTGTGGGGCGTTTCTTCCGCGCGCTGTTCTATTACGCCAAGGTGCGTACCTTCGGTGCCGTGCCCTGGTACGAGAAATCGATTGAGGCGACCGACCAGGAGGCGCTCTTCAAGGATCGTGACAACCGCGAATACGTCTGCCGCAAGATTCTCGCAGATCTCGACTACGCCTGCACCTACTGCTCGACGGCGGCTTCCTACCGCAACCAGGCGTCGTACATTCATCGTTACGTGGCCCTCGCGCTCAAAGCGCGTTTCTGCCTCTACGAGGGGACGATGCGCAAATACCACACGCTCGATCCCTCGACGGGCCGGCCGTGGCAGTCGGACGAGAGTGCGATGTACCTCGGCGAGTGCGTCAAGGCGTGCGAGGCGATCATAGGCGACGGCGTCTACCATTTGACCGACAATGCCGCCGACCGCCGCACGCAGTACCGTGCGATGTTCATCGAGAGCAACGCCACGACGGCCTACGCCAACGAGATCATCTGGGCGCGCAACTACGATTCGGAGCTGAACGTGACCCATTACATGAACTCCTATTTCATCAATCAACAGTATGCCAACTACGCCTTCACGCGGCAGTTCATCAACACCTATCTGATGACCGACGGTACGCCGTTCACCGACAAATATCCCGATTACGACAGCGTCGATTTCACGACCGAGTGTAGCGGCCGCGACTACCGTCTCGCGCAGACGATCCGCACGCCGGGTTTCACGCGCGACGGCGGCACGACGCAGTGGGCTCCCGACGTGACCTTCTCGAAAACGGGCTATCAACCGATCAAGTGGCTCACCGACGATTCGTCGAAGGATACGAACACCTCCAAGTGCGACAACGACGTGCCGTTGATGCGCTACGCCGAGGTGCTGCTCAACTATGCCGAAGCGAAGGCCGAACTGAACGAAATGTCGGAGGAAGTGTGGAACAAGACGATCAAGCCGCTGCGCGAACGTGCGGGAGTGACGAGCATCTATCCCACGACGGCCGATCCCTACATGGTCGAGTATTTCCAGAATCAGGTGACCGATCCTTTCATCCTGGAGGTGCGCCGCGAACGGGGAATCGAACTTACGATGGAAAACGTACGTTACGACGACATCATCCGCTGGCATCAGGGCGAGTTGTTCGCGCGGCCGTGGAAAGGCATCTGGATTGCGGCGTCGGAGACACCGATCGACCTCAACGGCGACGGCGTCAACGACTGCATCGTCACGTCGGACCCCAACAACAAGTCGCCGCTCAAAATCCTTTTCATCGACGGCGCTTCCGAAGCGGGGCACAAGCTTTCGCAGGGTACGTCGGGCAATATTCTGCCCGCTACGGCCATCGAGCGCAAGTGGCACGACTATAAGTATGTGAAACCGATTCCGACTACCGCTTTGCAGGAGAATCCCAACCTCACGCAAAACCCCGAATGGTAGTCTGCGTTTAATCCTTAAAACCGAACATCCATGAACCTATTCCATAAAATCGGGCTGGCGGTCGCCGCTTCGGCTGCGCTCTTTGCGGCGTGTTCTTCCGACGACGATCCCTTTTTCGCCCGCGAGAACGATTACCTTACTTTCGACTGTAACGAACAGACGGTCGAGCAGAGCCTCCAATGCGACGGCGCGTGGAGCATCGACTACGACGGCAACGACGACTGGATCGCCGTCACGCCCGACAGCGGCGTCGGCAACGGCGAATTGGACTTCATTACGGTCGGCGTGGCCTACAACCGGGGCGGCGAGCGCACGGGTACGATCTATATCGATTTCGCCGGACACGCCTATCCTATCCATATCACGCAGGGTGCCTGCGACTTCGCCTACGGAGCACTCTCGTCGGCGGGCACGCTGGTGCGGGGTGTCAAGAGCGATTTCACGCTGATCCTCGCTTATGCGAACGCCAACGGCGACGAATCCGTTGCTCTGAGCTGCCGGATGACGGGCGCTTCGGAGGGACTCGTGGCGGCCGACTGCACGTTCGATAAGTTCCAGAAGGGCAGCGGCACGATTACGATGCCTGTGACCGGCGTGCCGGCGCAGACGGGCGAAGTCTTCTTCGAACTGCTCGTCAACGGCGAGTCGAAAGGCACGGTCAAGAGTACCGTCGTGGCCGATCCCTCGTCGATCGTCGGCGGATTCCCCGTCTGGTGGGATTTTTCGTCCGAGAGCAAACCGACGTTGATGGCGGATCCGCACAATTACAGTTGGGGAGCCGGTTCGCAGTATCCCTGCGAGGATTCTGCCCCTTCGACCGACCACAAGTATCTCGATTGGAGCGATCGCGGCGGCTATCTCACCGTCGTCTGCTCGACGGCCAGCGGTTGGGGCTACGGCGAAGGCCACTGCTACATGAAGGGGTTGCAGAAGGACGACTATTGGCTCATGGCCTTCCCTGTGAAGAACCTCAAAGAGGGAACGCGCATCGCTTTCGAGGCGGCCGTCGGCTGTTCGGGGTCGGGCGCACGCTACTATGCGTTGGAGTATTCGGCCGACGGGACGAACTGGTTCCTGGCCGAAGGCGCCGAAACCGTCACGGGAGTCGACGGGTCGACGGGGCCGGCGCACTATACGGTGATGACCGACCAGGCGCTTCCCAACGACAAGACGCCTGCATGCGGTTGGGCCAGCTATACCTTCCCCGTCGAAGGGTGTTCCGTGACCGACGGCCTGTTCTACGTGCGTCTGCGCGTCTCGCTCGACATTCGCCTGAACGCTTCGGCCACTACTTACACCATCTCCAAGACGGGCTCCGAACGGCTCAAAGGGATCGTCAAGGTGTCGCTTCCCGAATAACAAACGTCCGGGCGGAGCGGACCGGTTCCGCTCCGCCCGGTAACGTCGAATGAAAAAACCTGATATAAAACGATGAAAACGATCAATCGCATGGTTTTGCTGCTGGCGACGCTCTTCGCAGCGATCGGTTGCAGCGACGACGACAAGGAGCTCGTGATGTACTCCCTGCGTTTCGAACCTAACAGCATCACGCTCGGTATCGGGAAGAGCTACCGTCTCGTGCCGATCTCCGATCCCTTCTACGACGACGTACAATACGAATGGAAATCGGTCGACGAACGGGTGGCCACCGTCGACCAGTCGGGAGTGGTGACGGGCGTCAGTGCCGGTTCGACCGAGGTACGCGCCTTCTACGGCGACAACCGGTTGGCGCGGTGCCTGGTTTCGGTGGTGGAGAGCACCTCGTCGCTGCCCGATCCGACGGCGGCCCTGTCGGAGGGGCTGTCGCAGCAGATGATCTTTTCGAGCAATCAGCTGCCCTACAAGGGAACGATCATGCAGTGCTTCGACTTTTACGACGAGAACGGCTATATCTATTACACGCAAAGCGTCGGCGACACGAAGACCGGCAACAGGTGGATGGTGGCGCTGGGACGCCAGAAACGCAACGAAGCCCCGTCGGACGACTACATGAAACTCCAATGGTTCGGTCATGGCACGCTGCTCGTGGCCGAGCGGGCCGACGACGGCGACTACGTGTGGGTGAACTCCAACGGCACGCTTTCGGGAACGGACTACACCAACAACCTCACCTTCTCGCGCATCCGCTACCAGAAGGGCGCGGTGCTGAGCCACTACGCCGGCGACACGTTCTACATGAGCGAGTATGTCGACGCCGCGGGTACGACGTGGACGGTGCGCGACGTGCAGCCTTCGATCGACTTCGTGAACCGCCGTCTGCTTATCGGCTGCCGCACGACGGACATGCGCCACAACGTGATCTACGACCTCGACGCCGTGCTGGCGCTCGGCAAGGAGACGGTAGAGATCACCCGCACGTGGGGTGGTGAAACGGCTGCCGAGGGCGTCACCGAGAAGAAGACCGAGACGACCTCGGTCGAGGTACGCAATCTCAACCGCTTGACGCCGCTCGGATCGTTCCGTCTGCCCAGCTATCTCAATACGGGCCAGACGCACCAGGTCTATTCGTACAGCCACCAGGGACAGGCCGTGTGGGGCGACTACGTTTATTGGTACGAAGGACAGGCGATCCAGCAGACGGGCGAGTTGTACGACGGTTCGGTGGCCTATGTGGCCGTGTTCGACTATACCGGCAAACTGGTCTGCCCCCGCACGCGGGTGGCCGCCTGCTCCGACTTCCCGAGCCTGAGCACGTTGCTCGATGCGAAGAACTGCTATTGCGAAGGCGAGGGGATGCAGCTCAAACAGGGGCGGAAGCTCTATCTGGGCATTGCGACCCATACGTCAGCTGCGTCGGGCAACCGACTGGCGTCGATCCTGCAATACGAATGCGACGTCGAATAGCGGTCGGCTGCGACATTTTGCTATTTTTGGCTTCGTCGTAGATACTTCGTCTCGGCATAATCAAGCTGACGCTTGCTTCTGCGCTCGACTTTTGCTATCTTTGCCTTAGCTGCTTTTGCATTCGATTTTTCCTAATCTTTGTCCTGCCTGCGCCGCCGTCGGAGAACGGCGGCGGGCGGGGTGAAGAACGATAACCGATAACTATGAAGAACCCCGTTATGAAAAAAACGTTGTTGCTCGCGTTTGCGGCGCTCTGCTTCGTGCAGAGTGCGCTGGCGTGGGGCAAGTCGGGCCACGACGCCGTGGCCTACATCGCCGAGACGCATCTGACCAAGCGTGCGAAAGCCGTGATCGAACGGTATCTGGGCCATTCGATCGTCTACGACGCGTCGTGGATGGACGACTACCGTGCCGAACCCGGTTACGAGATGACCAACTGGTGGCACGTGGATTACGGCAAGGGCGAACCCACGAAGGATGCCGCCGGCAACCCACTCGAACCCAATGTGCTGCGTGAACTGAACCGTGCGATCGAACGATTGAGGGATTACCGTAATCTCGACGATTCGACCGTCGTGGTCAACCTGCGCTACGTGATCCATCTGGTGGGCGACATGCACTGTCCGTCGCACGTCAACTACCAGCAGAGCCGTATGCGCGTGCTCTTCTACGGCGTCGATACGCAGTACCATGCGCTCTTCGACGGCGGTATTCTCGACCGCAAGCACCGCTGGGGCTACATGGAATACAAACACCAGCTTGACCGTTATTCACGGCGGGAGCGGGAAGCATTGGCTGCCGGTACGCCCGACGACTGGTTCGCCGAGAGCCGGCGCGAATGTGCGGTCATCTACGACTGGGCTGCACCCGGCGACAAGTTGGGCCTGTCCTTCTGCAACAAAGCGATCGGTTTGTTGGATCACCAGCTCATCAAGGCTTCGTACCGGCTGGCTAAGGTGCTCAACGAACTGTTCGGTTAAACAATACTCTCTCTCTAATCTTCTTTTCTCGGGCTCCAACACCCGGCCTCCCCCGGAATCAGCGTGCAGTGCTGTTTTCGGGGGAAGGTATTTGTCCGGTCGCAGTCGGACCGACTCGGGAGCGTGCCTGCTGAACACGTCGATACGGAACATCGGCTGGCTGCCGCGGTTTTTAGAGGTGGTATTTGGAAATGCGGGGGCGAATCGCTACCTTTGGAGGGTCGAAATCAAACAGCAACAGCATAAGCCCATGAAAGCTACCTATCTCGGACTGGAACTCGACAGCCCGATCGTCGTGAGCAGTTCGCCCTATACGGCGACGCTCGCCAATATCGAGAAGTGCGCCGCCGCCGGAGCGGGCGCGGTGGTTCTGAAATCGATCTTCGAGGAGCAGATCATGCACCACGCCGCTTCGCTCGAACAATATTCCGATTCGCCCTACGGCGATGCGGGCGACTATCTGCAACGTTATCTGGGCGAGGATTACAAAGCGGGATTTCTGCAACTGATCGCCGATGCGCGGCGTGCGACGCGGATTCCCGTCATCGCCAGCATCAACTGCGTGGCCGCGGGCGAAGAATGGATCGAATACGCCGCCGCGATGGCCCGGGCCGGAGCCTCGGCGCTCGAACTGAACATCTTCATCCAGCCGGTCGACGCCGCACGTTCGTCGCAGGAGCTTGAACGGCTCTATGTGACGATCGCCCAGCGTGTCTGCGCCGAGGTGAAGATTCCCGTTTCGGTCAAACTCGCGATGCGTTTCACGAACGTCGTGGCGATGGCCGCCGCGTTGGAGAGCGTCGGGGTGAAGGGTGCAGTGCTGTTCAACCGTTTCTTCGAACCGGACGTGGATGTCGAGCGGATGACCTTCGTCGAAGGGTCGCCTTACAGCGAAGCGTCGGAGTTGCGCAACGTATTGCGTACGACGGCTATCTGCGTCGGTGCGCTGCCGCGTATGGATTTCGCCGTTTCGACGGGCGTGCACGACGGCGAGGCGGCGGTCAAGGCGATTCTGTGCGGTGCTGCGGCCGTCGAGGTCTGCACGGCGATCCACCGCGAAGGTTTCGACGTGA
>ERZ857972.1316-NODE-1316-length-14803-cov-11.138595_pt1 | contig 14803 bp, 15 predicted proteins | sample MGYA00519757_ERZ857972 | MGnify/ENA primary metagenome ERZ857972 (study PRJEB31778, sample SAMEA3449383) | human gut metagenome | biome: human gut; feature: human-associated habitat; material: faeces | place: United Kingdom | collected 2010/2012 ...
ATATCGTGGTTAGTGTTAAATACGATTGTTTTAACATCGTTTCCACCAGGAGCAGTGATAACAACTTTCTTAGCTCCACCTTCGTGCAAGTGTTTTTCAGCAGCATCTTTCTTAGCAAAGAAACCAGTTGCTTCAAGAACGATTTCTACACCGTCGTTAGCCCAGTCAATTTGTTCTGGGTCACGTTCAGCAGAAACTTTAACGAATTTACCGTTAACTTCAAATCCACCATCTTTAACTTCAACAGTACCGTCGAAACGACCTTGAGTTGTGTCGTATTTCAACAAGTGTGCAAGCATAACTGGATCTGTAAGGTCGTTGATGCGTGTAACTTCAACACCTTCTACGTTTTGGATACGACGGAAAGCAAGACGACCGATACGACCGAAACCGTTAATACCAACTTTAACTACCATTAGTGATTTCCTCCTTATGAAAATCAAATAAATATAATTTTGAGAGCAAGCTCTCCCTATTGTGAAAAGATTAACTTGAACCTTTCAACAGTCATATTATATAATTTTTTTCAAAAAATTGCAAATAGAAAAGGCACTTACTTTCATAAGTACCTTAACTTTATAAGTTCTAATTAAGCTTCACCAGAGTTTTTCTTGATGATTTCTTCTTGAACTGATTTAGGAACATCTTCATAGTGGTCAAATACCATCATGAATGTACCACGACCTTGAGTTGCAGAACGAAGTGTTGTTGCATAACCGAACATTTCAGCAAGTGGAACATATGCACGAACGATTTGGCTGTTACCGTGTGCTTCCATACCATCAACACGTCCACGACGAGCTGTAACGTGACCCATAACATCACCAAGATTTTCTTCAGGAACAGTGATTGTTACAAGCATCATTGGTTCAAGAATAGTTGGTTGTGCAGTCTTAGCAGCTTCTTTAAGTGCAAGAGATGCAGCGATCTTGAAGGCAGTTTCAGATGAATCGACATCGTGGTATGAACCATCGTAAAGTTTAGCTTTGATGTCAACCATTGGGTATCCAGCAAGGACACCGTTAGCCATAGATTCTTCCAATCCTTTTTCTACTGCAGGGATGAATTCACGTGGAACCACACCACCGACGATAGCATTTTCGAATTCGAAACCTTTACCTTCTTCATTTGGAGTAAATTCAATCCAAACATCACCAAACTGACCTTTACCACCAGATTGACGTTTGAAGAATCCACGTGCTTGTGTTCCAGCACGGAATGTTTCACGGTAAGATACTTGTGGAGCACCAACGTTTGCTTCAACTTTGTGTTCACGTTTCAAACGGTCAACAAGGACATCAAGGTGAAGTTCACCCATACCAGAGATAACTGTTTCACCAGTTTCAGGGTTAGTTTCAACACGGAATGTTGGATCTTCTTCAGCAAGTTTTTGAAGACCGATACCCATCTTATCTTGGTCAGCTTTAGTCTTAGGCTCAACCATCAATTGGATAACTGGTTCTGGAACTTCGATTGACTCAAGAATAACTTTAGCTTTTTCATCAGTCAATGAGTCACCAGTTGTAGTATCTTTCAAACCGATAGCAGCAGCGATATCACCAGCGTATACTTGTTCAATTTCTTGACGGCTGTTAGCGTGCATTTGAAGGATACGTCCGATACGTTCACGTTTACCTTTAGATGTGTTCATTACATATGAACCTGATTGAAGGATACCTGAGTAAACACGGATAAATGTCAAACGACCTACAAATGGGTCAGTCATAATCTTGAAGGCAAGAGCTGCAAATGGCTCATCATCAGATGCTGGACGAGTTTCTTCTTCGTCTGTATCTGGGTTGATACCTTTGATTGCAGGGATATCAAGTGGGCTTGGAAGGTAATCGATAACCGCATCAAGCATCAATTGAACACCTTTGTTCTTGAAGGCAGAACCACAAAGAACTGGGAAGAATTCAACGTTGATTGTTGCACGACGGATAGCTGCTTTCAATTCCTCGTTAGTGATTTCTTCACCTTCAAGGTATTTCATCATCAAATCTTCGTCAGTTTCAGCAACTGCTTCGATCAATTTTTCACGGTATTCGTTTGCTTGATCAACGTAATCAGCTGGAATATCTTCTTCAAGAATATCTGTACCAAGGTCATTAGTATAGATTTCAGCTTTCATTTTAATCAAGTCAATGATACCACGGAAATCATCTTCAGCACCGATTGGCAATTGGATTGGGTGTGCGTTTGCTTGAAGACGATCGTGAAGTGTGCTTACTGAGTAAAGGAAGTCTGCACCGATTTTATCCATTTTGTTGGCAAATACGATACGTGGAACACCATACTCAGTTGCTTGACGCCAAACTGTTTCAGTTTGAGGTTCTACACCTGATTGTGAGTCAAGAACGGTTACGGCACCATCCAATACACGGAGTGAACGTTGTACTTCGATTGTGAAGTCCACGTGTCCTGGTGTATCGATGATGTTAACGCGGTGACCATCCCATTGTGCTGTTGTAGCGGCAGATGTGATTGTGATACCACGCTCTTGTTCTTGCTCCATCCAGTCCATTTGTGATGCACCTTCGTGAGTTTCACCGATTTTGTGGATTTTACCAGTGTAGTAAAGGATACGCTCTGTTGTAGTTGTTTTACCGGCATCGACGTGGGCCATGATACCGATATTACGAGTTTTTGCAAGTGAAAATTCGCGTGCCATTAGGTTTATTCTCCTATAAATATTTTAGTTTACTTATTTATTATAACATTATTGTCAAAAAACGGATAGGCAGGACCTACCCGTTTTTTCACTAATATTTAACTGGTTTTCAAATGATATGAATAATATTATTTGAATTCAGAGTCAGCCTATTACAAATCCATAATCTTAGCTTATGAATATATGACTGTAATTCAGCTTGAAACTTATGATTACCAGCGGAAGTGTGCAAAGGCACGGTTTGCTTCAGCCATTTTGTGAGTATCTTCACGTTTCTTAACTGATGCACCAGTGTTGTTTGCAGCATCCATGATTTCTTTTGCAAGACGGTCTTTCATAGTGTGTTCACCACGCGCACGTGATGCGTTAACCAACCAACGAAGACCAAGAGTAGTACGACGTTCTGGACGAACTTCAACTGGGACTTGGTAGTTTGAACCACCGACACGACGTGCACGTACTTCAAGTACAGGCATGATGTTGTCCATAGCTGTTTCAAATACTTCAAGAGCATCGTTTCCAGTTGCTTCTTTAATTTGCTCGAAAGCATCGTATACGATTGTTGCAGCAGTACCACGTTTACCGTCAAGCATTACACGGTTGATAAGACGTGTAACGATTTTTGAATTGTACAATGGATCTGCCAATACTTCGCGTTTAGGCGCTCTATTTTTACGACTCATTTTATCTTATCTCCCTTCTTATCCTTTAGGACGTTTAGCACCGTATTTAGAACGGCTTTGTTTACGATCAGCTACACCTGCAGTATCAAGTGCACCACGGACGATGTGGTAACGTACCCCTGGAAGGTCTTTTACACGTCCACCACGGATAAGAACAACGCTGTGTTCTTGGAGGTTGTGTCCGATACCTGGGATGTAAGCAGTAACTTCGATAAGGTTGCTCAAACGTACACGAGCGAATTTACGAAGGGCTGAGTTAGGTTTCTTAGGTGTCATTGTTCCAACACGTGTTGCAACACCACGTTTTTGTGGTGAAGATACGTTAGTTTGAACTTTTTTGTGGCTGTTGTAACCAACGTTCAAAGCTGGTGATTTAGATTTTACAACTTTTGATTGACGTGGTTTACGAACCAATTGGTTAATTGTAGGCATCTACATTCTCCTGTGTTTTTTTATTTTTGGTTGATATGGCACTTGGTGACAGCCCATATCTGTGTGTACTTTTGCAACTTATGTCAGCACGTCTCTGTACACTTTTGAGAGACCAAAAGTAAAAAGTACCGTCTAGTATAATATCATTTTTCGATAGTTATTGTCAACAGTTTCTTGTTAAAAAGAAAAATTCCTAATCATCAAATTAGGAATAATATCGTAGATTAATTACTTGTCAAAAATATTACCGACTTCAACTTCTACCTTCTGTGCTTTTACATCAATGTCAGAAACAGTAAGTAATGATTTATATTCATGGATATCACGATCGCCCTTGGCATTTTCTGCGAATACAGCTACACCTACTAACTCACTATCAAATTCTGAAAGCAAGCTAATCATACCCGTAATGGTACCACCACCTTTAAGAAAATCATCAACAATAAGGACGCGGCTATTTGGTTTCAAACTACGTTTTGAAAGGAACATCTTTTCAATACGATCACTTGAACCACTAACATAGTTTACCGATACGGTTGAACCTTCTGTAATTTTCAAGTCACGACGAACGATAACAAATGGAATGTTCAAGACATCTGCTACTGCATTTGCTAAAGGAACTCCTTTAGTTGCAACTGTCATAACGGCATCAATTTTTTGCCCTTTAAAGGCACTGGCAATGATACGACCAACATTTTTCAAAATAGACGGTGTACTCAGTAAATCAGATAGGTAGAGATAACCACCTGGTAAGATACGATCACTCTCGGAAAGACGTTTACAAAGATCTTCAACCAGACTTCTTGCATCTTCATCAGAAATAGTTGGTGTAAACATAACGCCACCAGATGCACCCGTTACTGTTTCGATTTCTCCTATTTGACTTTCCTCAAAAGCTTTTTTAATGATAGCAACATCTTCTGAGATTGAAGACTTTGCAGCTTCATAACGTTCTGCAAAGGTGTTGAGGCTTGTCAATTGATAAGGATTATTAATCAGGTAGTTTGAAATCACTACCATGCGCTCACTTCGTTTTAATTTCATATGTTACCTATATTTTCTGTACTTTTTAACTATTATACCATAATACAGCAAAAAACGAACATTTTCATATAAAATGCTCGCTTAATTTCGATTTTAATCAAATTTTGGCTTGTAGAAAGAACGATTATCCATAGCAAAGAGACGATTTGTCATTTCTCCTGGACCTACTAGGTTAAGGGCTGTCGTCATCATCATCATACTGGCATCAAGATTATCAATCATATGAATAATTTCTGCTTCCATAATACGAGGTCGCACTGGGCTACCATACTCTAGTTGTCCGTGGTGGCTGAGAATAACATGACGCAAAACAACGACATCCTCACGCGTATCGTCAATATTGAGCTCCATGAGCACCTTAGTGATTTCTTCATCAATCAAAGCAATATGACCAATCAAGTTTCCACGAACCGTATACTCAGTATTTTCAGGACCAGTAAGTTCAATAACCTTAGCTAAATCATGAAGCATAATCCCTGCAAAAAGTAGACTCTTATTGAGCTCTGGATAAATATCTCCAATGCTGTCCGCTAGGCGAACCATAGTAGCCGTATGATAGGCTAGTCCACTTTCAAAAGCATGGTGATTTGTTTTAGCAGCTGGAAAAGTGAAAAACTCTTTATTATACTTTCGATAAAGGGCACGAACAACACGCTGCCAAGTTGCTTCCTCAATCTTGAAAATCATTTGCTCTAGGTATTCGCGTACTTCAGTAGGATTTACCGGTGGTTTCTCTTTGAAATCAGCTGGATCATTTGGCTCACCAAATGTAGGCAAGCGTAAGGTTATTTGGTTTACCTGAGGAGTATTATTATAAACTTCTCGACGCCCCTCCATATGCACTACTTTACCTGCGGTAAATTCTTCGACATTATAAGGCTGAGCATCCCATAGGTTGCCTGAAATCTCTCCAGTATCATCCTGGAATGTAAAGGCAATGTAATCCTTTCCTGCTCTTGTCTTACGTACCTCTGCACGCTTAATCAGATAAAAACCTTCAAAATACTCGTCTTTTTTCATTTGATTAATCTTCATGCTTGTCCTCGTTTTCTAATCGTGGTAAATCCAACAAACTTTGTGTCGCACTGTCTTGATAGGTTTCAATTGTATCAAGAGCTCTAACAATTGCCCTACTCCTTGTGTTAAGAAGACTATCGACGGTTTTACTTGCTGTATTCAATTGTTTCTGAGCTTTAGCTAACATATCTCCAAACCTGCCAAACTCTAGTTTGACGTTGCCTAAAATCTTACTAATATCATCCGCATTCTTTTGAATATTCAAAGTTCTAAATCCTACAGACAATGAATTCAAGAGTGCTGATAAGGTTGACGGACCTGCGATAACAATATTCTCCTCGCGACGAAGGGCGTCAAAGAAGGCTGGTTGACGTACTACCTCAGCATAAAGTCCTTCCGTCGGCAAAAATAATATACCAAAATTTGTAGTTTCAGGTGGGTTAAGATACTTCTTGTTAATATCCTTTGCAAATCGCTTAATACTAGTCAGAAGTGACTTACGGTGATTCTCAATCTCCTCTTTATTACCAGACTCATAAGCATCTTCCAGACGATAGTAATCTTCCAAAGGAAACTTAGAATCAATGGGAAGGTAGATATATTCATCTTTATGGTTTCCTGGCATTTTGATTGCATATTCAACTCGTTCACTTGAACCTGATACCGTAGGAAATTCTCGTTCGTACTGATTAACAGTCAATATGTCTTCAATAATTTGTCCTAATTGAAGCTCTCCCAGAATGCCTCGTGTTTTTGTATTTGAAAGGACCTTGTTAAGACTTCCAACATCCTTGGCTACATTTTTCATTTCCCCCAAGCCCTGGTTAACCGACTCTAATTGTCTTGAAACCGTCTCAAAAGAGGCTTGTAAACGTGTTTGTAAGGTTTGCTCAAGTTTCTCTTCAACTGTCTGACGCATTTGTTCCAAACGTTTCTCATTGGAATCCTGCATATCTTTAACAGCTTTGGTTAAGCTTTGGTTTATTTGCTCAAGACGTTGGTCAGAACGGTCTCGATTATCAGACAAATTTTGATGTAAAACCTCTCGGATATCTGTCAACTGTTGATATAGTTCCATCTGCAATTGGTTCAATTGCTTTGTCGTTTCCAGTTGGTTTGTCTTAGCAAAACTTTCCAATTGAAACGAAATTTGATCTGAAAGATTATCTGCATTTTCTTCCAAACCCTTATTAATCTGTTCTTTTAACTCCATATTTCTCAAGAAAAGAACAATAAGAATCCCAAAGCTTAATAAAGTTAAAAGTGTAAGTAGATAGATCATACTAACTCCTATCTTTAGTCTGGATGACAATCACATATCCATTTGGCACAAGCACTTGAATAGGACCATCAACGAATTCATTGCTAGAATAGATTTTCTTTTGGAAATAATTCATACTAGTTAATTCGTATTTTGCTCCCAAAATCGTCAGTTCTCCATCACCTTCATGTAAAAAAGAAACATATGTCATTCCGGGTTCTGGTAAAACTTTATGACTTCCTTCTGGATAATAGGTAATCTTATTTTGCTTATCTCGCAAACAGATACGCCTCATAAAAGGAGCTAAGCCAGGATCGCTGACCAAAAATATATTTGATAACATATGATCAATTCTGCCACCAAAAGCACCGAAAATAGTTACTTCCGCCTCAGGATATAACTGAAATATAATTTTTAAGGCTAACTCTGTATCCGTATCATCCTTTTCAGCTGGAGCAATCATACAATCTTTGGCAGCTGATTGAATCATCTTTAACTCTGACCGAGATACTGAATCAAAGTCTCCGACAGCCAAATCAATAGGTAAACCTAACTCCAACAAACGTAAGCATGCGCGATCCACCCCAACAAAATAATCAAAATCGGTAGTGAACCACTCTAGCTCACCACCGACAAATAAAGCTATTTTAGGCATCGATAGCATCACGAAGCGTTTGAACTTGCGCTGTCAAATCAGGATTTTTGAAGAGGTAAGAGCCAGCTACAAAAACATTAGCCCCCGCCTTGGCACATGCTGCAATGGTATTGTTATCTACACCACCATCAACTTCAATATCGAATGAATAGCCACCTTTTTCGCGAAGCTCCACAACACGCTCTACTTTAGACATCATTTCTGGAATGAACGCCTGACCACCAAAACCTGGATTTACAGTCATGATAAGTACTTGATCCACTAAATCAAGTACAGGAATAAGTGCCTCGACTGGGGTTCCAGGATTAATCACAACACCTGCTTTCATACCAGCAGCTTTGATTATCTGGAGGGCACCATGGATATGTTTAGTCGCTTCAACATGAATAGTCATGATATCTGCACCAGCTTGTGCATAGGCATCCACATAACGTTCAGGATCAACAACCATAAGGTGGCAATCAAAAACCAACTTGCTATGTTTACGCATGCTAGCGACCACATCTGCTCCCCAACTGATATTAGGGACAAATTGACCATCCATAATATCAATGTGAACATATTCCGCACCTGATGCATCAATACGAGCTAGTTCTGAAGCAAAATTAGCATAGTCAGCAGCTAGGATAGACGGAGCAATTTTATAAGACATGAGAGACCTACTTTCTTTTTACAGTTTTTTTATATGTTTCACGACGGTTTTCAATTTCACTTAAAAATTGAAGGTAATTATCATAACGGACTTGCCAGATTTGGCCATCTTCAACCTCTTCCTTAACAGCGCAAGAAGGCTCATGGGTATGAGTACAAGAACGGAATTTACAGCCATGACTAGCTTGACGGATTTCTGGAAAAGCTTCACTCAAGTCCTCGGCATTATCCACTTCATAATCTAGCGAAGAGAATCCTGGTGTATCAGCAATCTTCCCTCCATGAACATCATAAAGACTTACAGCCCTTGTAGTATGACGTCCACGACCTAAACTGTCTGAAATCTCACCTGTTTCTAAATGTAACTGCGGGGCAATACGGTTCAACAAGGTTGATTTTCCAACACCTGTCTGTCCCATAAAGACTGTTATTTTATCAGTCAAGAGCGGCAATAGTTCTTCCAAACTGAAGACAAAATCAAAACCAATTTTTTGATACTGTTTTTGAATAGCCTTCATTTCTGAATCATCTTCAACCAAATCCATCTTAGAAATATAGATTACAGGTTTTATATTTTTATGCTCTAGTAAAACCAAAAAACGGTCCAGAAGATTACTATTGAAATCCGGTTCCTTAGCAGACATAATGACCACAGCCTGATCTATATTGACAATGGGTGGGCGCACTAAGCTATTGATTCGTTGACCAATTTTAAGGATATAACCTTCTGAATTTTCCTCTGCTGAAAATTCAACAAAATCCCCAACATAAGGTGTTTGTCCTTTTTTTCTAAAATTTCCTCGTGCACGCGTCTGGTATACAACACCATCATGCTCTACATAATAGAAACCTGCCAGTGCTTTGATAATTCTTCCTTGCAAGTGAACTCCTCAATCGTTTAATAGCCCTATTATATCACAAATTAGAAAGCTTTTCTGGAACAAAAAAACTGATCTTCCATTTCCCATGGACCTCCTTGCATTTTCAATAGATTGCAGTATAATAGGCATATCATCTACGGAGGTGGTGGAATGGCAGACACGCATGCTTCAGGCGCATGTGCTTTTTCAAGCGTGAGGGTTCAAATCCCTTTCTCCGCATAGCTAAAAATCCCACTGAATCTCAGTGGGATTTTTGAATTATAGGCCTGCTTCTCTCAAAGCATCTGATAAGTGTGCAAAATCAGAAATAGATAAAGCCTCTCCACGAATAGAAGGTTTTATATCAGCAATTTCCAAAGCCTGCTCAAGTTTGGTTTTCACTTCTTCAGATTTACCAAAATGATTTGTTAAATTATTCCACAATGTCTTACGACGATGGACAAAGCTAGCCTTAGCCACTCGGAAAAGGAAATCCTCATCTTTAACTTCAACCAACGGTTGTTCACGACGCGTCATCTTCAAAATGGCTGAGTCAACATTAGGGGCTGGTACAAAGACTGTACGAGGGACAATGAATGCCACTTTAGCAGTCATATAATACTGAACGGCAATTGATAGAGAACCATAAGCCTTGCTATTAGGCTCTGCAGAAATGCGGTCAGCAACCTCTTTTTGCATCATAACAACAAATTCTGCAAAAGGAATCTTACTCTCAATCAAATGCATCAGAATTGGCGTCGTAATATAGTATGGCAAGTTAGCTACAACCTTGATTGGTAGTTCTGAATTTTTAAATTCTTTTACCCGTGTCTGTAAATCTGCCTTGAGAACATCTTCATTAATCACGTTAACATTATCATGATCACGTAATGTATCCTCCAAAATCGGAACCAATCGATCATCAATTTCAAAAGCCATAACTTCCGCAGCATTTTCAGCCAAGAATTCTGTTAATGCTCCGATACCAGGTCCAATTTCAATCACATTGACATTTTTATCAATCTCTGCCGTATCAACTATTTTTTGTAAAATATTTGTATCTGTTAAGAAGTTCTGTCCGAAAGACTTCTTAAAGGTAAAGCCATGGCGCTCAAGGACAGCCTTGGTCACGCTATAATCTGCAATTCTCATTTATTCTCTTTTCTTATTAATTTCACGATTTTTATATTTGGACACAAAACAAGTCCAAATTCTTAATTATCCCAACCTCTATAATAAACTACTTAATAGCGATTTGATTTTAAGATTACTGGTAGTCTAATAATTTGACATAGCCTCTTCTAGCTCCTCTAGAGTAATTCCAAACAATTCCAAACGTTTTAGAAGCTGCTTTCCATTGCAATAACCAATACGAAGCGCCTCGCCCAAATATTCTCGACGCTTTCGACTATCTGCTCCCATTAGTAGTCCTAACTTCATAAGATTTGATTTACTAATATCAAACTGATTATCATCATCGTAACTACCTAGAACTCCAGATAAGGCCTTTTGAAGATCCTCAAAACTCGCATGCTCAACACCCAATGAACGACCTTTAGTCTTAGATTTTGGTGTTGCTTCCCCACGGTTTAAAAAAGCATGCTTTGCTGTCGGAACAGCTTCCATGATGATTTTACGGATACGTTCACCATTATAGTCTGGATCAGTGAAAACAATCACTCCGCGTAAGTCATTAAGCTTATCAATACGCTCTAAGTCGTCTTCATTGATAGCAGAGCCTCTAGTCTCATAGGTATCCACCTCATAAAAACGTCTCAAATTTGCGGTATCATCCTTACCTTCTACCACGATGATTTCTTGAATTTTTATTTTTTCTTCATCTTCTTGCATACTTTAGTCCACTGATTTTGTACTTCATTATCAAAAAATTTTAACTGTGGTGCACTGCCAGGTACTCTCAATTCCAATAGTCTATATATATAAACTAACTTGTCTTTTAAGTTTAAATTTAGCCCTAAAAGTACTTCTTTCTTGTCTTTGTCATAGACTCGTTCAAATGAATTATAGATAGAATTCATCGAGTGCTCTGACGCAAGCTGTAGACATGGCAACTCCAAGTATTTGTTTACTGATTCGTTTTTTAGTATCGATTCAAAAATTGAAATCATCATTTCTCTCTGGCTTAACGGTGTTTGAATCTCTCCACCATACAAGCTGAAAGCGCATCTTGTCTCATTGAATGTCTCATAAGCATGACGTAACTCTTCTTCCGTCATATTCGTCAAATGTGCAACTAGATCCTTAACATCAATTTTTAAAGGAATCATACCAGTTTCAATCAAACATTCTCTAACTAGATCATCTTTTAATGATGAAACCTTACCATCTACCACCCAATCTTCCTTTAACTCACTCGAAACTATAACAAGATACTTAGATCTTATGCTATTCTTTTTAAGATAGTCCAAAGATTCCAACCAAAACAATGCATCAGAATACGAGCTTTTCATAATTAAATTCCCAAATTGAATATACTTCCCCTCCTTATCCTTTAAATCCATATACCCTGGAGAAATCTTAGCATCGTATCGTTTCTTAATCTTTAACACATAATCTTGTAAAATATTCTTATCGTAACATTTACCTAACTCTACATCATTTAACCAGTTCTCTAGTCTATTTTTAAGTTCTTTACCATCATAATCTTCTTTACTTATTATATCTTCCCAACTAAAATTTGAAGTAACCCCTTTCTTTACTCCATTAACTAAATTGTTCATTTCAGAAATTATTTTGTTTAGTTCAGGTCTAATATTTGTTTCAATTTGTTCCCAATACCTATCAGTTACTTCAAAAATTTTATCTGAATCATAATCATTAGAAAATTTTTTATCCCTAAATTCAAATAGTTTTTCCTTGACTAAATCTTTTATTTTATCATACTTAAGTAAGTTATTTTGTTTTTCTATACTTTCTATCACTTGATTTGTGTCCCGTTCCAATTTATAAGTGCCCTGGACCACTTGAGATTCATTATTAAGATATTCTACTTGAGAAACAAATGGAATGAAAGTCTTCACTCTCACTTGATTTAATGCCTCAAAAACCTTATCAGGAGTTAAATAATTTTTAAGCGGATAAAGTATACTATTAGTATCAAAAATAAAAAACGCATCTACTACAACTTCTTTAACAAAGAATTCTTTTGATAAGTTTTTATACTTTTCATTATTAAGATATTCGTGATATTGTTTGATTAAATTCATTTTCCTAATCCTCCATAAATAGTCTAAACTTAATTAAACCCAAAAATCCTCATCGCATTATCATAAGTAGCTCTAGCAACCTCTTCACTTGTTAAACCACGAAGCTCAGCAATCTTATCTACTACGTAACGTGTATAGCCTGTACGATTCTCGCGACCACGTTTGGGAACGGGTGCCAAATACGGTGCATCCGTTTCAACCAGAATCTTATCTAAAGGTAACTTCTGAGCAGCTTCTTGGACATCCAAAGCCTTCTTAAAAGTTACAACACCTGAAAATGAAATCATCATTCCAAGATCAACAAATTTTTGAGCTATTTCTAGGGATCCTGAGTATGAGTGCATAATCCCCCCACGAGGACCGACACCAACTTCTTTAATAATAGCGTAAGTATCCTCAAGTGCATCACGTGTATGGACAACAAAAGGTAAATTGTGTTCCTTTGACAAAGCTATTTGACGCTTAAAGACATCAATCTGAATCTCTTTAGGATCTTCCATCCAATAATAATCCAAACCAATTTCCCCAAGTGCCACTACTTTCGGATTATCCAATTGTGATACAATCATATCCTCAATTTCCTGAGAATAGGACCCTGCTTCCGTAGGATGCCATCCAATCGTACTATATAGTTGATCATACTTCTCTGATAGTGCTAAAGATTTATCAATTGTCGGCTTATCAAAACCAACAATATTCATTTTTATAACACCTAGTTCAGCTGCAAAATCTATTTCTTCTTGTTCTTTTCCTGCAAAATTATCCACATTAAGGTGGGTATGCGTATCAAAAATTTCAATCATAGGTCTATTATAACAAAAACGAGCGAGCATAGCTCACTCACCTTTTCATTTTATTAAACAAAGAGTCGCATATATTCTATCTTTGTACAACGATTCATTACAATATCCTGTCTATTCGCTTGACGAAGAATAGTCTCAGCCTCCTCATTCTCAAGACCAATTTGACTCCAAAAAACTTTTGCATCCGTCTCAAGAAAATCATAAGCAACATCTGGTAAAAACTCACTTCGTCTAAATATATCAACAATATCAATCGAAAATGGGATATCTTTAAGATAAGCATAAACATGCTCTCCTAGAAGCTCCTGACCTTCTAGTTTGGGATTTACTGGTATGATACGATAACCAGCAGCTTGTAGAAAATGAGCAACCTGATAAGATGCTGCCTCCTTGCGATGAGATAAACCAACAATTGCAATCGTCTTTGCTGATTTTAAATAAGATTCTATAACCTCAGCACTAGGATTTTGAAATGAATAAGACATAAGACTCTCCTCGTCGTTCGAATAAATTAAAAATAAAAATCCCTAAACGGGACTGTGAAGATTAGTTAGCTAAGCTCTGCAACGATAGCTTTAATTTGTTCTTTTGTATGTACACCTGCTACTTGCTTAACAACCTCACCATCTTTTTTGAAGAGTAAAGTTGGAATAGACATGATTCCAAACTTCTGAGCTGTTTCTGGGTTCTCATCAACATCAATTTTAACAATCTTAAGTTCATCTTCTGAAATTTCTTCAGAAAGTTGCTCAAGAATTGGTGCTTGCATCAAGCAAGGCCCACACCAAGTTGCCCAAAAATCAATCAAAACGAGGCCTTCAGCTGTTTCTTGTTCAAATGTAGCATCTGTTACTACTTGTGTCATATATTCATCCTCCTAGACATTATAAAACTTTTGTAGACCTATTCTATATGATTCTAAAGGCTATTGCAAGAATTTGACACATACATAAAAAATTCTTATCAAATATTAGTCATTACCTATCATAGACATCACTTGCCCACAGCCAGTCTTGGGAGTATAATAATAAAAAACTATAAAAATAGAAATGAGTAAATATGGATAAAGATGCAATGATTACCTATCTCATAGGTGAACTCAAAAAAGAAAATCTAGAATTACATGATTTGATTATCCCAGAAGAACTCGAAGAAAAGCAAAAGCTTCTCAGAGCGCTCTTTAATACACGTAAACCAATGGCAGCATCAACACAATTCTTGACAATACAAGACCTTTACCTACAAGTTAGGAAAGGGGAACGTGGATTTGTACAACTCAGTTCACTCCAGCCTATCCCACAAGATGATCGAATCTACCTCTGGAAGGGGGATATTACAAGACTTGAAGTAGACGCAATCGTAAATGCAGCCAATAAAACCTTACTAGGATGTATGAAACCACTTCATGATTGTGTAGATAATGCTATTCATACATATGCAGGCGTTCAGTTACGCCAAGCTTGTTTCGAACTCATCTTAGAACAAGGATATGAAGAACC
>ERZ857972.1361-NODE-1361-length-14284-cov-6.038372_pt1 | contig 14284 bp, 12 predicted proteins | sample MGYA00519757_ERZ857972 | MGnify/ENA primary metagenome ERZ857972 (study PRJEB31778, sample SAMEA3449383) | human gut metagenome | biome: human gut; feature: human-associated habitat; material: faeces | place: United Kingdom | collected 2010/2012 ...
GCCGTCGGCATCGGTGGCGGTGACTTTTGCGCCCGGGTCCAGCTTGTCCTTGATGGTGTTGAGGTCAAGCTCACTGCCGACCCGCGAGAGGGCCTTGCCGTTGGGACTACCGGCCTTGGCGGTCAGCTCGAGGCTGCCCGACAGATCGATGTCGTAGCTGATGATGCCGTTGCCGCCGGAGAGGTTGCCGCTTCCGCCATTGGACTTGACCGTACCGCCGGAGATGGCGACATGGTCTAAGCTGCGGATGCCGTCGCCGCCGTTGCTGTAATCGCTGTTGCCACCGTTGGCGTTGACCGTACCGCCGGAGATGGCGACAGGGTTGAAGCTGCGGATGCCGTCGCCGCCGTTGCCGTTTTTGCCGCTGCCGCCCTTGGCGTTGACCGTACCACCGGAGACGGTGACGCCGCCGTTACTGGTGATGCCGCGGCCGCCGGAGCCGTCTTCGCCGTCGCCGCCGTTGGCAGTGACCGTACTACCGCTGGAGATGGTGACGCCGCCGCTGCTGTAGATGCCGTTGCCGCCGTGGCTGCCGCTGCCGCTGCCGCCGTCGCCGCCGTTGGCCGTGACCGTACCGCCGGAGATGGCGACGCCGCTGCTGCTGATGCCGTAACCGCCGGAGACGGTGACGCCGCCGCTGCTGTCGATGCCGCTGCCGCCGCCGGAGCCGTTTTTGCCGTCGCCGCCATTGGCGTTGACCGTACCGCCGGAGATGGTGACGTCGCCGCTGACGCTGTAGATGCCGCTGCCGCCGGAGCCAACACTGCTCGTGCTATCGCCTCCGGTGGCAGTGACCGTACCGCCGGAAATGGTGAGGCTGCCGCTGCTGGTGATGCCGTCGCCGCCGTAGCTGCTGCTGCCGCCGTTACCACCGGTGAGATGGTTGTCGCCCTTCAGGGTCAGCGTCACGTCGCCTTTCGAAATGAGGGCGGAACCGGAGTCGGCCTTGATGTTCACATTGTCCAGCGTGACCTCGACCTTATCGTTCCCGGCGTTGATGGTCACGGTGTGGGAGGAAGCGTCCTTCTCACGATTTGTGATGATGGTGCCGGTGTCTTCCACCTCCGGCTCCGCCCCCTGTGAGACTTTGTTTGTCCCTTTGGTCTCACTCGCCGAAATCGTAATGTCACCATCTTCGATGTACCATGTCTTTGCAAAGGCCGGGGCGGTAAAGGTGGTGAGCATTGCAGCGGTCAGGATAAACGCTGCTGCCCGCTGAGAGGCCGGACGGGGCGAACTGATACCCCCCCCCCGTATGGAGGGGGCGACCCAGAACACGCATGGCAAGTTTACGGTAAGACAGCATACAAAAACCTCCTTTGAACGGTGAAAAGAAATGGGTAAAACATAGAATATCAGGTTACTTTGAATATACCGCATCTGCGGGAAAAAATCAAGAAAACCTGCGCGAATCGCCCTGTTTCCTGCGTGAATGGAGAAAAACCGTCAGATTTTGGCTCTCCCAAAGAAACAGCTTATCGCTGCGTGGTGGCTCTCGGGAGACGGGCTTGCCCTCTCCGTCATCGCTTGCGCGATGCCACCTCTCCCAAAGGGAGAGGCTTTCAAGGGGGGCTTTTGCTTTTCCGGGCCGGGCATGGTATACTGGAAAAGAAAAACCCGCCGACCGGGCGGGAAAAAGGAGAAACGGAAACATGAAAACGAAATTTGGCATCGTGGGCTGCGGCTTCCTCGGCAATATCGTGGCCGATGCGTGGAAGAAGGGCCTGCTGGAAGACTACGAGCTGGTGGGTGTCACCAGCCGCACCTTCGCCTCGGCAGAGAAGACGGCGGCAAGCGTGGGCTGTGCGGCCTGCGCGGACGTGGATGCTCTGCTGGCGCTGGAGCCGGAATACATCGTGGAAGCCGCTTCGGTGGAAGCGGTGCGGGCCATGGCCGTTCCGGTGCTGCGCCGGGGCGTGAACCTCGTGGTGCTGTCCATCGGTGCATTCGCCGACCTCGCATTTTATGAAGAGGTCAAGCAGGCGGCCCGGGAGGGCGGCGCAAAGGTGCATCTGGCCAGCGGCGCCATCGGCGGCTTCGACGTATTGCAGACCGTCACCCTCATGGCCGAGGCCCTGAAGCTGGACGAGAAGGCCGGCATCGAGACCCACACCGGTGCGAAGGGCTTCCGCAACACCCCCGTCTGGGCCGACCATCTGCTGACCGACACCGAGAAGACTACCGTCTTCACCGGCAGCGCCAAGGAAGCCATCGCAACCTTCCCGCGCCGGGTCAACGTCGCTGTGGCCACCTCGCTGGCCACCACCGGCCCCGACATCACCGGCGTGACCATGCACTCCGTACCCGGCTGGGTGGGCGACGACCACTGCATCACTGCCGAGATCGAGGGCGTGAAGGCCGTGGTGGACATCTGCTCGTCCACCAGCGGCATCGCCGGTTGGAGCGCCGTGGCGCTTCTGCGCAACCTCGCCTCGCCGGTCTGCTTCTATTAAGATAAGGAGGGAAAGCGCTATGTTCCAGAAACTGGTCGCCATCGAGCCGGTCAGCCTCATCCCCACAGCAGAGGAAGCACTGCATCAGTACGCCGAGCAGGTCGAGCTTTACCGCGATATTCCCGCCGACGACGAAGAGATCGTCCGCCGCATCGGAGACGCCGACGCGGCGCTGTTGAGCTATACCTCCCGCATGGGCAAAAACGTCATCGAGCGCTGCCCGAACCTGCGCTACATCGGGATGTGCTGCAGCCTCTACTCGGAGGAAAGCGCCAATGTGGACATCGCCTTTGCCCGGGAAAAGGGCATCAAGGTGCTGGGCATCCGGGACTACGGCGACCGCGGCGTGGTGGAGTACGTCCTCCACGAGCTGACCGGCCTGCTCCACGGTTTCGGGATGCCGATGCTCCACGACGAGCCCGTGGAGATTTACGGCCTCAAGGTGGGTATCGTGGGTCTGGGCGTTTCGGGCCGGATGATCGCCGATGCACTGACCTTCCTCGGCGCGGACATCTCCTACTACAGCCGCAGCCATAAGCCTGACGCCGAGGCCGCAGGCATGAAGTATAAGCCGTTGGACGCTCTGCTCCGGGAGAGCGAAGTGGTCTTTACCTGTTTGAACAAGAATGTTCTGCTCCTGGGTGAGCCGGAGTTCGAGGCGCTGGGGGAGGGAAAAGTCCTTTTCAATACCTCCATCGGCCCCGGCTTTGACTCCGCCGCGCTGGAAAAGTGGCTGGATAAGCCCGGCACCCACTTCTTCTGCGATACCTACGCCGCCGCAGGCCCCGTCAGTGAGGGCTTCTTCCAGCGGCCCAATGTCCACAGCCCGGGTGTCTCGGCAGGCCGCACCAGGCAGGCTTTCGTTCTGCTGAGCCAGAAGGTGCTGGCGAACATCGAGACGGCGCTGGGAGAATAAGCTGTAATTTCTCTGATGTGTTACACGCCGGGAGCGACCACCGCAACCATTGCCCCAACTGCCTGTCCAGTCTTCATGTGGACGAAGAACCCGGCGACCGTGCCTCCGACTGCGGCGGCATCATGGAGCCGGTGGCCGCCTGGGTACGCAAAGGCGGCGAGTGGGCCATCATCCACCGCTGCAAACGCTGCGGAAAGCTCAGTTCCAACCGGGTGGCGGCAGACGACAACCCCATGAAGCTCATGAGCATTGCCATGAAGCCCCTGTGCTCTCCGCCGTTCCCGCTGGATTATCTTGAGGAAATGACCGCCTTGATGGGCGGCGATGGACGGATGCGGTAAGCCGCAGCCAAAAACGAAAAGGTCGCTGTGTCGGAGAAGGCATGAAAAAGTACAAAGATAGGGGAGAGTGCTTCGATGGACTATATCAGAGTTACCAAAGAAAACATCGACAGGGAACACATCTGTTGTGCCATGTCCGGCAAACAGAGCCTTGCTAAGAAAGAATGGCTCAAGCAGCGCTTTGAGGAGGGACTTGTTTTTTACCGCAGTGCAGAGCGCGGCAAATGCTTTATCGAGTACATCCCGGCAGAAAACGCATGGGTACCCATTGATGCAGCAGGCTGGCTTTATATCAACTGTCTGTGGGTCTCCGGTTCCTTGAAAGGTCACGGCTATTCCAGCGATCTGCTGGAAGAATGCCTTCGGGATGCCAAGGCGCAGGGCAAAAACGGCGTTTGCATCCTGTGTGCCGAGGGGCGCAAACGGGAGTTTCTCGCTGACTCCAAGTTTTTGACCCATAAGGGCTTCAAGGTCTCAGACATCTCCGATTGCGGCATCAACCTCATGTATCTGCCCCTTGCAGAGAATGCCCGGCCGCCAAAATTCAAGGACTGTGCCAAGCATCCCAAGGTGGAGGAAAACGGCTTTGTCCTCTACTATACCGACCAGTGCCCCTACACCTATTATTGGGTGCCAAAGGTGCAGGAGGTCGCAAAGGAACATGGGATCCCGTTCAAAGCCGTTCACATCACTGAGAAAGAGACGGCCCAAAATGTGCCTGCACCGGTCACAACATACGCATTGTTCCGGGATGGGAAGTTTGTGACCCAGAGCATCCAGTCGGACAAGAAATTTTTGAAATTGGCGGCAGAATAATTGAATCAGGCAAGACGCCAGACGCTCAGACGCAGTGCCGCCCATAGAATGGGGGTGTGCTGCGTTTTTATTTTGGAGGATTTTATATGGAAGAAATTGTTGTATATGTTCACGGAAAGGGCGGTTCGGCACAAGAGGCCGAGCATTATAAAGCCCTATTCCCTAATTGTGAAGTAATTGGTTTCGACTACCACGCACAATCTCCATGGGAAGCCACGGAGGAATTTTCCGGATTTTTTACGGCAGTGCGGAAACGCTGCGGGAAGCTCACACTGGTGGCAAATAGCATTGGTGCGTTTTTATCTTTGTCCTCGTTGAATGAGAAATTGGTGGATACCGCTTATTTTATTTCTCCAGTAGTTGATATGGAGCAACTGATTTGCAACATGATGCAATGGGCTGACGTCTCCGAAGCAGAACTTGCAGAGAAGCAGGAAATCTCCACAACATTTGGCGAAACGCTGTCGTGGAAATATCTCTGCTATGTCCGAGAGCATCCGATTTCATGGAAAATCCCTACCCGCATTTTATATGGGGAAAAGGATGCTCTGACCTCCATGGAAACCATAAAAGCCTTTGCGGAAAAGAACAACGCAGAGCTGACCGTTATGCCGGGCGGAGAGCATTGGTTTCATACAAAGGAGCAGATGCAATTTTTAGATAACTGGATAAAGAATAGGAGACCCTGCAATGAAACAGAAAATAAGGACGGCTTCGCTTCTCCTGCTTATAGTTTTGGGAACCGGGCTGATTGCTTACCCTGCCTGCAGCAGGGCAGTGCTGTTCGGATCCGTCCAGGTCACAAAGCCAGCGTGTGACTTATGTGTACGCAAAAGAAAAGCAGCAGCGTTAAAATTACGCTGCTGCTAAAAGTGGACCTAGAGGGATTCGAACCCTTGACCTCTCGGATGCGAACCGAACGCTCTCCCAACTGAGCTATAGGCCCATATTTGTTTTTCGGAACGAGAACAGTGTAACTCTTTTAGAAGGATTTGTCAAGGACTTTTCACTCAGGCGGCCTGCGGGGAATGGCCGGGTGGATCTGCCGCGCCGTTTCTTATAAAAACGGCAGATCCTTTCGTAAAAATAACAGTGGCTCTCAGAGAAAAAGCGTGCTACAATAATGCTGAGACTTCTGTACATAAAAAGTCTATCACCCAAAGTCAGGAGGACAACGATTATGGAATTTACTAAGGTCGTTGCAGAGCGTTATTCCTGCAAGAATTTCAGCACACGTAAGGTAGAAGCCGAGAAGCTGACGGAGATCCTGGAAGCGGGTCGGCTGGCCCCGACCGCCAAGAATTTTCAGGAGCAGCGCATCTATGTGCTGCAGTCGGAAGAAAGCCTGGCGAAGCTCGACAAGGTGACGCCCTGCCGCTATGGCGCGCCTACCTGCCTCGTCGTGGCCTTCGATAAAAACAGCGTCTTTACTTATCCCGGCGGAAAGCGGGACTCCGGCATGGAGGATGCCGCCATCGTGGCGACCCACCTGATGCTGGCCGCCGCCAACGCAGGTGTGGACAGCTGCTGGCTCAACTTCTTCGACCCGGATGAGCTGGCCAAGGAACTGGGCCTGCCGGAAAATGAAGAGGTCCTGATGATCCTCGACCTCGGCTATGCCGCAGAGGGCGCAGGGCCGCTGGCAAACCACGGCTCGAGAAAGCCCCTGTCCGAGACGGTCGCATACCTGTAATACCAAAAAACACCCGGAGATGCTTCCGGGTGTTTTTGCGTTATTGTCCGACGATACGCCAGTGTTCGGGCCTGTTGTGATCGGTGGTCACGCCGTCGTCGGTATACATCCGGTAGGGCGCAGGCTGGCCGTCGGGCGCGAAGCGCCAGAAGGTGAGGGCCGTATCGTCCAGCTGGGCGGTGTTGGCGGCGGGCTGTGCCACCGGTACGGTGTGGCCCGGACGGATGAAGAGCAGCACCTCGCCAAGTTCGCAGGGCAGATAGTGCCGCCCGGCGGGCAGAACTTCCTCGTCGTAGTCGGAGACGCTGCGCAGACGCAGCATCTTCATCCCCTCAGGCAGATAGACCGTCCGGCCATGGGCGTTCTGGGTGTGGACGGGTGCGACCATCAGGCCCTCGCCAAGAAGCAGCTGGTCGTCCACCTCCCGGGCGTCGGGGTCGGCAGGGTAGTCAAAAGCCAAAGGCCGGAAGTAAGGTGCATCCTCAAGCGCGGCTTTCATGAACTCACTGTAGAGGTAGGGCAGGAGGGCATACCGCAGATCCAGCATATTGCGGATGGCGGGCAGAACATCGGTAAAGCGGTAAAATTCCTGCTCTCGGCTCTCGGCGTCGGCGTGGTTGCGCATGAGAGGGGTGAACAGTCCGAACTCGAGCCAGCGGAGCGCCAGATCGGGGGTGGTGTCCTCACTGAAACCGCACAAATCGGCACCGCTGTAGAGGAAGCCGCACATCTGGACGGCAGGCATCATCTGGATGTTGGCCAGCAGCTGGCTCCACGAGGAGTGATTATCGCCCAGCCAGATCCCGCCCCAACGGTGGGCACCGATGATGCTGCTGCGGCAGTAGAGCAGGGTGCGCTGGCCGGGACGCAGGGTCTGGAACGCCTCGCCGGCAGCACGGGTCATGCAGCCGCCGTAGAGGTTGTGGACGCGGTCGTGGCGCACCCGCCCGGCAGAGGTATCGTGGTAGAAACTGCGGTAGTCCTCGGGGGCATTCATCAGGCCCATCACCGAGCGCACCAGCCCGAAGAAATCGTTCTGGTCGAGGTTATCCTTCCGGCTCAGGGCGGCGGCATTCTCGAAGAAGGCTTTCAGCCGCTCAGGGGAGTAGAAGAGGGCAGGCTCGTTCATGTCGTTCCAGAAGCCCTCGATGCCGAGGTCGGTGAGCATCTTGTACTGCCTGCCGAACCACGCCCGGGCCTCGGGACGGAGAAAGTCGGTGAAGTAGGCCTTGCCGGGCCAGACCGCCGCCACAAAGGGCGTGCCGTCTTCTTTGGTGCAGAAATAGCCCTTCTCGAGGCCCTCGCGGCAGACGGGGTCATTGTCGTCGCAGCGGATGCCTGCGTCGATGATGGGAACGAGCCGGATGCCCTCGGCTTTCAGGTCGGCGGCAAGCTTGCCGAGGTCGGGGAAGCGGGCCTTGTCGATGGTGAAATCAGCGTAGGACTGCATGTAATCAATATCCATGCAGATCATGTCCAGCGGCAGGCCGTTGGCCTTGTACTGCGCGGCCACCTCCCGGATGTCGGCCTCGGTCTTGTAGCCGAAGCGGCTCTGGGCCAGACCGAACGCCCACTTGGGCGGGATATAGCTGGGGCCGATGAGCTGCCGGAATTTCTTTGCGACCTCTGCCGCGGCAGGGGCTGTGATGAGGTAGAGCGCATAGTTCGGCTCTGCCGTGGCGAAGCGGAGGGTGTCGTGGCGGGTATAGCCGATGTCGTAGCTCACTTTGCCCGGGAAATCGACGAAGATGCCGATGCATCCGCTGCCGTCGGCAGGGGAGATGAGCAGGAAATTGTGGGCGGCATAATAGGAAAGCCGGTTTTCGCCGTGCTCACTCTCGTCGGTGTTGTTCGTCTCGTAGTGCCAGCCGCGCTTGTTGAGGCCCCGGGGCATCTCGCCCAAGCCATAGACGATGTCCTTCTCCTGCATGACATACTGCCAGCCATCGCCGTCCGGTGTCAGGTAAGGCACGGGGCCGGTCTCGGCGGGCAGGTCCAGCACGACGCTCTCGGTGGGAAAAGGCTTCCCGATGACAAAACGCTGTATCATAAACAGAGTGCTCCTCTCAGATGATCTTATGTCTATGGTACGCCGTCCGGCCCGGCGGGGCAAGAGAGAAAACCGTCAGAACGATACAACAAAACCAGCATTTTCGACCGGAAATGCGGCCCGGGGCTTGTTTGGACAGGGGAAAATGGTATATAATAAGTATATTCTAGGAATAAAAGGGAGAACCATCATGTATCAAAAAGGAATCAAGCGGCTGCTGGACGTGGTACTGTCGGCCTGCGGGCTGCTGGTGCTGTCGCCGCTGCTGCTTTTGCTCTGCCTTGCCATCAAGCTGGACTCGCCGGGGCCGGTGTTCTTCAAGCAGAAGCGGGTGGGCATCCATAAGAGCTATTTCAACATCCTGAAATTCCGCACCATGCGCATCGACACCCCCCACGACATGCCCACCCATCTGCTCCACGACCCGGAGCAGTATATCACCCGGGTGGGCCGTTTCCTGCGCAAGACCAGTCTGGACGAGCTGCCCCAGCTGTGGAATATCCTTGTGGGCGACATGGCAGTCATCGGTCCGCGCCCGGCCCTCTGGAACCAGTACGACCTGCTGGCCGAACGGGACAAGTACGGCGCAAACGACGTCCGCCCCGGCCTGACCGGCTGGGCGCAGATCCATGGCCGCGACGAGCTGGAGATCGCCGAGAAAGCGAAGCTGGACGGCTGGTATGTGGAGCATATGAGCTTCTGGCTGGATGTCAAATGCTTCTTCGGCACCATCAGGGCTGTGGCCGACCACGACGGCGTGGTGGAGGGCGGCACCGGGACGCTGCACGAAGAAGGAAAGTGATTCGTCCTTTCTCTTGATTTATCCCCCGAAAAGCGTATAATAAAACAGTACACAAGACACAGAAGGAGGATTTCCATGGAACGCACCTATATCAATGAGGTACAAAAGGAAATTGGCAGCACGGTCAAGGTGCAGGGCTTTATCGAGAACCTGCGCAACAGCAAATATATGGCCTTCATCGTGCTGAAGGATATTACCGGCAAACTTCAGATCACCGTCGAGAAGGAGGACCACCCCGAGCTGGTGGACACCATCGACAAGCTGACCCCGGACTCTGTCATCACCGTCACCGGCAAGGTGATGGAGAACGACTACGTCAAGATGGGCGGCATCGAGATGATCCCCGAGTCCATCGAGATCGAGAGCATCGCCGACGCGCTGCCCATCGTCCGCAAGGAGATCGCCGCCACCAAGAAGAAGAAGGCTGTGGAGCGTTCCAGCATCGACCAGCGCATCGACTATCGCTGGATCGACCTGCGCACCGATGAGAACCAGCTGATGTTCAAGGCACAGAGCTGCTTCGTCAACGCCATGCGTCAGTTCCTGCTCGAGCGCAGCTTCATCGAGATCCACACCCCGAAGCTCATCGCTGCCGCCAGCGAGAGCGGCTCTGAGGTGTTCAAGGTGGACTACTTCGACCGCAACGCCTATCTGGCCCAGAGCCCTCAGTTCTATAAGCAGATGGCCATGGCCGCCGGCTTCGAGCGCATCTTTGAGACCGGTCCCGTCTTCCGCGCGGAGAAGAGCTACACCAACAAGCACTCCACCGAGTTCTCCGGCTTCGACCTTGAGTTCAGCTACATCACCTCTTACAAGGACGTCATGAAGATGGAGGAAGAGCTTCTGACTGCCGGTCTGAAGGCCGTCAAGGAGCAGTACGGCGAGCAGATCAAGGAGCTGTTTGGTCTGGAAGTCGTCGTCCCCACCACTCCGTTCCCTGTGGTCAAGCTGGCCGACCTGTACAAGGGTCTGGAAGAGGAGTTCGGCTACACGGTCGATGAGAGCGAGAAGGGCGACCTGACCACCGAGGCCGAGCGCCTGAGCTACGACTGGGTCAAGAAGCACTACGGCCACGAGTTCCTGTTCATCACCGACTACTCCGCCGAGAAGCGTGCTTTCTACCACATGCGCGACGAGAACGGCGTGCCGCAGGGCTACGACCTCATCTGGCGCGGCGTGGAGATCACCACCGGCGCACAGCGTGAGCATCGCTACGACGTGCTGAAGAAGCAGGCAGAGGAGAAGGGCCTGGCCGATGACGTCAAGTTCTATCTGGAGTTCTTCCAGTACGGCTGCCCCCCGCACGGCGGCTTCGGTCTGGGTATCGACCGTCTGACCATGCTGCTCTGCGGCCAGTCCATCAAGGACGCCGAGTTCCTGTTCCGCGGCCCCAACCGTCTGACTCCGTAATTTTACTCCCCCAGTCTGCTTTGCAGACAGCCCCCTCAAAGAGGGGGCCTCTGGCGAGTAGAAAAAGCTTTTCGTCATGCAAAAGCCTCCCTCAGTGAGGGAGGTGGCACGCCGCAGGCGTGACGGAAGGAGATACATAAAAAAGCCAGCGCACATTCCGTGCGCTGGCTTTTCTGCATCTTACAGCTTACTGGATGCCGGTGACCTTGTAGTCCTGTGCCTCGACGGCGTTCTTGAGCACGTCGTCGGCGACCTCGGCGTTCAGGGTGACGATGGCGGTGTCGGCCTCGTGGCTCACGACAGCCTCATCCACCTCGGGCAGGGCTTCCAGAGCCTTCTTCACGCGGGCTTCGCAGTGGCCGCACATCATGCCTTCCACTTTCAGGGTCTTCTTCATGGTATGATCCTCCGTTTTGACTTCGGGCGCTTCGGCGTCCGATTTTTTGTTATTTTCAGCCGCAGACTGCACCGGGGCAGCGGCGGGAGAAGCGGTTTTGTGGTCGTGCCTGGTGCTGTGCAAATCAAACAGGTTGAGCCGCAGGGCGTTGCTCACGACGCAGAAGCTGGACAGGCTCATGGCAGCAGCACCGAACATGGGATTCAGGGTCAGGCCGAAGGGGATGAACAGACCAGCCGCCAGCGGGATGCCGATGATATTGTAGATGAACGCCCAGAACAGGTTCTCGTGGATGTTCCGCAGAGTGGCGCGGCTGAGGCGGATGGCCGCAGGCACGTCCGAGAGCTTCGAGTTCATCAGCACGACGTCGGCGGCGTCAATGGCCACGTCGGTGCCTGCGCCGATGGCAATGCCGGTGTCGGCACGGGTGAGGGCGGGGGCGTCGTTGATGCCGTCGCCCACCATGGCCACCTTGCCGCTGGCCTGCAGCTGACGGATGACGGCTTCTTTGCCGTCGGGCAGGACGCCCGCGATGACCTCGTCCACGCCCGCCTGCCTGCCGATGGCGTCGGCGGTGCGCTGGTTGTCGCCGGTGAGCATCACGACCCGGATGCCCATGTTCTGCAGCTGACGGATGGCTTCGGGGCTGTCCTCCTTGATGGTGTCGGCCACGGCGATAACGCCCAGCAGACGGCCTGCGCCGCCGAAGAAGAGGGGAGTCTTGCCCTCAGAGGCCAGCTTTTCAGCCTGCTGTGCCAGTGCGGCGGGCAGGGTGAGCTTGGTCTGGATGAAGGCGGCATTGCCGGCATAGATGTCCATGCCGTCCAGCTTGGCCGCCAGACCATTGCCCGGCAGGGCCGCGAAGTCAGTGACTTCCGGGGGAGTGATGGCCTTTGCCTCAGCGTCGGCCAGAACTGCCTTTGCCAGAGGGTGCTCGCTGCGGCCTTCCAGCGCGGCGGCCAGCGTCAGCAGCTCCGTCTCGGTGACGCCCTCAGCGGGCAGCAGGTCGGTGACGCGGGGTGCGCCCTCGGTGATGGTGCCGGTCTTGTCCAGCGCCACGATCTGGGTGCGGCCTGCGGCTTCCAGCGAGGCGGCAGTCTTGAAGAGGATGCCGTTTTTTGCGCCGAGGCCATTGCCCACCATAATAGCCACAGGTGTTGCAAGGCCCAGTGCGCAGGGGCAGCTGATGACCAGAACGGAGATGCCGCGTGCCAGCGCATAGCCCAGCTCATGGCCCAGCAGCAGCCAGACGATGGTGGTCACGACGGCAATGGAGATGACCGCCGGGACGAAGAAGCCCGACACGGTGTCGGCGATTTTGGCGATAGGAGCTTTGGTGGCGGCGGCATCGCTGACCATCTTGATGATCTGAGCCAGCGTGGTATCCTCGCCGACGCGGGTGGCCTCGCAGCGGAGGAAGCCCGACTGGTTGGTTGTGGCAGCGCTGACTTTGTCGCCGATGGCCTTGTCCACCGGGATGCTCTCGCCGGTCAGGGCGCTCTCATTGACTGCACTGGTGCCTTCCAGCACCACGCCGTCCACCGGGATATTCTCGCCGGGGCGGACCACAAAGACGTCGCCCTTCTGCACGTCGGCGATGGCCACGGTCACTTCCGCGCCGTCCCGCACCAGCGTGGCGGTCTTGGGGGCTAGCTTCATCAGGCTCTTGAGGGCGTCGGTGGTCTTGCCCTTGGAGCGGGCTTCCAGCATCTTGCCCACCGTGATGAGGGTCAGGATCATGGCGGCAGACTCGAAGTAGAACTCCATCATATAGTGCATGACGAGCTCGTCGTTGCCATCCACCTGGGCGCGGGTCATGGCGAAGAGGGCATAAGTGCTCCACACGAAGCTTGCCATGGAGCCGAGGGCCACCAGCGTATCCATGTTGGGTGCGCCGTGGATGAGGCCCTTGAAGCCGTTGATGAAGAACTTCTGGTTGATGACCATGACGATGCCCGCCAGCAGCAGCTGGACAAGGCCCATGGCGACATGGTTGCCGTCGAACCAGTGGGGCAGGGGCCAGCCCCACATCATGTGGCCCATGGAGAAGTACATCAGCACCAGCAGGAAGCCCAGCGAGGCGATGAGGCGGCGCTTGAGCTTCGGTGTCTCGCGGTCAGCCAGTGCGTCGAGGTCGGCACTGGCGTCCGAAGCCTTACTGGCGGAGGCATTCTTCGGGCTTGCGCCGTAGCCTGCCTCCTGCACAGCCGAGAGGATGGCGGCAGGGGAGGCTGTGCCTTCCACGCCCATGGAGTTTGTCAGAAGGCTCACCGAGCAGCTCGTGACGCCCGGCACCTTCTTCACGGCCTTTTCTACCCGGGCGGAGCAGGCCGCGCAGCTCATGCCCGTGACATTGTATTGTTCCATTGCGGATTCCTTTCCCTCATATAGGATGCCCGGAACGGGGTCATTTCATGAGCCGGGGCAGCAGCTGCAGCAGTTCGTCCAGCTTCTGCGTCCCGCCGGCTCTCAAATCGTCGGCCACGCAGGTGCGGACGTGCTGGCTCAGCAGCTCTTTGGAAAAGCCGTTCAGTGCAGCGTTCACCGCAGCCACCTGCACCAGAATATCGGCGCAGTAGACATCCTTGTCCAGCATCGCGCGGATACCGCGCACCTGGCCCTCGATGCGGCTCAGCCGGTTGGCGAGGGCGCGGTACTCCTCAGGGGTACGGTCCTTGTGGCGGCAGCAGGAGGGAGCAGTATCCTTTTCGGCAGGCTCGGCGGCGCAGCAGGGCTTTTTTTCAGCATCAGTCATAGCAGATGACTCCTTTCCGGGTGTATCAGTGTGAAGAGGAAACGTACCCTGTGGGGGTAAATCTCCTGACACTCTGATTTTACCACTTGGGGGTATCTGTTTCAAGTGGGTAGAACGTGCTAACTGTGAAAACCTTGTGAAAACAAAAGCGGTGAAATGCAGAAACGGGAGCCTCCCGGTAAAGGAAAGCTCCCGTTTCTGTTTAGGATAGGAAAGAGAATGTCATAAATAGGGGGAGGGGGTCACAGGTTGGTGTAACCCATCAGATAGCGGTCCACCTCGGCGGCGCAGTCGCGGCGTCCCTCTTATATGGTATAACAGAAAAGGCGTTCCAGATGGGTCAGCGAAGACTCATCTGGAACGCCCTTGTTCCGGATAACAAGAATATTATACAAAGGTGCTGAAAAAGATTCAAGTGACAGCTGCACCAAATGTGGGTACACCGGCCCTCTTTTTTCTTGTTCAAAACAGACACACCCGGTGGGCAAAAGTATGGCTTATCAAGGCCGCGCTTTCCGATGGGTCGATGGACAAATCGCTCGCGCCGCTGCACAGAAGGTGTGGCGCAGCGGCCTTTTTGTAGAAAAATGACAAATATTTGCCCAAAAGATTGTTGACAAAAGCTATTGAAAAACCAATAGGGGGGGGGGG
>ERZ857972.1370-NODE-1370-length-14186-cov-2.715024_pt1 | contig 14186 bp, 12 predicted proteins | sample MGYA00519757_ERZ857972 | MGnify/ENA primary metagenome ERZ857972 (study PRJEB31778, sample SAMEA3449383) | human gut metagenome | biome: human gut; feature: human-associated habitat; material: faeces | place: United Kingdom | collected 2010/2012 ...
TCTGGCTTTTATTGCTTGTCATATTCAGAGGCGAAAAGGAAAACGGGAAAAAAGCAGGTGCATTCTTTGCTTCGGTCACTGCAGGACTTCTTACCGCCTGTGCTTATTTCCTGTCGCCGTCGTGTGCAGGTGTGTTCCTCGCCGTATGCCTTTACTGCCTTTATGCAAAGCTCGCAGGAGTCAGAAAAAGCATATATTTCAGCACATACGCAATAACATTTATACTTCTTTTTGCCGCTGATATTATTCTGACGTGGCTCACAAAAGGCCTTTACGCTTATTCCGGAGGTATATTGCAATCGGTCGCAGGCTCTTTGCAGGCTTTATCCGAAAACAGTGCGGCTCTGCTTACTCTTATAGGCGGGCGTTTATATTACTTCATAATATCCTCGTGGGGACTTGGTGGCGCGGGTGTCACCTTCGCCATAATTACACTTGTCAGCTTCATCCGCTGTAAAAGACGCAAGGAGGAGCAGTATTATGACGACAGATTCGTGTCAATGGGCGTGCTGTGTACGCTTATGCTTATATTCGCCGTTCCCCTTGACGCTTTCATAAAAGCCGATTGTGACATTTCGACACAGGATACGGTATTCGGCGCAGCGTCGGTCTTTGCCGTAACGATTCCCTTTATCCTCCTGTTCTTCTGCTATATTTTCGTGTACGGCATAAGCTATACAAGGCTTCTTATCTCTGTGACCGGGAACGGTCTTGCCGCAACCGCCGCACTGCTGATGTATAACTGCACTCAGTCGGGCGGACAGATACTCAGCAACGTAATGACGCCGGGCATCACCTCTATGCTCATCGGATGCGACTCGTCAGCCGGACTTACAAGTTCTGATATGCTTTACCCGATATGCCTTCTTTTCACCGTGTTTGCGGCGGCAGTACCCGTTGTGTGCTGTACAAAAAACCACGCTTCCGTAATAACCGCCTTTATATTCACAGGCGTTATCTGCTATGCCTGCGTATCGTCCGCCTCAAGCGGTCTTTTCGGCTATGCGGAAGAAAGCCGTGAAAAAGTTTCCGACACGCTTGAGATAAACCGCTGTATCGCTGAATATTCCGGCGGCACAGAAAACAAAACCATAATAGTTTACGACAATGACCGTATGACAGCTATGAGTATCCAGTATTACAACCAGTCGTCTACGGTAAAATATATTAAAGAGGGCGGAACGTTGCCGACAGATTGCTACGTTGTAAGCTCCGACTCCGTAAAGGTCAGCGGTGCCTGCGTGCTTATCGGACGCATCAACGATATAAACGTCTATGCGATAGGAAATAATGCAATCCGCCACGATAACGGCGAACCGCCAGAAAAGCCCGGAAACAATACTATTTCCGAGAGTAAATAACATCTTTGCAAATGCTAAGGAGAGATATAACCCAAAATGCCTAAACTCAAAAAGAAAACCCGACAAATGCAACCGTCAAGGATGCTCGTACTGGGCTTTTCCATCATAATACTGACAGGTGCAACACTTCTTTTCCTGCCCATATCTTCAAAAAGCGGTCAGTTCAGCAGCTTCATAGACTGCCTGTTCACCGCCACAAGTGCGACCTGCGTTACCGGAATAACCGTTTTGGATACCTTCAATTATTTCAACGGCTTCGGTCAGGGTATCATACTCGCTCTTATACAGGTCGGCGGTCTCGGCTTTCTGACCTTGGTAACGTTCATCAACCTTATACTCGGCAAAAAGCTGGGCTGGTCAACCGTAAAAATCGCCGCAAGCGACCTTACCGACAACGCCCTCGAAACCACACCGAAAAGACTTTTCTATGAAATTCTCCTTTACTCGTTTGCCATCGAATTTGTCGGCGCTGTCATACTTGCGTTTGTCTTTGTTCCCGACTTCGGCGCACTCGGAGTTTTCGAAGCGATATTCCTGTCCGTTTCCGCTTTCTGCAACGCAGGCTTTGACCTGCTCACAGCAACTCAGGGAGCAGTGGGACTGAGCAATTACACCGCCAACCCCCTTGTTATGATAACTGTCACGGTACTCATCACAACAGGCGGTCTGGGCTTTATCGTATGGCGCAATATAAGGCATTACAGCAAGGCAAAAGGGCTTCTCCTGCATACAAAGCTGGTTCTTATAATGGCCGCAGTTATGCTGCTTGTCGGCGCCGCTATAATATTTATAGTAGAATTCGGAAACCAGGACACGCTCGGACAGATGCCCGTAGGAGAAAAAATTCTCACATCTATTTTCTTAAGCGCAAGTTCCCGTACCGCAGGCTTCCCCTGCTTTGATATGAACGATCTTATGCCCTTTACAAAAATAATTATCACTATCCTTATGTTCATCGGTGCCGCTCCTGCATCCACAGCAGGCGGTATCAAGATAACGACCGTCGCACTTGTCGTTTGTACGGTAATTTCCGTGCTGAAGGGCAGAGAGGATACCTATCTTATGGGTCACAGGATAAAGCGTGACGCTATATATAAAACATTCACCGTTATCGTTCTGTCGCTGACTCTTATAGCCGTTTCATTCACAGGCATACTTATGTGCTGTGAGGGTATGTCGCTTCAGAAAACAATATTCGAGGTAGTTTCCGCATTCTCTACTACAGGCTTCTCTGTAGGTGCGTCCGCAGAGATGAACATCCCCGCAAAGCTGATAATGGTATTCACCATGCTTGCAGGAAGAATCGGTCCCGTAACGCTTATGACCTCTCTTATAATAAGAAAAAATCACAACTCGGACAAGAACAGGATTCTCCCCGAGGGAAATATACTGGTAGGCTGATATGGCAGAAAAATATGAGAGCTTCGACCTTTCCGGCACAAAGATATATGTTTCCGAGGATCACCGTTTCGGCACTGACGCATTTCTCCTTGCGGATTTTGCCGACCCCGCACCTCACCATAAGGTGTGCGACCTGTGTACAGGCTGCGGCATAGTTCCACTGATAATGTGCAGAAACATATCCAAAAAGCCCCCGAAAGAGATATACGGCATTGAGATAATGCCCGAAGCGGTAGAGCTTTTTGATAAAAGCGTTGCCGAAAATAACCTTTCGGACAGAATAAAGCCTGTGCTTTGCGACCTTAAAGACCCGCAGGGCGTACCCCGTGAATACTTCGACATAGTGACGGTAAATCCGCCCTACTGGAAAAAAGGCTCGGGCGAGGAACGCCTTTCCGATGTACAGGCGGCGGCACGACACGAGATACTGTGCAATATAGACGATGTTATGAAAACAGCCTCATCGCTGTTGAAGTTCGGCGGCAGCCTCAAGCTCTGCCAGATACCGCTTCGCCTTGCCGATGTCATCTGCTCTATGCGTTCGCACGGGATTGAGCCGAAGATTATGCAGAATGTAGTGAACCGCACAGGCGGTAAGCCGTGGCTCGTGCTTATAAGCGGAAAAAAGGGCGGCAAACCCGGAATGGAGCTTCTCCCCGATTTTGAAGTTTACTCCGGCAGCGGCTACAGCGATGAAATGAACAGAATCTACTACGGCACAAAAATGAAGAAAGGCTGACACAGAAATATGGCAGGAAAATTATATATAGTCGGCACTCCGATAGGAAATCTGTCTGACCTGTCACCGAGAGCGGTCGAAACGCTCGGCAAGGTCGATTTTATCGCCGCAGAGGATACAAGAGTAACTCAGAAACTCCTTACCCACTTCTCTATAAGCAAGCCTATGGTGAGCTACCACAAGTTCAGCGGTAACAAGCGTGGCGAGGATATAACCGCCCGTCTGCTTGACGGCGAAACCTGCGCCATAGTGACCGACGCAGGTATGCCCTGCATATCCGACCCCGGTGAAGAGCTTGTAAGAGAGTGCCACGAGCACGGCGTTGAAATAGAAAGCGTACCCGGTCCCAGTGCTGCAATAACGGCGCTTTGTATGAGCGGACTTGATACCTCACGCTTCAGCTTCGAGGGATTTTTAAGCGTTACCAAAAAACAACGTGACGAACACCTTGACGAAATCAAGGACTTTTCAAGAACGCTTATATTCTACGAAGCGCCCCATAAGCTGAAAAACACGCTTGACGATCTGTACAGAGTTCTCGGAAACCGACAGATAGCCCTTTGCAGAGAGCTTACCAAGATACACGAGGAAGTTATCAAGGGTACTATATCAGAAATGATAGAACGCTACAAGGAGCTTACGCCGAGAGGCGAATATGTGCTTGTGGTCGAGGGAAAACCAAAGGTAAAGGAAAACGAGGATATAACGCTTTCCGATGCCGCACTTATGGCAAAAGAGCTGGTTGACGGCGGAATAAAGCCGTCCGATGCCTGCAGACAGGTTGCAGGAAAAGCCCCGTTCTCAAAGTCGGAAATATATAAGGAATATCTTAATATGTAAATCTGCCGTCAGGCTTTAATAATACCGAAAGGAAAAATACTATGGAAGAAAAAAAGAAAAAGAATTATGTCATTCCCGTTATAGGCGCTCTCATAGCTGTTGTAGCGTGCGTTGCCTATATCGTTATGAAGTTTGCGTCACAACAGCAACAGCTTGAGGACAAATGGAGCGAATACGACGACTGCGGTTGGATGTAATTTTTCAAAATAACTATTGAAATTTCCGTATCTTTATGATACAATTAGAATGATAACATAAACGGAGGTGTTTTTATGAAGCACATTAAGACAGTTAACAAGGCTAACCTCAAGGAAACAGCTGCTAAGGGCGGTTGCGGCAGATGCCAGACATCATGCCAGTCTGCTTGCAAGACAAGCTGCACAGTAGCTAACCAGAAGTGCGAGGCTTTAAACAAGTAAGGCACGGGTAAGAGAAAAGCTTTGAAAGCTCCCGAACAAATACGGGAGCTTTTGGCTTGTTTAAATATTTCGGCGGAAAACCGCCTTATATAACTCAGAAAAGGAATTTACCAATGAAAGAAATGATACATAAGTATGAGCAGAACGGTCAGTACATTGTACTTGACGTATGCAGCGGCGGCGTTCACGTTGTGGACGAGTTGACATATAAGCTCCTCGACTATGTCGCTCCCCCCTTTGCCGATGTATGTCCCGATGAGATAATCGCTAAGATGGACGGCTTCGACAAAGACGATATAAAGGAGTGCTACGCAGAGCTTATAGAGCTTTATGACGCAAAGATGCTCTTCACCGAGGACGATTACGAGCAGTACGCCGCAATGGCTATGAAGGCTCCTATCAAGGCTATGTGCCTGCACGTTTCGCACGACTGTAACCTGAGATGCAAATACTGCTTTGCCCAGACAGGCGACTTCGGCGGCGACAGAATGCTGATGAAGCCCGAAACAGGTAAAAGAGCTATGGACTTCCTTATAAAGCACAGCGCCAACAGAGAAAACCTTGAGGTCGACTTCTTCGGCGGCGAGCCTCTGATGGCTTGGGATACCGTAGTCGAAACCGTAAAGTACGCAAGAAGCATAGAAAAACAGCACGGCAAGAACTTCCGCTTCACCATTACAACAAACGGTATGCTCCTTGACGATGAAAAGATAGATTATATAAACAAGGAAATGTCAAACTGCGTATTATCGCTTGACGGCAGAAAAGAAGTAAACGATAATATCCGTCCTACTCCGAACGGCAAGGGAAGCTATGATATAATCGTTCCGAAATATCAGAAGCTGGTAGCCGGCAGAGGCACAAAGGACTACTATGTAAGAGGCACCTTCACAAAGTACAACCTCGACTTTGCAAACGATGTTCTGCATATTAGCGATCTCGGCTTCGAACAGCTTTCCGTAGAGCCTGTTGTGACCGATCCCGAAATGCCCTACGCTATCACTGAGAGCGACCTCCCCACGATATTTGCCGAGTATGACAGACTTGAAAAGCTGATGGAGGAGCAGAAGCTCGCCAATAAGCGTAAGTTCAATTTCTTCCACTTTATGATAGACTTGAATCAGGGACCCTGCGCCGTAAAGCGTCTGCGTGGATGCGGATGCGGCAACGAATATGTTGCCGTTACCCCCGACGGTGATATTTACCCCTGCCACCAGTTCGTAGGTATAGAAGAATGGAAGATGGGCGACATTTTCTCAGACAAGATCGATCAGAAGATAAAGGATTACTTTGCAGGTATACATATCTACAGCAAGGAAAACTGCGGTAACTGCTGGGCAAGATTCTACTGCTCGGGCGGCTGTAACGCAAACAGCTTTATCTATGAGGGCGATGTAAAGAAGCCCCACAAGCTGTCCTGCGAGCTTCAGAAAAAGCGTATCGAATGTGCCATAGCACTTGCGGCGGCAGGTAAAGACGCCGAATAACCGGATATAAGACAAGGACGTGACCGATAAAGTCCCGTCCTTCGGACTGTCGATAAACCCACGCACCACAAAAATGCAGATAAATCATCTGACACAAAATTAAAAAAATAGGATAAGTAAAAGAATTTCGCACAGCCGTAAAAAACGGCTGTGCGAAAGCATTTTTGCTTACTGCGTCAACCGCCCCTCAACGTACCTTTGTACGCCTGTCGGGGCGATTTCCTTGTCTGCGTGTGTTTCTCAACGTCTGGTGCGTGCCGTAAGAACGCAGGATATATTTTAATGGCACTTGTTGAAAAAGTCGAAGAATTGTTGATAATTCTTCGGCTTTTTGTATTTAATTTGCAAATTTGATGTAAAGGACGCTTTTATTTGCAATTCGCTTGAAAAGAGCGCATTTTTCGAGTATAATATACTTATCTGTAATTGTAAAATCGACTGCGGCTAAAACCGCATTTATATTAAAAGGAACACAGCTTTATGAAACTTATTCTAAGCAAAATTAAGACCTATTTCGGAAAACTTGATAAGCTGCTGCTGTTCATGTGTATGGGCATTGCTTTCTTTGCCGTATTTATCCAGTATACCCTTTATGAAAACGATATAAGCTCGGCAGTTACCGCAAGCCAGTATAAGACGCAGATTATTGCCTTTATCGCAGGAATTGTAATAGCGATGGTACTGGCGGCAATCAACTATAAATATCTGGCGAAACTCTGGTTTATATACGTTCCGCTGGCAATGGGGCTGACATTACTGCTGTTCACCCCTCTCGGAATACAGCGTGAAGGCGCAGATGATATAGGCTGGCTCGATCTCGGTATAATGACGATACAGCCGTCTGAGATACTGAAGCTCGCTTTTATACTTTCGCTTGCCGTTCATCTGTCAAAGGTCGAGGACAGAATGAACGAGCCGATACACTTTATCCTGCTGTGCGTTCACGGGGCGATACCTACACTGCTTATAAGGCAGACGGGCGACGACGGCTCGGCTTTGGTATTCCTGTTCATCTTCATATGCATGATGTTTGCGGCAGGTCTTTCGTGGAAATATCTCGTAATGATAGCGGTGGCTATTCCTCCGGCTGTCTATGTTTTGTGGAATTACCTTATGCAGCCGCACCAGCAGAAGCGTTTTCAGGTACTGTGGGACGCACAGATGCAGGAGGACGAGGCACTTGGGATATATATGCAACAGCGTGTGGGAAAAATAGCCTTAGGCTCGGGCGGACTTACGGGGCTTGGGCTTTCGGGAGGAGATTATACCTATGTTCCCGAAATTCACAACGACTTCATTTTTTCGTATATCGGAATGACTATGGGACTGCTCGGCTGTCTTCTGGTAGTAGTGCTTATAGCGACTCTGTCGCTTAAAATCCTGTCAAACGCAAGCGGCGCAAAGGACACTCTCGGCAGACTTATCTGCATAGGCGTATTTGCTCTTATAGTATTCCACACAACAGTAAATATCGGAATGGTACTCGGCATCGCTCCTGTTATCGGCATACCGCTACCGTTTTTCAGTGCAGGCGGCACATCGGGAATGTGTCTGTTTGTGGCGATAGGGCTTGTGCTGAGCGTAAGCTATCATAATTCAACCAAGTACAGAATGTTCTATACGGAAAAGGATTAAACTCCCTACGGGAGAAAAGATAAAGCAGATAAAGCAAAATGAAAGGAAACGATCATGGCAAAAAAGACAATTCACACGCTTGAGGAGATTTATCCGGAAAGTGCTGTAGCGGCGCAGAGAGAAAGATATGAAAAATCTGCGGAGGAATTCAGGAGCATCTTCGGCGACAGCGATCAGCTTCGTTATTTTTCCGCACCCGGCCGTACAGAAGTCGGAGGCAACCACACCGACCATAATCACGGCAAGGTGCTTGCGGCAAGTGTAAACCTTGACGTTATCGCCGTTGTAGAGCCTACAGACGACAACATCATCACAATAAAGAGCGAGGGCTTCCCCGAAGATTCGGTTGACATATCTGACCTTTCTGTTCACGAGGACGAAAAAAATTCATCTGCCGCTCTTATAAGAGGTGTTGCCGCCGGTTTCAAGAACAACGGTCTGAATATAGGCGGTTTCAAGGCTTACACAACATCAAACGTTATGAAGGGATCGGGTCTTTCAAGCTCTGCGGCATTTGAGGTACTTATAGGAAATATACTTTCGGGCATATACAACGCAGGCGGTATCAGTGCGGTGAAAATCGCTCAGATAGCACAGTACGCCGAGAACGAATATTTCGGCAAGCCCAGCGGACTTATGGATCAGATGGCAAGCTCGGTAGGCGGTTTCGTTGCTATCGACTTCAAGAACACACAGGCGCCTATCATTGAGAATATCCCAGTTGATTTCTCGTCATACGGACACGCACTGTGCATAATTGATACAAATGCCGACCTTACAGACGAATATGCCGCTATCCCCCGTGAGATGAAGGCTATAGCAGGCTACTTCTCCGCAGAATATCTGCGTGAAATCTCCCGTGCGGATGTAATACTCAATATGGGTATCTTAAGACAGAAGTACGGCGACCGTGCCGTTTTGCGTGCGCTCCATTTCTTTGAGGAAAACGAGCGTGTGGACAAGCTGGTACATTCGCTGAGGCATCAGCATTTTGATGATTTCCTAAGCTCGATAAACGAAAGCGGAAACTCAAGCTACAAGTACTTACAGAATATTTTTGCCGTTTCGGACTATACGCATCAGGCGGTAGGCATAGCACTGAACGTTGCGGAACACGCTCTTACAAGAAAGGGTGCGTGCAGAGTTCACGGCGGAGGTTTTGCCGGTACTATTCAGGCATTCGTTCCGCAGGATATTTTAAAGAGCTTTATCGTTGATATAGAAAAGGTATTCGGTGCAGGAAGCTGTCACGTTCTTTCTATTCGTCCCGTCGGAGGTACTGAGGTGGAGATCTGATTGCGGCGGGTAAAACAAAACAGCCCTTTCGGGCTGTAATGTATATCGTCAGATGACAAACTCCTCATACTCATACTTATGCAACTTGTCCACAAGGGCGGTTACGGCGATGCCGTTTTCGAGGTATTCCTCGCTCAGCACCTTTCCGTGTGAGTGGAGAGCCGCCGCAAGTCCCGACTTGTCATACGGTATCAGCATTTCCATACGGCTTACCTTGTCGGTAAGATTATCCGATATGGCTTTCAGCAGTTCGTCAAATCCCGTGCCGTTCTTTGCGGAAATCATTACGGTATTTTCTGCGGGCGGCAGTTCATAATCAAGCTTGTCGCATTTATTGAGAACGGTTATTACCGGTATTTCGCCGCATCCAAGCTCCGACAGCAGAGAAAGCGTTGTTTCTGCCTTTTCTCTTGCCTCAGGATCGGACGCATCGCAGACGTGCAGGATAATATCCGCACTTGCCGCTTCTTCAAGCGTTGACTTGAACGCTTCTACAAGGTGGTGAGGAAGCCGTCTTATAAGCCCTACGGTATCTACAAGCGTAAGACTTCTTCCGTCGGGCAGTTCTATTGCCCTTGATGTAAGATCCAGCGTTGCGAACAGCTTGTCCTCCGCAAGAACACCTGCGCCTGTAAGTGCATTGAGCAGGGTTGATTTTCCGGCATTCGTATATCCTACGATAGCTCCGACGCATACGCTGTCTTTCTTACGGCGGCGGCGTGACAGATCACGGCGTTTTTCAAGTTCTTTAAGCTCATCGCTGAGTTTATCTATTCTGCGTCTTATGTGACGGCGATCGGTTTCAAGCTGGGTTTCACCCGGTCCTCTCGTTCCTATACCGCCGCCAAGACGTGACAATGACGTACCTATTCCCATAAGACGTGGCAGACGGTATTTAAGCTGAGCCAGTTCAACCTGAAGCTTTCCCTCATTTGTCACTGCTCTGCCGGCGAATATGTCAAGGATAAGCATTGTGCGGTCGATAACACGCACCGAGGTTATATCCTCGATATTGCGTATCTGGCTTGAGCTTAGCTCCATATCAAATATAATAAGCTGTGCGTCAAGATCCTTTGCGGCGGCACTGAGTTCTTCAATCTTGCCCTCACCCAGAATTGTCGCACTTTCGATAGCAGGACGTTTCTGAATAATACGGCACACTGTTACCGCACCTGCGGTTTCAGCCAGTTCTTCAAGCTCGTCCATAGATATTTCCGCATCATATTCGCCGGTATCTACTCCTGCGAGTATGGCACGGGTTAATTCGTTTTCCTTTAAGATCGGATTGTTTACGGTTGATTCGTTCATAATGTTCCTTTCCGGTTTATAAATAATCAATAATAAAGTAAATTTATGCGGTAATCCGCAAAAGGTGGTAATCTTTATGAAGTTCAAAGAATACGACGTAATAATTGTCGGCACAGGCGTTTCAGGTCTTTATGCCGCACTCAACCTTGACAGCAGTATGCAGATACTTATGCTCTCAAAGCGTGAGCTGACGCTGTGCAACTCGGCTCTCGCACAGGGCGGTGTCGCTGCTGTAATGGACACGTCAAACGACAACTACGAACTGCACATCAAGGATACTCTTATAGCCGGCGGCTACAAGAACAATATCGACAATGTACGCATACTTGTCGAGCAGGGTCCGAAGGACGTTAAGAATCTGCTCAATTACGGAGTTGACTTTGACAGAAAGCAGGACGGCTCTATCGACCTTACCCTTGAGGGCGGTCACTGCCGTCACAGAATCGCTCACCACAAGGACAGCACCGGCTTTGAGATAGTTACTTCGCTTATCGAGGGCGTAAAGAAGCTGTCCAATGTCACAATTCTTGAAAACACTCACCTGCTCGGTCTTACCAAGCGAGGCGACGATTTCCTGTTTGATGTGCTTCACGAAGGAAAGCACAGTTATTATACCACAAAGAACACCATACTTGCAACAGGCGGTATAGGCAGAGTTTACGATTATACCACAAACTCTGCGATAGCAACGGGCGACGGCATACAGTTTGCTTATAATATGGGGGCTGATATTCAGCATTTAAGCTATGTGCAGTTCCACCCCACAGCCTTTGCCGACCACGAAAACCGTGAGTGCTTCCTTGTATCCGAGGCGGTACGAGGCGAGGGCGCATATCTGCTCAACTGCAACAAGGAACGTTTCATGCACAAGTATGAGCCTGAACGTAAGGAGCTTGCTCCCCGTGACGTAGTTTCAAAGGATATGATGAAAGAGCAGAAGGAAACGGGCAGTGACAAATTCTATCTTGATATTTCGTACAAGGATCCCGAATTTATCAAAAACCGCTTCCCTATGATATATAACAAGGTTCTTGAAAAGGGCTACGATATGACCAAAGAGCCTATCCCGATATACCCCTGCCAGCACTATCTTATGGGTGGTATCGGCGTAAACGGACACGGCGCTACGAATGTAAAGGGTTTATATGCCGCAGGAGAATGTGCGCATACCGGCGTCCACGGCATCAACCGCCTTGCAAGCAATTCTCTGCTTGAAGCGCTGGTATTCAGCCGTCTTATCGCAGAGGACATAAACAAGAACAATACCCACAGAGAGCTTGGAACGCTTGAGGCTGATTATCCCTCGCCCGACGGCAAGCCGCTGCCTAAGGGAATACGCACCGAGATAAGACACATAATGCAGCGTTCTTATTTCGTTGTACCGGACTATGTTGAAGCGGCAAAGGATATAAAGCGTGTAACGGAGCTGAAGAATCTGCTCGATAACGGCGGTTTTGAGGTAACTCCCGACTATATCGAAGCAAAATCACTGACGACAGTTGCTTACATAATCCTCAGCGAAGTAGTCGCAGAGGGAAAGGAAAAGGGCATTATATAATGAAATTATTACAATTTTACGTTGACGATCTGATAAAAAGAGCGATAACAGAGGATATAAACTACATTGACAGCACCACCGACCTGCTTATTGACGAGGACGATATATCCGAGGCATATTTTGTATCAAAGGCTGACGGCGTGCTTGCAGGAATTGATGTTGCAATGCGTGTGTTCACATTGCTTGACGACACTATCGAGATGAATATTCATTTCAAGGACGGCGACGCTATAAAGAAGGGCGATGTTATCGCAGAGTTCAAGGGTCACACCTGCGCTATGCTGAAGGCGGAGCGTACAGCGCTCAATCTTTTACAGCACATGAGCGGTATTGCAAGCTACACAAAGTGCGTAAAGGCAGTCGAGGGTACTGATGCTTCTATCGCAGATACGAGAAAAACGCTCCCCGGCTTACGTCCTTTACAGAAATACTCCGTAGTGGCAGGCGGCGGAAGAAACCACCGCTACAATCTTACCGATGCGGCGATGCTCAAGGACAACCACATTGACGCATACGGCGGTATAACACAGGCTGTTACCGCTCTGCGTAAAAAAGCGGGACATATGCTTCAGATCGAGGTCGAGGTGCGTAACTTTGACGAACTGAATGAGGCGCTTGCGGTAAAGGCAGATGTTATTATGCTTGATAATATGAGCTGTGAGGATATGAAGAAAGCGGTAGAGATAACCGCAGGCAGAGCAAAGCTGGAAGCCAGCGGAAACGTAACGCTCGACAATATCCGTGACGTTGCGCTGACGGGCGTTGATATAATCAGCCTCGGTGCGCTCACTCACAGCGTGACAGCTTTTGATATTTCGATGAAGTGGAAGAAAAAAGCATGACCAACTGTGATTGTTGCGTAAACTATGTTTATGACGATGAGTACGACTGCTACACCTGCCTTGTAAATCTTGACGAGGATGAAATGCGCCGTTTTATAACGGGCGACAACTACAACTGTCCGTATTTCAGAAACGATGATGAATACGAACTTGCAAGAAAGCAGTAACGCTGAAAGGAAAAGCTATGACAAAGATACCGAGAGGCGACAAATCATATATCGGAAAGACTGTCACTGTGACGGTTGACCGACCGATAGGCACACATCACCCAAAGCACCCGGAGATAGTATATCCGATAAACTACGGCTATGTCGAGGGGCTTCTCGGCGGTGACGGCGAGGAACAGGACGTATATATTCTCGGTGTTGATAAGCCCGCCAACAAGGCAGAGTGCGTTATCATCGCAACTGTTATGCGTACAGACGATAATGAGGACAAGTGGGTAGGAGTACCGTCTGAGCTTGTCGGCTCTGAGCTTTGCTGTGAGTGCAATATAGTAAATGCCGTTCATTTTCAGGAGCAGTTCCATACCTCCGAGATATTCGCCTTATATGAAAAGACCTGCGGTGCGGTAATGTACACAGGAAGCGGCGATGACCGCAGATATTTTCTTATCAAGAACAACAGCGGTCATATCGGCTTTCCGAAGGGTCACATCGAGTACGGCGAAAGTGAGCGTGAGACCGCTCTGCGTGAGGTTTTCGAGGAGTGCGGACTTGAAGCGGAATTAGATGAAGATTTCCGTGCGGAGTACACATTCCATACACTTGACAACACCGAAAAGACAAGCGTATTCTTTGCAGGAAGGTTTGACAGGGATGCCGCCGTGAAGATTCAGCAGGAAGAGGTAATAGGCGACTGGCTGTTAAGCTACGGAGAGGCTATGAACAAGCTGAACTGGGAGCAGGACAAGGCGATTTTAAAAGCCTGCGAGGAATATCTCAATTCAAAGCAGAATTAATTATATATCTGTAAAATACCCTTGCGAAACGTTTTGGAGTTTGCAAGGGTATTTCTTTATATTTTTGCATATAGAAAAGGACGGGCAGAACCCGTCCTTTGAAAAAGCGTATTCAGCGCAGAACTTACTTGAGTTCGATCTTAGCGCCAGCCTCTTCGAGCTTAGCCTTGATTTCCTCAGCTTCAGCCTTAGAAGCGCCTTCCTTGATAGCCTTAGGAGCAGCTTCAACGAGCTCCTTAGCTTCCTTAAGACCAAGACCGCAAACGTCCTTAACTGCCTTGATAACAGCCATTTTAGCATCACCGAATGATGCGAGAACTACGTCAAATTCTGTCTTTT
>ERZ857972.1377-NODE-1377-length-14118-cov-3.155443_pt1 | contig 14118 bp, 7 predicted proteins | sample MGYA00519757_ERZ857972 | MGnify/ENA primary metagenome ERZ857972 (study PRJEB31778, sample SAMEA3449383) | human gut metagenome | biome: human gut; feature: human-associated habitat; material: faeces | place: United Kingdom | collected 2010/2012 ...
CAGCCGCGGCACCCGCACCCGCCGCAATGCCCGCCGCTTCCGCGGTTGTGGCGCCCGCTGCCACGCCCGCTACAACCGCCGCAGCCGAGCGCGACCCGCGCATCGCCCGCTCTCGCGCCGCGCTGCGCGAAGCCTTCATCACGCTCGTCGAAGAACGCGGCATCGACGGCTTCTCTGTGGGCGACCTTTGCACGAGCGCCGGCCTGAACCGCGGCACGTTCTACAACCACTTCCGCGACAAAGAAAGCCTGCTCGCCTCCTTCGAAGACGAAGTCATCGAAGGCCTCGGCGGGGTGCTCGCGAAATTCCAGAACATCAAGCTGCGCGAACTCGCCGCATGCAGCCTTACGCACCGCCCGCTTCCCATGCTCGTGGAACTCTACGACTACCTGCGCGAAGAGGGCCCCTTCCTGCACGCGATGCTCGGCCCGGGCGGCGACGCCCGTTTCGGCATGCGCCTTCGCGAAGCCGTGTGCGGGCGCTTCGTGCGATCGCTTCTGCACGAGCGCTATCAGAACGACCCTTCAGCGTTCACGCGCTACTACATCTCGTTTTATTCCGGCGCCTACCTGGGCGTGATCAGCGAATGGATCGATTCAGGAATGACCGAGACCTCCGAAGAAATGGCACTTATCTCAATGCGCCTGCTGTTTATCAAGCCGGGCGAATCCATCAAAATGTAAAAGGGGACCAACATGGCTGAAACCAACGACAAGCAGGCAATCGCCGCCGAAGCGCAGGCCGCCGCAGGCGCCGCAAGCCAGGCGCCGCTCCACATTGGCATCGACGTAGGCTCTACCACCGTAAAAGTGGCCGTACTCGACGACAACAACGAGATTCTGTACTCGTGCTATCGCCGCCACCACGCCGACATTCGCGCGACTATCGTGGAAGTGGTGGGCGAGGCGGCCGAGCAATACCCGGCAAAGCCCATGACCATCGCCATCACCGGCTCGGGCGGCCTTCTGCTCGCGCAATGGCTCGGCATCGACTTCGTTCAAGAGGTCATCGCGAGCAAAACCGCCGTTGAGACCTTCATTCCGCAAACCGACGTCGTCATCGAACTCGGCGGCGAAGACGCGAAGATCATCTACTTCGACAACGGCATCGAACAGCGCATGAACGGCACCTGCGCCGGCGGCACGGGCGCGTTCATCGACCAAATGGCGGCCCTGCTCGACACCGACGCTGGCGGCCTGAACGAGCTCGCAAAAAGCCACACCACCATTTACCCCATCGCGAGCCGCTGCGGCGTGTTCGCCAAAACCGACGTGCAGCCGCTTTTGAACGAAGGCGCTCGCAAAGAAGACATCGCGGCCTCCATTTTCCAGGCCGTCGTAACGCAGACCATTTCGGGCCTCGCGTGCGGCCGTCCCATTCGCGGCAACGTCGCCTTGCTCGGTGGCCCTTTGCAGTACCTCTCTGAACTGGATAAACGCTTCTGCGAAACGCTGAATCTCGACGATGAGCACGCCATTCGCCCGAAGAACGCCCACCTGTTCGTCGCGAGCGGCGCCGCTTTGTGCGGCAAGAAAACCGCCACGCCCGAGCTGCTTGCCGACGTGCTCGAACGCCTGCGCGGCCTGGGCGACATTCAGGGCAGCGAAGTCGTGCGCCTGCCTCCGCTGTTCGCCAACGAAGCCGAATTCGACGAATTCGAAGCGCGCCACGCAACCGAAAAGGTGAAGCGCGCCGACCTTTCCTCCTACGAAGGCGTAGCCTACCTGGGCATCGACGCCGGCTCCACCACGTTCAAATCGGCCCTCATCGGCGAAGACGGCAGCCTTTTGTGGACCTTCTACGCCAACAACAAGGGTGATGTTTTGGGCACCGCCAAGCGCGCAATCGCCGAAATGTACGCCGCGCTGCCCACCGCAGCCGACGGCCAGCCGAAAGTCACCATTGGGCATGCAACCGTAACTGGCTACGGCGAGGGCCTGCTGCTCGAGGCGCTGCGCGTCGACTCCGGCGAAATCGAAACCGTCGCGCACCTTCGCGGCGCACAGGAAATGCTGCCGGGCGTCGAGTTCATTCTCGACATCGGCGGCCAGGACATGAAGTGCCTGCGCGTCAAGGACGGCGTCATCGACCACATCATGCTCAACGAGGCGTGCAGCTCGGGCTGCGGCAGCTTCATCGAGAGCTTCGCTGCAGGCCTGAACCTCGACGTGACCGAGTTCGCGAAAACCGCGAACGCCGCCGAAAACCCTGTCGATCTGGGCAGCCGCTGCACCGTATTCATGAACTCCCGTGTGAAGCAGGCTCAAAAAGAAGGCGCCACCGTGGGCGATATCGCCGCGGGCTTGGCCATTTCCGTTATCAAGAACGCCCTGTTCAAGGTCATTAAAATTCGCGACCCCAAAGAAGTCGGCACGAAAGTTATCGTACAGGGCGGAACGTTCCTCAACGACGCCGTGCTGCGCGCCTTCGAACAGCTCGCCGGCGTGAATGCCGTGCGCCCCGACATCGCGGGCAACATGGGCGCCTATGGCGCGGCCCTGCTGGCGCGCGACCGCTACCAGGCCGCCGTGCGCACAGCCGAGCGCGCGGGCAAAACCGCCGACGTGCACACTGCCATGCTCGGCGCCGCCGCGCTTGAGGCCTTGGCCCCCACGCACAAAACCGTGCGCTGCAAGGCCTGCGCGAACCACTGTCTGCTCACCGTGAACGACTTCGGCAAAGATGAAGCCACCGGCAAGCACCGCCGCTTCATCACGGGCAACCGCTGCGAAAAGGGCGCAGGCGTGCTCAACGAGAAGAGCGACGTGCCCAACCTGTTCGAATACAAGAGCCATCGCCTGTTCGACTACGAGCCGCTCGCGCCCGACGCCGCCCCGCGCGGCACTGTGGGCATTCCGCGCGCTCTTTCGATGTACGAAAATTACCCGTTCTGGTTCACCTTCTTCACGAAGCTGGGCTGGCGCGTGATGCTTTCCGACCCCTCCACGAAGAAAACCTACGAGGCGGGCATCGAAAGCATGCCGTCGGAAAGCGTGTGCTACCCGGCGAAGCTCTCGCACGGCCACATCATGAACCTGCTCGAGAAGCACCCTGACTTCATTTGGTTCCCCTGCAGCAAGTGGGAGCGCCAGGAAGACGCAACAGCGGGCAACCACTTCAACTGCCCCATCGTGGCAAGCTACGCCGAGGCGCTGCGCCTGAATATCGATGAGCTTCGCGAGAGCGACGTGCAGTTCTTGAATCCGTGGCTGCCGTACGACAAGAAAGACCACCTGAAGAAACGCCTGATGGTAGAGCTTGTGCAGGCGCACCCCGAGCTCATGGGCCAAGGCGTTGCCGCGCCCACGCAGGCCGAAATCGACGCCGCGGTTGACGCCGCGTGGGCCGAAGACGAAGCCTTCAAGCGCGACATTCGCGAGAAGGGCGCAGAAACCCTGCTGTGGATGGAGGAAACCGGCACGCACGGCATTGTGCTGGCCGGCCGCCCATACCACAACGACCCCGAAATCAATCACGCGATTCCCGAGTTGCTCACGAGCTTCGGCCTGGCCGTGCTTACGGAAGACTTGGGCACGCTCGAGCGTCCCATTCGCCTGGTGGACCAATGGATGTACCACACGCGCCTCTACGCCGCCGCGAAGGTTGCCGCCGAGCGCCGCGACCTCGATCTTATTCAGCTAAACAGCTTCGGCTGCGGCCTGGACGCGCTCACCACCGACCAGGTGCAAGAGATTTTGGAAAGCGCCGGCAAAATTTACACCGTGCTCAAAATCGACGAGGTCTCCAACCTGGGCGCCGCCCGTATTCGCGTGCGCAGCCTGCTCGCAGCGTTGAAAGACCAGGCCGATGAAGAGGCCGACGCCAAAGCCGCCGCGCAGGAATGCCCCGCGTGCAGCCTCGACGTGAAAGAACTTCTGGCCGAGGCCGAAACGCGCGTCGCAGCCGCCGACGCCGCAAGCTCCAGCAAGCAGACGGCCGGTTCCGCCGACGCCGCAGCCATTGAGGCCGTAGCCCAGGCCATCGAGCCCCCGGCGACCTTCACGGAAAAAGCCGCGCCCGAAGCTCGCGAGCGCTTCAAGCAGCGCGAGGCCACCTCGACCGAGTTCGAACGCGTGCAGTTCACCGAGGAAATGAAGGAAGCGGGCTACACGATTTTGGCCCCGCAAATGGCTCCGTACCACTTCGAGCTGCTCGTGCCCATTTTCAAGCGCTTCGGCTACAACGTCGATTTGCTGCCGAGCGTCGACCACGGCGCTGTGGACGCGGGCCTGAAGTACGTGAACAACGACATTTGCTACCCTTCTATCCTGGTCACGGGCCAAATTATGGAAGCCGTTACCTCGGGGCGCTACGACACCGACAAGCTGGCCGTGCTCATTACGCAGACCGGAGGTGGCTGCCGCGCCACCAACTACATCTCGCTCATCCGCAAAGCACTCAAAGCCGCCGGCCTTGGCCATATTCCGGTTATCGCGCTTTCGTTCAAAGACCTGGGCGAGGTGAACCCTGGCTTCAAAATCACGCCGAAGATGCTGCTGCAGGCTGTGTACGCGTTGTGCTACGGCGACCTGCTCATGATGACGCTCTACCGCACGCGCCCCTACGAGATTGAGCCAGGCGCGGCCAACCACCTGTTCGACCACTGGATGGCCGAATGCAAGGCGCAGCTGGCGCGCGGCGTGAAGCGTTCGGAATTCAAGCGCACCGTGAAGCAGATCGTGGAAGACTTCGACACGCTGCCGCTGCAGGGCGAGGGCACCAAGCCGCGCGTCGGCGTCGTGGGCGAGATTCTGGTGAAGTTCCACCCCACGGCGAACAATCAGATCGTCGACGTGATCGAGCGCGAGGGATGCGAGGCCGTTGTGCCTGGCCTCATCGAGTTTTTCCTGTTCGGCATCGCGGGCGGCATTTTCCAGAAAGACCCGCTGGGCCGTTCCGCCAAGGGCGCGCTTGGCGGCAAAATCGGGCTGTCGGCCATCGCGAAGTTCCGCAAACCGGTCAACGACGCGCTCGCCGCATCGACGCGCTTCAACCCGCCGGCGAACATCTATGAGCTGGCCGAATACGCGAGCGAGATTTTGAGCCTGTGCAACTCGATGGGCGAGGGCTGGCTGCTCACCGCCGAAATGGTGGAGCTCATTGTGTCGGGCGCGCCAAACGTAGTGTGCACGCAGCCGTTCGCATGCCTGCCGAACCACGTGGTGGGCAAGGCCGTGATCAAGGAGCTGCGCCGCCGCTACCCCGAGAGCAACATCGTGGCCGTCGACTACGACCCGGGCGCGTCTGAGGTCAACCAGCTCAACCGCATCAAACTCATGATTTCGGTGGCGAAGGCGAACCTCGAGGAAAAGGAAGAGGCCGCCTGCGCCGAGCGCAACGCGAACCTCACCAAGCCCGCCGACGAAGAAGTAGTCGGTGGGCTCGAGGTCGAGGAAGAAAAGCTGGACTAGGGGAGCGCAGGCAATTTCATACCCGACCTGCTAAATGCTTGTAGCGTTTAGCAGGTCGGGTGGCGCCGTTTCCCTCAGTAGTCGCAACCAACACGAATGGGTGATCGGAGTTCTGTTTCGGCCACCCATTCTTTTTGCAGGCTCAAACTCCGCCCCAAGACCCACGCAATCGTAAGCCTGTTAAATGCTCCGAGCATTTAACAGGCTGCTAGCTTGCTAGCTAAGTAGGTTGCTAGCAAGCACTTTCGACCAGGCGATATCCGATTCCCCATACCGTTTCGATTATGCGAGGGTCACTCGGGTCGTCTTCAATTTTGTTGCGAAGTTTCTTTATGAACACCGTAATGCTTTGCGTTTCACCGACGAATTCGGCACCCCAAGCGTCTTCGACGAGCTGTTCTTTCGAAAGCACAGTATCGGGCATGCGGGCAAGCGCAAGCAAGATTTTAAATTCCTTCGGCGTGAGCTTAATTGAGATTCCCTCTTTTGTGACCTGGTGTTTTGCGGTATCTATAACAAATCGGCCAAGCATAAGCGTTTTCGGCTCCGGCTTATCGAAGTTAAGAAGGAGGCGTAGTTATGGCTCTCGGTTTCTGGATGAACAACAAGAGTCAACACAAACGCCGCCGATAGCGCCAACTCGTTGCGCAACAGCATGGCGCGCATGCGCTCCGCAAGCGAAGGAGAAAGCGAGCACGCCGGTATGGGTGACGTCCGCAAATATTGAAAGAAAGATCTTCGACATCCTCGACACAATTGAAGCCGCCGGTGATATCGGCTCGAAAGCGGTGCTCGAATCGATTCGCTCCGAGTTCGGCGCAGACGTACGCAAGCTCGCGATGAATCCTTTCGATCTCGTCTATACCTACGATGCCGAACGCGATATCGTTTTCATTGAAGCGCCAATTCGCCAACGCACCGCCTGGTAGCCGAGACCCTCGTACTTATCGAACATACGTCCGATGTTTTTGCTGTGTCATCGTCTCGGCACGCGCGCGGCATGTGGTAAAGTCAGCGTTTGAACAATCTGGCCAGCAATGCCTGGCCTAACAGCAACCCGTCACCAAAGCCGCGTTTGCGAAGCAGCGAGGCCCAGGCGGGAAGCGCGCCGGCGCCCGAAAGGGTAGCGAGCCGCGCGAAGGAACACTACCATCGAAAGAGCGAGAATGGCAAACACCACGGCCAATTACGGCAACGACAGCATTCGCCAGCTGAAAGACGAGGAGCGCGTACGCTTGCGCCCCGCCGTCATTTTCGGCTCCGATGGCCTGGACGGCTGCGCTCATGCCGCCTTCGAGATTCTGTCCAACTCGGTTGACGAAGCCCGCCAAGGCTATGGCGACCTCATCACGCTTACCGCCTTTGCCGACGGCTCCATTCAGGTCGAAGACAACGGCCGCGGCTGCCCGCTCGACTGGAATCCCACCGAAAAGCGCTTCAACTGGGAGCTCGTTTTCTGCGAGCTGTACGCAGGCGGCAAATACAACAACAACCAAGGCGGCGACTACGACTTCTCGCTCGGCACCAACGGCCTGGGCTCGTGCGCCACGCAGTACGCCTCTGAATACATGGATGTCAACGTCTGGCGCGACGGCAACAAATACTCCCTGCATTTCAAGAAGGGCAAAGTCGTCGGCGCCAAGAAGAAGGCACTCCAAGTTGAGTCTTCCGACGAAAACCGCACCGGCACCACCATCAAATGGCGCCCCGACCTCGAGGTTTTCACGTCCATCGACATTCCTGCCGACTGGTATCGCGAAACCATGCGTCGCCAGGCAGTCGTCAACGCCAACGTCACCTTCCGCTTACGCCTCGAGGGCCCCGAAGGCTTCACCGAGGAAGACTTCTGCTACCCCAAGGGCATCGAAGACTATGTGCTGGAAAAGGTCGGTGCCGATTATTTGACCGAGCCGTTCTTCATCCAGGCCGACCGTCGTGGCCGCGACCGCGACGACTTGCCCGATTACAACGTTAAAATCACCGCGTGTTTGTGCTTCTCGCGCACCTTCCAAATGCAGGAGTACTACCACAACTCGTCGTGGCTCGAAAATGGCGGCTCGCCCGAAAAAGCTGCGCGTAGCGCTCTGACCAGCGCTCTTGACGCATACATCAAGTCGCAGGACAAATACACCAAAAACGAGACCGCCATCAAATGGCAAGACGTGCAAGACTGCCTCGTGCTTGTGACCAACTGCTTCTCGACGCAAACGTCCTACGAGAATCAAACGAAGAAGGCCATCAATAACCGCTTCATCCAGCAGGCCATGACGGCGTTTTTCAAGGAACGTCTCACCACGTATCTCATCGAGAATAAGGAAGCCGCCGGCAAAATCGTCGAGCAGGTGCTCATCAACAAGCGCTCACGTGAAAACGCCGAGAAAACGCGCCAGAGCATCAAAACCAATCTGCAGCAGAAAACTGACATGGCCAACCGCGTGCAGAAGTTCATCGACTGCCGATCGAAAGACAAAGGCCGCCGCGAAGTCTACATCGTCGAGGGCGACTCGGCAGCGGGTGCCATTCGCACGTCGCGCGATGCCGAGTTCCAAGGCGTCATGCCTGTTCGAGGCAAGATTCTCAACTGCTTGAAGGAAGACTACCCGCGCATTTTCAAGTCTGACATCATCATGGACTTGCTGCGCGTTCTGGGTTGCGGCGTCGAAGTCAAAGACAAGCGCATGAAGAACCTGGGCACCTTCGATTTGGACAACCTCAACTGGAGCAAGGTCATCATCTGTACCGACGCTGACGTTGACGGCTACCACATTCGCACGCTCATCCTCACCATGCTCTACCGCCTTGTGCCCACGCTCATCGACGAGGGCTACGTCTACATCGCCGAGTCGCCGCTGTACGAAATCAATTGCAAGGAAAAGACGTACTTCGCCTACACCGACCTCGAGAAAAACAACATCTTGAAGGAAATCGGCGACCAGAAGTGCTCGATCAACCGCTCAAAAGGTCTTGGTGAGAACGACCCCGACATGATGTGGCTCACCACCATGAACCCAGAAACGCGTCGCCTGATCAAGGTCGAACCCGAAGACGTCGCCACCATGGAGAACATGTTCAACTTGCTTCTCGGCAACGACGACGAGGGCCGCAAGCGCCACATCGCCGAGCACGGCAAGGAATATCTCGACCAGCTCGACCTGCAGTAACGCCATATAACCGCTCGAACCGCCCAGCGGTTCGATAGATGAGCCCGATACACGCACCAAGGGGAAACCGTGGCAACAAAGAAGAAGACCAAAACCGAACCGAAGAAAAAGCACGTTGACAATCCCAACGTGATCGGCCTGCATTCCGAGGTCATGGAGCAGCCCATCACGCAAACGCTCGAGCAGAATTACATGCCCTATGCCATGAGTACGAACGTGTCGCGCGCATTCCCGGAAATCGACGGCTTCAAGCCGTCGCACCGCAAGCTGCTCTACACCATGTACAAAATGGGCCTGCTGAACGGCGCGCGCCAAAAAAGCGCGAACATCGTCGGCCAAACCATGAAGCTCAACCCGCACGGCGATTCCGCCATCTATGAAACCATGGTGCGTCTCGCCACGGGCAACGAAGCGCTGCTCGCGCCGTTCGTCGAATCGAAGGGCAACTTCGGCAAATACTATTCCGGCGACCTGAGCTATGCGGCCTCGCGTTACACCGAAGCCAAGCTCTCGCCGATTTGCGCCGAGATTTTCAAAGACATCGACAAAGACCCGGTCGACTTCGTGGACAGCTACGACGGCGCCATGAAGGAGCCACGCCTTCTGCCCACCACGTTCCCCAACATTCTCGTGTCGGCAAACAAGGGCATCGGCGTTGCCATGGCTTCCGATATTTGCGGCTTCAACCTGAACGAAGTATGCACGGCAACCATGCGCTTCCTAAGCGACCCCGAGTGCGACCTGCTCGAATACATGCCTGCGCCCGATTTCTCCACCGGCGGCGAAATCATCTACCGCCGCGAGGAAATGGAGCGCATCTTCAACACGGGCCTCGGCAGCTTCCAAATTCGCTCGCGCTGGCGCTACCTGCCCGATGAGCGCATCATCGAGGTGTACGAGATTCCATACACCACCAAAACCGACGTCATCATCGATCGCATCGTGAAGCTCTCCAAAGAGGGCAAGGTGCGCGAAATCGCCGACATCCGCGACGAAACCGACCTCTCCGGCTTGCGCATCGCCATCGATTTGAAGAGGGGCGTCGACCCCGAGCAGCTTATGGCGAAGCTGTTCCGCTCTACCACGCTGCAAGACTCGTTCTCGTGCAACTTCAACGTACTCGTCGACGGCTACCCGCGCGTCATGGGCGTGCGCGAGATCTTGAGCGAGTGGGTGGCATGGCGCGTCGAATCGACCCGCCGCCGCATGAACTTCGATTTGGACAAGAAAACCGACCGCCTGCACTTGCTGCACGGCCTTGAGGCGATTCTGCTCGACATCGACAAGGCCATCGCAATCATTCGCGGCACGAAACTCGAGGCCGACGTTGTGCCCAACCTCATGAAGGGCTTCAATATCGACCAGGTCCAGGCCGAATTCGTGGCGGAAATCAAACTGCGCAACATCAACGAGGAATACATTATTAACCGCACGAAGGATATCGAGAAGCTCGAAGCCGACATCGCCGAGCTGAACGCTATTCTCGCAAGCGAGAAGAAGATTAAGAAGGTCATCCACGACGAGCTCGCCGCGGTGAACAAGAAGCACGTCATGCCGCGCAAAACCGGCCTGGTCGCGCCTTCGGAAATCGTTGAAGTGAACCTCGAGCCCGAGGTCGAGGAATATCCCGTGACCATGATGCTCTCGCGCGACGGTTACCTGAAGAAGATGACCGACCGCGTGCTGCGCAAGGCCACAACGCTGAAATACAAAGACGGCGACGAGCCCTTCATCGAGTTCGATTCCTCAAACACGCACGATTTGCTCGTGTTCACAAACCAGTGCCAGGTATACAAGTGCAAGGTTGCCGCATTCGAAGACACCAAATCGGCGCAGCTCGGATCGTATTTGCCCACCGATTTGGAAATGGACGCCGACGAGACTGTGACTTGGGTCATCGATCCTGAAGATTACAAGGCCGATGTGCTATTCGTGTTCGAAAATGGCCGCGTTGCGCGCGTGGCGCTGTCAGGATACGCCACCAAAACGAACCGCAAGCGCCTGAAGAACGCGATTTACGGCGGCTCTAAGCTCATGTACGCTACGGTACTGAAGGAAGAGCGCGACCTGGCGCTCGTTTCTAGCGACTACCGCCTGGTGAACTTCAACACATCGCTTCTGAAGACGAAGACCACCAATTCGACGCAAGGCGTGCAGGCGCTCACCATTAAGGGAAGCCGCACGGTGACCATGGTCGGCACGGCAGAAGAATTCATCGGCGGCAAAGCTCAGGTCGAGAAGTTCCGCGCAGAGAAGCTGCCATCAGCTGGCGCTCCCATGAAGGAAACCGACATGAAGAGCTTGTTCGACCTGGAAGAATAAGTTCTTTCCTCATTAAGCGAATAGGCCCCTGCAAGCTGCAGGGGCCTATTCGCTTAGCCGCGCCCATATAGAAAACCCAGTCATCAAAATTCGACGCGGACCAGCGAATGCCGTAGGGAGGGAGGCGGCATTCGCTTGATGGGTCCGCGGCGCAATCGCTCCAGCAAATATGCTAGCGCTCAATAAAGGGCAGGGGGCTGGATCTACAGTGCCGCCATGATCTTACCGGCAACATAACCGTGCGTCATCGCCTGGCCAATAGAGTTACCGGCTGACGGAGTGGCATATGCCATGCCATAACGCTGACCAAGAGTATTGCCAGCTGCGTAAAGTCCCTTGATTGGAGCGCTTCGATCGGCCTTCATGACATTGAGGTTTTCATCCGTAATCAATCCGGCAAGAGTAACAAGGCCGATTTTGGCAGAGCCTTCATTGTTGGAGACGGAACCATAGAACGGCGCCGTTTCGACAGGAATCATAAGCGAAGCGTCCTTGCCGAAATCGGAGTCCATGCCCGCATGACACAACTCGTTGTAGTGTTCAATTTCCTCAAGCGCAGTCTGCAAGGCCTCGCCCTCATAACCCATATATCCGAGAAGCTCTTCAATGGTGTTTGCCATAAAGACTGTGTTTCCCATGCCCGACTTTTCACTGCCATAAGGCTCCGCGTTGGGATTATGCGTATTAATTTCATTAACGCCAGCGATGGCCACGCCATGAACGCTCCCGCCTTCAGGCCCAGGGGTCAACGCCTCCATTTCGCTTTGCATTCTTTCCATGCCTTGCATAAAGCCCCAGTTAGGAGCACCGTGATCAAGACCCGCACCCTGAACCGTCTTCATATAGTTAGAATCGGTGACGCAACCAATAATACCCAGGGGCTGACGCAGCGCCGCAGAGCCAGAAAGCTGCGCCATGGCTTCATTCATGAAACGCTTACCTTTTGCATTGAGGGTAAGGAATGCCGAAGTGCCCCAGGGACCGGGAACGCCACTCGAGGTGTTCATGGACGGACGAGGATGGGGCTCAATAGCACCACCAGCCCAGCAACCAAGTTTGTGGCCCATGCCATCGCGACCGCCACCAGCGAGTTCGCCTTCCTGGACGCCCGCCCTGGAGGCCCACTCGGCAACATCAGTCAGCAGATTCCAAACCATTTTCGGATTGCTCGAGAAGTCGCCCGTAGCAAGCAACACGCCTTTGGTGGCGTTGAACTTAATGTAGCTGCCATCAGCCTTCTTGCCATAAGCGCCAGCCACATCTTCACCATTCATAACCAGAGCTTCAGCAGAAGTCTCCCAATACCAAGTTGCACCATGCTCCTCGGCTTCACGACGAGCATAGGTTTCCCACTCCGTCAATCGAGTCAAACGACGACCGGCAACAACCTCGGTTGGATTAACGGTCTGGATCGTCTGCAGCGTAGTAGCCCAGGATTTGTATCCAGACTGTTCGATGGGATAATCGGAGCCCTTGTCCTTTTGATAAGCGGTTTGGATAATGCAGCGTCCGCCTTCACGATCTAGCATATCGCTGGTATCGGGGATGATGGACACCATGTTGTCGAACATTTCAGCAGAATTATCAACAAACAGTTTAATGATGGCAGGGGAAACGCGGCCCAAGCCACGACGGCAGTATTCCGCCGTGATGTCACCGAGATTGTAACCACCAAAACCTTGCTCGGTGATCCATTTAGAGTTGTAGGCACAGATATCATCGCCGTAGCAAACATACTCGCCCTCAGATTGCGCCTCGACAACAGCGACCTTAGCGCCCGCCTGAGCAGCAGAAAGCGCCGCTTGAGTTCCAGCGTGTCCGCCGCCAAGAACAACAATATCGACATCTACTTCTTCAGAAACCTCATCAGCACTGATTTCCGGCATGACGCCGAGCCAGTCTTCGCCACAGATGCTGCCACCGACAGTTACGCCCGGCGCAACAGCTCCATTGTCTGCGGAACTCGAAGAGACTGCACTCTCGGATTTCTGGGGTGAACCGCAGCCCGTAAGTCCCGCCAAAGCGGCAGTACCAACCGCGGCAACGGCGGCGCCCTTCATGAAGTCGCGACGATCCATGGCCGCAACTTTGGTGGAATTCTTCATATGCCCTCCTTAGGTATGAAACGCGCGAACAAAGCCCGCGCAGCAAGGCTCCCAATGCCATGCGCTAAGGAAACGCTACCAACAAAAGCTCAGATTGAACAATCACCGTAATGCGGCATTTCACCTGTTCACGCCCTAACCGTAATGGGTGAGATTCATCTGAAGCGAATTCCAGTAGCAAATAGAACGACCTCGGATTTCCCAATGCGTTAAAATCGGGTATAGCCCATGTTTGCTAAAGGGAGGATGGAAACATGGCTTTCAACTCGATGGCGTCAGGTGAGCGCACCCCATGCGGGAAAACCCTCCGCCTGACCGAAAATAACACGCTGCTCCATGCAGAAATTGCAGCCGCCGGCTTCAAGGCGTATGCCTTCATCCTGCTTATATTGGTTGCATTTCAACCTGGATTTGTCGCAGAAGCGATAGATTTCAACACGACCGTCTGCGCCTGCGTTACTGGTCTCATAGTCGGAGCGTCTCTCGCTTTCATTATGACGCGCGGCAATTCCAACCGATTACCCATGCGCCGGGTCACGGAATCTATCATGCTCTCCCTTGCAGCCGCTTCACTTATCATGCATATTGTCTTTCCTCGGCCTCAAAGCCCCATGATTCCTATCGCGCTTGGATTAGTATGCGCAAGTCTTCCGTTTGCCGCACTTTCATTTATCGACCTTATTTCTGAGTGCCATCAATACTCCCTGCCAAGAAAAACGATTCTCGTTTTTCTTGCAATTGACATTGCGCTCATCATCGCCCACTTTTTCCAAAATGTCGGCCTTTTGTTCGGTGCCGTAGCACTTGCGTTTGCTTCCGCAACCGTGATGCGCTCACGACAAAACGAAAACATCGATGAACACGCTCTCGAAGCCGCCAACCAGGCAGCGCTGAAGTGGCGGAAAACATGGAGGTTTCACCAAGCACCCAAAAACCCGTCTCGCCCCTTCCCGCCATGGGGCTTTTGCTCGCGCTCTTCACATTAAGCATGAATAATATGCAAGGGATTCCCAACTCAAGCATCAGGCCCATTAGTCCACTCGTGTACGCAGGATTGTTGGCGGCGATTTCGTTGGGGTTAATATCGCTTTTCAAACAAAAAGATTCCCCATTTGTCAA
>ERZ857972.1378-NODE-1378-length-14107-cov-2.652220_pt1 | contig 14107 bp, 10 predicted proteins | sample MGYA00519757_ERZ857972 | MGnify/ENA primary metagenome ERZ857972 (study PRJEB31778, sample SAMEA3449383) | human gut metagenome | biome: human gut; feature: human-associated habitat; material: faeces | place: United Kingdom | collected 2010/2012 ...
CAATCAGCCTTTGCAGCTACCATGTTGTAGTACAGCTTCTCAAGGTCGATATCAACAGTCACTTCTGATTCAGCAACGATGGTATCAACAGGGTTTGGTGTCTTTAAGCTTTCATTGATACCATCAAGGAAACCGCCGAAACGGACAACATCCATACCGTATTTCTCAGCCAGCTCTGCAACAGTGCCCTTCTCAACTTCTACAGGTTCTGTCAGCATCTTTTCATAGACAGCCTTCTCCTGCATATAGTAATCTGTCCAGAACTTCTGTGCTGTTGCCTGATCTGTATTGTACTGGTTTGCAAGTACTTCCCAATCTTCCATTAAACTCATGTTATTCACCTTATCCTTTATTTTATAAAATTTAATGACAATTTCTGTATTCTGCCTCTGAAAAAGAAACAGGACACACCTTATCAAATTATAAAAGATGTGTCCTGTTTTGTCAAATCATTTATGTGCAGGATATTTATTCTACAAGGACGTCTTCAATCTCTGATTGAAGTGTCTCTTTCAGGTGCTGTTCCTCATCCAGCATGCGTTCCAGTTCTTCGAGAACGGACTCAATCTCGGTTTTAATCCCTTGAACCTGTTCTTTGGATTGTTTGATACGCTTTTGAACAGCCAGATCTGCAAAGATGCCATCAAAAAAGTAATCTGCAAAACGCAGGAAATCATCTGTGTTGACATGAACATCCGTCTGAACGGAGATATCAGTCAATTCTGTGTTGAAGTGTCTGAGATCCATCTGAAGTTCGGTAATATAGCTCTGGGCATCGTCCAGGTTGCCGTGTTTGGCTGCTGTGCTGAGTAAACCGCCGCCGAGGATATCCCATGTGCCCCATGCTTCTGCATTATCAAGCTTGCTAAGTACACAATCTGTTGTAAAAGCGGCTTTCTGTCCTGCTGAAATAGCTTCCTGAAGTTCTTTGATACGGCTGCTGCAGGCGGATATCTGTTCATCGAGATGGAGCAATCTGTCCGCTTTGTCTGAATTCCTGAGACGAATCTCGTCCTCTCTTGCCTTCAACAATTTATTGTAGGTTGCTTCGCATCCCTTCAGATAATCCAGTTCCTTGACATATGTATGGATATGATACTGAATGGCCTTTAATTCCTGATTCGCGGCTTCGTACTTCACGGAAGCTGCATAAGCTTCCTTCTGTTCCTTTGTCATCTTCTCGTCGATTTTTCCGATGAGACTGTAAAAAAGAGCTGTCAGACCTCTGTCTTCCAGCCGGTCCACATCCTTCTGCTCATCTTCCTTCTCCTGTCGCAGTTCTTCAACCTTTTCCTTCTGCTCTTTTTCCTGAACATACAAATTGTCAAGCATGGATGTCAGATGTGCCTTTCTGCCAATCTGTTCTCTGAGTTTCTGAAGCTGTTCCCTGTCTACGTCCATATATAATCCTTTCCTTTTTGTAGTATATGAAATAATATCCTGATACCATGTTATCTCTATGGCATCATACCGCTCCATTATAACACTTTATGATACGGGTTGTCTATGAATTTTCGGTTTTATCCGGGAATCGGAAATAAAAAGTACATTACCTGCATAGGACATGCAGTGTAATGCACTTGAAAAATTATTGTAACTGTTCAGAGCCAACCTCCAAAATGCTACGCATTATGTCGGGGTGGCTCTGAACAGTTACAGATTATTTTATAAACATCGCATCCCCGAAGCTGAAGAAACGATAACGCTCCTGAACAGCTGTCTCGTAGGCATGCATAATATGTTCTTTGCCTGCCAGCAGAGACGAGCATTAGAAGTGTTGATTCCGGAAGGTGGAAATTGGTAATGAGCGCATCAATGCATTTGAATTTGTAGCCCGGATAGATGAAAATTTCCGTCCATCCTCCTGCAGCATGCATGGTGCCGTCTTCATCCGCCACGGATTCCAGTGTACGTGTGCTGGTGGTACCAACGGCGATGACTCTGCCACCGCGTTTTTTTGTATCATTGATGATATCAGCGGCTTCCTGAGTGACCTGATAATACTCAGAATGCATATGGTGCTGTGTCACATCCTCCACCTTAACAGGACGGAATGTGCCCAGGCCCACATGAAGGGTCACACGGGCGATGCGGATGCCTTTGGCTTCAATGGCTGCCAGAAGTTCCGGTGTAAAATGTAATCCGGCAGTGGGTGCGGCCGCAGATCCTTCGTGTTTTGCATATACGGTCTGATAACGGTTCTTATCCTGTAACTTATGTGTGATATACGGCGGCAGCGGCATCTCCCCCAGCTGATCCAGAATCTCCTCAAAGATTCCTTCATAATGGAACTGGATCAGACGGTTTCCCTCATCTACCACATCGATGATCTCCCCGGTCAGTAATCCTTCTCCGAAATCGATCACGGCTCCCGGGCGGGCTTTCTTTCCCGGTTTTACCAGACATTCCCAGATATCATTCTCTCTGCGTTTCAGCAGAAGAATCTCGATCACAGCTCCGGTCTCTTTTTTATGTCCGTACAGTCTGGCCGGGATTACTTTCGTATCATTTACCACCAGACAATCGCCCGGTTTCAGATAATTCAGAATATGTTTAAAATCTGTATGCTCCAGTTCCCCTGTCTCTTTGTCCAGGTGCATCAGTCTGGAGGAAGAACGGTCTTCCAACGGATCCTGCGCAATCAGTTCCTGGGGAAGATCATAATAAAAATCTGCTGTTCTCATTTTCTCTAAACTCCTTTATTTTTTGCTTTTCACACTATAGCACTTTATGAAACTTCCCGCAAGTGGGGAGTTCCTGTCAGCAGATGCTTTCTCTGCATTTTCCTTTTATTATCACTTCCACGAGATCCAGTTCCTGATTCAGGATACAAAGATCCGCATCGAACCCTTCCTCAATCTTTCCCTTATCTTTCAACTGCAGAATCCGCGCCGGATTGGCCGTGATGGTGGAGATGGCAATCTCCAGAGGAATGTCTGTTTTGCATACACACTCTTTTACCTCTTTCAGGAGACAACTGGACTGTCCGACGCCCATTTCAAGGAATTCTCCTCCGGCTGTATACATCGGCAGGCTTCCCTGACCATCGGAAGAAATGGTGATGTGTTTCGGATTCACCCCTGCTTCCATCATCCGCCGGATCCCGTTGCATACTCTGACTTCATCACAGATAGTTTCCCAGTAATCGATATCTTCGTTGCCGGTAAAATCAACATTTCCACCATTCTTTGCATACTCAGTGGCCTTACAGAACAGTTTCTCGTTCCGGTTGATATGAGTCGGAAGAATCTGAGAGGCCGGTATCTCGGTCTCTGCCACCACGCGCTCGATCAGATCCATGCATCTCGGACTGTCCCCGAGATGCACATTGACAACACCTGCTTTTCCTGAAAGAACGCCGCCCAGTCTCGTATCCGCCACCACACGAACGAATTCTTCAAACGTCGGCTGGGAAGAACGATGATCGGAAATGGCGATTTCTCCGGTTCCGATGATTTCCTGAATCATCATAATATCTTTTGTAATGCTGTCCGTCAGTGTGTGCACCGGAATCTGATAGCTTCCGGTATAACAGTAAGCTGACATTCCCTGTTCACATAACCCTTTTGTTTTTGCCACCAGCGCGCATATATCTCTTCCGATACCGTCCGTTCCAAGACATCCGACCACTGTGGTGACACCGAACTTTGTAAGCCCTTCCACCGTCGCTTCCGGTGTGCGGTTGGCAAAACCGCCCTCTCCGCCACCGCCAAGAATATGCACATGGCAGTCAATAAAACCCGGTGTCAGAATCTTTCCACTGCCGTCAATAATATCCTCCGCTGTGAGATACGGTATCTCCGGCATGCATCCTGCCTCTTCTATCTTTGCAATTTTATCTCCGATGACCAGCACATCCTTGTTTCCAAGATGTTCCGGTGCATATACATTGATATTTTTAATTAATTTCATACGTCTGTAATCCTTCCTGCAACATAAATATTAAACGCTTCCTTTCAACAAAAAGAACAAAAAGCGTGTAGTGGAAAATAATTTTCCATCTACACGCTTTATTTTACAATAGATTCCCTTTTCCTTCAATCTGTTTCCGTGAACAATACCATCATCAGAATCCGATTCCAACCGCAATCAAAATCGTGATCACAGCACCGATCATCAGCACACCCAGGTATTTCCACATGAACTTGATCCAGCTGGACCACTCGATTCTGGCAATAGCCAGAGAACCGATCAGACATCCGGATGTCGGAACGATCAGATTGGTAAATGCATCTCCCAGCTGGAAGGCAAGTACTGAAGTCTGACGGGTAACTCCCAGCAGGTCTGCCAGCGGAGCCATGATCGGCATAGTCACTGCTGCCTGTCCGGATCCGGATACTACAAAGAAATTAAATACGGACTGGAACAGATACATCAGCACAGCTGCTGCCGCACCGGAAAGTCCTGCCAGTGCTTTTGAGATTCCATACATGATCGTATTGATCACGGTTGGAGTTGTCGGATCGGAACCACCGAGTACCTGCATGATTCCCTGCGCCATGGCCACAACCAGAGCCGCACCGATCAGATCTTTCGCACCATTTTTAAAAGAAGTTGCAATATCATTCATCTTCATATCGTTCAGATGGAACATCACGCCGATCACACCTGCAACGATACCCATGATAAAGAACTGTGTCGCGATCTCAGGCATATAATATCCTTTTTTCATAACACCCCAGACTACCCATACAACGGTAACAGCCAGTGTAAGCAGAACCAGAATGTGTCCGATCCCGAAAGAATGACCATCATCGATACCTGTTTTCTCGTTCTGCTCACGGAAATACTGATCTGTCTTATAAGCAACCGAGATCGTCGGTGTCTTTTTCACTTTCGCTGCATAGAACATGGTCATTCCACAGCCGAGTGCAGTAAATACCACCCACATCGCCATACGGAATCCCGCACCGGAAAACACATCAATACCGGCAATTCCCTGTGCGATACCCACAGAAAACGGGTTCATCCAGGAAGCACCAAAACCAATCTGTGTTGCCACATAAGTAACCAGAACTGCAATGACCGTATCATATCCAACCGCAACAAACAGTGGACACAAAATCATGGTAAACGGAAGTGCTTCCTCTCCCATTCCAAAAACAGCCCCGCCTAGAGAAAACAACACAAAAAGAACCGGAATCAGCAATTTTTCTGCCCCTTTTGCCTTGCGGATCAGTCCGACCAGTCCCGCTTCGATGGCTCCTGTACGGATCATGATACCGAACGCACCACCAACTACCAACAAAAATGCAATGATCTGAATCGCAGAATCGCTGACAATTCCATTAAACATGTAATTAAAGAAACCGCTTTCGCCGTCACCGCTGAATAAGGCAACCCCTTCTGTGACTGCTTTTCCCGCATCGTCTGTCAGATACTGGAAACTTCCATCTTTAATTACCGTACGGGTCTTCTCCACCCCGTTCATCATGTACGTAACATCCTGTGTTTCGTAGTAGCCCTTCGGAACAAAGAACGTAACGATCGCAGCAAGGACAACCACAAAGAAAATAATAATGTAAGTGTCCGGAACGCTAAACCCTTTGTTAAATGATTTCAGGCCTTCTCCTTTTTTCTTGCTCATACTTGAGTATCCCTCCATTTTATCTTTACATCCCATAATGGACATGCACACACGATTGTACCACAGAAGTACAAAGAAAGTAAGACATAAAAAGAAAAAGCCGAAAGTTTACAGTACTTTCAGCTTTTTCTGCTCCACAAGAGTTTTATCGTATCCGAAGCATCTTCTCCATCTCTTCTTTTGTGCAGGATGTTTCTGCATATCGCGCTTTCTCATAAATCTGTGCAAATACTTTCGCATCGGCATCCTCCAGCTCCATGTGACCTGCAGTCTGGGTTGGTGTCCAGGCACTGTCCGGGGATCCTTTCAGTTTTTCGAGAACTTTTTTCCGATAGTGCTTTCGGATCCTTCCATCTGCAGATCGATTCCAGAAAAGATGCTCTTTCTTTTTCCGGTTCAGATTTTTCTTTTTTTCAGCTGCCGGTGGTGGCAGTAATCGTTCGATCTTGTCTCCGTTTTCCTCGGTCTTTTCATTAAAATGCAGATACAATCGATACAGCGCCCGCACTCCAACAAAAACGCACACAAGCACCAGACTGATACCGATCATCCAGCCGATCAGATCCAGCAATTTGTACAACAGTTCCAAAAACCACGGAATCTCTCTGCTGGCAGTCGCCTGCATCATCTGGTTCATCTGCTCTGCTGCCATCGTTCCCTCTTGCGCCGGTGAATTCGGAATCAGCTGCAGCAGCCAGCGTATCACAGTTTTTAACGCCTGACCACCCTTCCGTATCAGCTGATCAATACCCAGATAAGGAGCTGCGATCATGGCCACCGCCGTAACTGCGGAAACCAGCCACATCATCCCCTGGTTGATCTTAGCCAGCCGCCGTACCGGAAGTCTTTCCAGAGATGCATGTGTTTTTAAAAAAGAATCCACCTCTTTCAGGTTGATATGGAAATTACAGAGCAGATAATATAATGCCGCAAGAACCGGAGCAATCCGAATCGCCGTATCCGATACAAAATGCTGACCAAGAAAATACAGAACCAGAGCAATTCCAAGCCATGGATACGACGGAATCTTCAACCAACAGGTTTTCTTTGATGCCCTCCCATAAAAATAGGAAAATGCCGCAATAACTCCCAGAATTCCTGTCCAGATTCCGCAAACACCACTTCCTGCAAGTATCACAGCCCCTCCGATCAGAAGCAACGTAACGATTCCGAACTGCCAGAAATGAGTTGCTTTCTTCTCTGCCAGAAACAGGCCTGCATTTAGCGGAAACAGCAGACATCCCACCAGTACAAACGGTTCGCTTCCATGCCCGGATATTACCACTGCACACGCATAGATGGCAAATAAGATCAAAAATCCATGACACAGCTCCAGAAGCATCAGTGCCGCCTGTCGTTTGGTTATCTTCAACTGCTTCATTTTGCCACCTCCCATCGAAGTGCTGTCATATTTCGGCTGTCCGGAAGTTTCCATTCCATATCCTCATATAAGGTAGCGATCCATACACCGGTTCCTCCTTCGTTCAGAAGCCTGCTGAATCCGTCATAACAGCTCTCTCTCTGATTTTTGGAAATCATCACATAGGTCCGGTTTCCCCTGTTCGCTTCTTCCCGTAGACGATCCAGGATCACTTCCATGTGTTCTGCTTTCTGATCCAGATCCAGCCGTGTCAGTCCTTCATACAACGCACGCACCTGCTGTGGTCCGGTACCCGGTTCCAGGCTGAAACATGCTTTTGTCTTCAGATCTCGTCCATTGGTACGGATCCCCGCAGGAATTCCATTCTGCAACAGGCGGGAAACCAGGGCTGCCGCCAGCCGGATCCCCTCTTCGTGGATCGCATCAAATTTCCAGATGGTCTCGTCTTCTACATCCAGCAAAACCACCACTTCCTGTGCAGATGTGGAATCATAGAGATTGACCATCCACTGATCCGTCCGTGCAGATACTTTCCAGTTAATCTTATGCATCGGATCTGTCGGCTGATATTCCCGGATTCCCCGAAATTCAAAAGGATCTTCATACAGATTCTTCCGGGACAGCACACTTCCCATTATTTTCTGAAAGGGGATCTCCAGCCTGGTCTCATCCACCATCCGCGGATACACATAGAAATGATCCGGCGATTCCAGTGTTTTATAGAATTTTCCATTCATCAGCGGACTTCTTGTCACCAGTTCCACCTGAGACAGTTCATAATATCCACGCCTGGAACAGTAGAATGAAATCGTCCTGGTAATTTTCTGATAACTGCCTACCGAAAAGATATCTCTTTTATAACATTGATCTGAGACACTTGTATTTTCTCCGTCGGCAAACCGAAGATTCCGGTGCATCTGAAATCCCACCTGCAACACAGGCAGAAACAGCCATTTTCTGTTATAGATGGTTTCCGTCAGTATGGCATCCCGCCCTTCCAGAGAAGGTTCTTTCTGAAATTCCACACGTGCATCCAGATGTTTTTCCCACAGATGCCCGTAGATCTTCACCAGCACAGCATTCATCACAAATGCACCGATCAGTACTACTATAATGATCATCTGCTATCTCTCCCATTCTTCTGTCGGCACGCTCACCTGTCCCAGAATCTCCTCAATCTTTGTCTGACCGGTAACTGCCCCGCCAAATCCTCTTGACAATACCAGACGATGTGCCATGACAGGACCGGCTACTGTTTTGATATCCTCCGGCACCACATAGTCTCTTCCCCGGATCCATGCATACGCCTGAGATGCCCGAAGAAGGGCCATCGTTCCACGTGGACTCACACCGGACAGAATCTCTTTGTCTTTTCTTGTCGCCTGTACCAGATCTGCCATATACTCCAGCAGAAGTTCATGTACATGAACCTTCTTTACCTGCTCCCGCGCTGCCAGAATCTGTTCTTTTTTACATACTGCCTGCAATGTTTCATACGGCTGATCCAGTATAAAACGCTTTAAAATTCCCACTTCTTCTTTCTTATCCGGCAGTCCCATCGACAGTTTCATAAAGAAACGATCCAGCTGTGCTTCCGGAAGGGGGAAAGTTCCTGTCGTTTCCAACGGGTTCTGGGTTGCAATAACAAAGAAAGGTTCTGCCAGTTTTCTTGTCACCCCGTCTACCGTCACCTGGCGTTCCTCCATACATTCCAGAAGACTTGCCTGAGTTCTCGGAGTCGCGCGGTTGATCTCATCTGCCAGAATAATATTGGCAAATACAGGACCCGGGCGAAACTGAAATTCACCTGCCTTCTGATTATAATAGTTCAGTCCGGTGATATCCGAAGGCAGAAGATCCGGTGTAAACTGAATACGTCCGAAATCAGCATCCAGTGATCTGGATAATGACTTCGCCAGCATCGTCTTTCCGGTTCCCGGTACATCTTCCAGAAGTACGTGTCCTCCCGCTGCCAGTGTGGTCAGTACCAGATCAATAGTCTCCTCTTTCCCGACCAGAACCTTTCCGATATTTTCTCTTAACGCCTGCACCCAGGCTCTTGACTGTTCCATGCAAAAAATCCTCCCATATAAAGTCTTCAGTCAGTATTTATCGGCATTTTGCCTGATATTTCTTCCTGTTTTTGTAACACTTTCGTCACTATTGAACGAATAGTTACATTATAACTTTATATGAGAGGACTTGCAAGTTATTTATGCCACACGGATCATACCGGAAATTTCTTTCACAGTAGACATTCCTTTTGCCACTGCCAGTGCATCTTTCAGATTCTTTTCTTTCACTTCATCTGTGATCACAACGATCTCTGCATACTGGTCTTTCTTTCTTCTCTGGATAACCTGTGCCAGACTCACACCACTGTTGCCGAACACGCTGGCGATATTTGCCAGAACACCCGGACGGTCTTCCACGAACATACGGATGAAGAATTTGCTGCTGATCTCGTTCATATGTTTGATCGGAAGGTTCTTATAGCAGGTACATCCGATTCTTCCACAGCAGTCATGCAGAATATTTCTTACAATATCAAAGACATCACCGACTACCGCGCTGGCAGTAGGCATTTCTCCGGCACCACGTCCATAAAACATCGCATCCTGTACCGCATCCCCCTGTACAAACACGGCATTGTATGCGTCATTAACCGATGCCAGCGGATGATTCACATCGATCAGCATCGGATGGACTCTCGCCTCGATTCCTTCCGGTGTATTTCTAGCCACGCCAAGAAGTTTGATCACGCATCCCATCTCGTTGGCATATTCGATATCCGTTGCCGTGATTTTGGTGATTCCTTCGGTATATACATCATCAAAAGTCACTCTGGAATTGAAAGCTGCACTGGCGAGGATCGCCACTTTTCTTCCCGCATCCAGACCTTCCACATCAGCGGTCGGATCACTTTCCGCATAGCCGAGATCCTGCGCCAGTTTCAGAGCATCAGCAAACTCCATACCGTTCTGGCTCATCTTGGTCAGGATAAAGTTAGTCGTACCGTTCACGATACCCATAACTTCAGAAATATGATTGCCTGCCAGACACTGTTTGATCGGGCGGATGATCGGGATTCCGCCGGCCACTGCTGCTTCATGGAGAAAATCTTTTTTGTTCTTTGCAGCGGTATCTAACAGAATGTGACCGTCCGCTGCGATCAGATCCTTATTTGCCGTCACGACATTCTTTCCTGCCTCCAGTGCTTCCAGAATATAAGTTCTCGCCGGTTCGATGCCTCCGATCAGCTCGATTACAATCTCAATCTCCGGATCGTCTACAATCTCTTTCCAGTTATTCGTAAGCAGTGACGGATCGTCTGTCTTCTGAGCCGCTTTCTCTATATTCCGAACCAGTATCTTCTTCAGTTCCACTCTGGCTCCCAGCTTTGAAACCATCTCTTCCTGCTGCATTTTTAACACTTTATATACACCACCACCTACGGTGCCAAAACCAAGCAAAGCTGCTTTAATGACTCTTTCTGCCATATCTTTTTTCTCCTTTTCCGCCACAGAGGGCAACATCACTTTTCGCCCATTTTACCACACTAAAGTGAACTTGTGAAGTGCGAAGTGTCTGCCACACTGAAATTTCTCCGAATTTTCCTGCCAGACACTACTGTTTCTGAATTTTCTCTTGCATTTTCACCTGTTCTGATACATAATAACACCAAGACAACCTTTATATTGCTGACGGGGAGCTGGTGAAAGCCGGCTGAGAGGAGACGTGATTCCGTTTCGACCCGAAAACCTGATTTGGATAATGCCAACGTAGGAAAGATATACCGGATAAAAGAGGTAGACATACACACACTGTTTCTTTTTTCCATCAGACAGATCACAGGATCCTTACTCAGGTAAGGGTCCTTTTTACTTCGCTCAGTATATCCGGCTGTCAAAAGCGATACATCGGGGACACCACCTTGTACCGCTATAAAAAAGACAAGATCTTATGATTTTGTTCAGCATCAGAAACCCGGAACCTGCTTTCTGATGCAGGCGTCAGCAACTACTCCTATATATTGTCCGGACGTATGGATTTTTGTTCTGCATGGATACGTCTGTGTTTTGCTGACGTCAAAAACAGATACTTTTTTATTATGTATGTGAAAAGAATGGAGGCAAAATAACATGAGAAATTACACCACTCAGATGGATGCGGCACGCAAGGGAATCATCACACCCGAAATCAGCCTTGTAGCCAAAAAGGAGCATATGGATGTCAGTAAACTGATGACGCTTGTTGCAGAAGGTAAAGTAGCAATCTGCGCCAATAAAAATCACACCTGTTTAAGCGCGGAAGGTGTGGGAAGTATGCTCCGCACAAAAATCAATGTCAATCTCGGTGTTTCCCGTGACTGTAAAGACTATGATATCGAAATGAAGAAAGTAATGAGCGCTGTGGAACTCGGTGCCGAAGCCATCATGGATCTTTCCAGCCATGGAAATACCCAGCCTTTCCGCCGTAAACTGACAAGTGAATGTCCGGTTATGATCGGTACGGTTCCTGTCTATGACAGCGTCATTCATTATCAGCGTGATCTTGCAACTCTGACCGCAAAAGATTTTATAGATGTGATCCGGATGCATGCGGAGGACGGTGTGGACTTTGTCACTCTCCACTGCGGAATCACACGAAAAACCATCGAGCAGATCAAAAAGCACAAACGAAAAATGAATATCGTCAGCCGTGGAGGAAGTCTGGTTTTTGCCTGGATGAGCATGACCGGAGAAGAAAATCCATTCTATGAATATTATGATGAAATTCTTGATATCTGTGAAGAATATGATGTGACCATTTCTTTAGGTGATGCCTGCCGGCCGGGATGTCTGGCAGATGCAACCGATGTATGCCAGATTGAAGAACTGGTCCGTCTCGGAGAACTGACAAAACGTGCATGGGATCATAATGTACAGGTTATGGTGGAAGGTCCGGGACATGTGCCTCTGGATCAGGTAGCTGCCAATATGAAAGTCCAGCAGAGCATCTGTATGGGAGCTCCTTTCTATGTACTCGGACCACTTGTCACCGATATTGCTCCCGGATATGACCATATCACCGCAGCCATCGGTGGCGCCGTTGCTGCCATGAACGGTGCTGCATTCCTTTGTTATGTAACACCAGCCGAACATCTGGCTCTTCCAAATGTAGAAGATACCAAGCAGGGAATCATTGCCTCCAAAATCGCAGCTCATGCAGCTGATATTGCCAAAGGAATCCCCGGCGCCCGTGATATAGATGATAAAATGGCAGATGCACGTCGTGTGCTCGACTGGGATGCCCAGTATGCCTGTGCTTTAGATCCGGAAACTGCCAAATCCATCCGCGCCAGCAGAATGCCGGAAGATGACCACAGCGATACCTGCAGCATGTGCGGCAAATTCTGTGCTGTCAGAAGCATGAACAAAGCCCTTGCCGGAGAATATATTGATATTTTGTAACTCTTCAGTAGTCACTGTACCGCGAGGTGTTTTGGCTCGTAACTGTGAAGGTACTGAACAGTTATAATATTTTGTAAAACGATCACTTTTTAAGAAATCGTGTATTTTTCATTTAAAAGTGATCGTGATGAAATTATAAAACGCCACGAAGCGCATTGGATCTGCTGAATATCACCAGATCTTCTTGCGTTTCGTGGCGTTTTGACACGTTTCTTTATTTACTTTTTACAAATGTAAGGATTTATTTGTAGTTTACGATCTGTCCGAATTCTTCTTTGAGGGAAGCGCCTCCAACCAGTCCGCCATCGATGTCTGCCTGAGCAAACAGGTCTGCTGCTGTTTTGGAGTTTACGGATCCACCGTACTGGATACGGATCTCTGCTGCTGTAGCATCATCGTATACTTCAGCGATGCACTCACGGATCTTACCGCATACTTCCTGAGCCTGCTCAGTAGTAGCTGTTTTTCCGGTTCCGATTGCCCAGATTGGTTCGTAAGCGATAACGGCTTTCTTTGCCTGATCTGCTGTCAGACCCTGGAAGCCAATCTTAACCTGCTGACGGATGAAGTCCATGGTTACACCCTGCTCTCTCTGTTCCAGAGACTCACCACAGCACATGATAGGTGTCAGTCCATGTTCGAATGCTTTGTGCATTTTTTTGTTGATATCTTCATCTGTTTCTCCGAAGTATCCTCTTCTCTCGGAATGTCCCAGAACAACGTATTTTACGCCTGCATCTACCAGCATGTTCGGGGAGATTTCTCCGGTGTAAGCACCTTTTTCTTCGAAGTACATATTCTCAGCACCAACCTGGATATTAGTTCCTTTTGCAGCTTCTACTACAGGAACGATGTCGATAGCAGGTACGCAGAATACTACATCTACTTCATCATTCTTTACCAGTGGTTTCAGAGTTTCAACCAGTTTAACAGCCTCACTTGGAGTCATGTTCATCTTCCAGTTACCGGCAATAATTCTTTTTCTAGCCATGTTACGTTTCCTCTTTTCTTGTATCCTTTCCAGGATCTGATTCTTATTTATCGTTTGCTGCTGCTACACCTGGCAGTTCTTTTCCTTCCAGGAATTCCAGGGAAGCTCCACCACCGGTAGAGATGTGAGTCATCTTATCACCAAATCCCAGGATATTAACAGCTGCTGCGGAATCACCGCCACCGATGATAGTTGTAGCATCTGTCTCAGCCAGAGCTTTTGCTACTGCTGCGGTACCGTGTGCGAAGTTCGGCATTTCGAAGCATCCCATCGGTCCGTTCCATACTACAGTCTTAGCATCTTTTACAGCGTCTGCAAACAGTTTTTCTGTTTCCGGTCCGATATCCAGACCTTCCCAGCCATCCGGAATCTGTCCACATGGAACAACTTTCATGTTACAGTCGTTAGAGAATTCATCACCGATTCTGTTATCTACAGGCAGAAGCAGTTTTACACCTTTTTCTTCTGCTTTTTTCTTCATATCCAGAGCATACTGCAGATAATCATCTTCGCACAGGGATACACCGATGGTACCACCTTCTGCTTTTGCGAAAGTATAAGCCATACCACCGCCGATGATCAGAGTATCTACTTTATCCAGCAGGTTGTTGATTACGGAAATCTTGCTGGAAACCTTTGCTCCACCCAGGATAGCAACGAATGGTCTTTTCGGATTGTTTACTGCATTGCCAAGG
>ERZ857972.1380-NODE-1380-length-14080-cov-5.948663_pt1 | contig 14080 bp, 10 predicted proteins | sample MGYA00519757_ERZ857972 | MGnify/ENA primary metagenome ERZ857972 (study PRJEB31778, sample SAMEA3449383) | human gut metagenome | biome: human gut; feature: human-associated habitat; material: faeces | place: United Kingdom | collected 2010/2012 ...
ACTTTGAGGTGCGCGTCAACGGCGTGCGCCAGAACCCCCGCAACTACATCAGTCCCCCGTGACGGGATCGGGATGGAGGTAACAGACCCAATGAACCACAAGCCCTTCGTGCGCATCGTCTGTCTGGTGATCGCGGCCCTGATGATCGCCTCGGTGCTCAGCACCGTGATTTTCCAGCTGGCGTACGGCTTCTGACCCGGAAGGAGAGCCCATGAACAAAAAAATCAGCGTCAGTCTGGCGCTTACCATCGCCATCATCGCCATGACCGTCACCTTCTCGGTGACCATGATCCTGGCGCGGCAGATCTTCGATCAGACCATCCCCTCGGTGCAGGAGAAGGAGAGCATGTACTCCAAGCTGGCCGAGCTGGACAAATACGTGCGCGCCAATTACTATGGCGACATCCAGGATTCCACCCTCTTCGACATGATCAGCTACGGCTATGTCCTGGGCACCGGTGACCGCAACGCCACCTACTACACCGCCAAACAGTACACCGAACTGCTGGAAGTGCAGAGCGGCAACATCGTGGGCGTGGGCGTGGACGTGGTGAAGGACACCTCCGGCTATGCCCGCATCACCCAGGTCTACGCCGGCAGCCCCGCCGAGGAGCTGGGCCTGCAGGTGGGCGGCTTCATCACCGCCATCGACGGCGCGGACGTGAAGAACCTCACCCGCGAGAATGTGCTCACCCGTCTGCAGGGCGAGAGCGGCACCCAGGTGGCCCTGAGCTACATGTCGCCCGACTCCGAGACCTCGGAGTACACCGTCATCCGCAGCAAGTACGTCATTCCCAGCGTGGAGTACCAGATGATGGAGGACTCCATCGGCTACATCAAGATCACCCAGTTCGATTCCACCACCATCACCCAGTTCAGCAAGGCGGTGAACGACCTCACCGGCCAGGGCGCCGTCGCGCTGGTGTTCGACGTGCGCGGCAACGCCGGCGGCCTGCTCAGTTCCGCTGTGGACTGCATCGACCTGCTGGTGCCCGGCGGCGACATCGTCTGGGCCGAGTACAAGACCGGCGAGCGCACCCTGCTGGGTGAGAGCGACGACTCCAGCGTGGACCTGCCCATGGTGGTGCTGGTGGACGGCGAAACGGCCAGCAGCGCCGAGCTGTTTGCCGAGAGCCTGCGCCAGTTCTCCGGCGCCCAGCTGGTGGGCCAGAAGACCTACGGCAAGGGCACCATCCAGGCGGAGCCCCACCGCATGAGCGACGGCAGCGCCGTGGTCATCACGGTGGCCAAGATGATCACCGCCAACGGCGAGAGCTTTGACGGCACCGGCCTTGCCGTGGACATCGAGGTGGCCCCCTCCAGCAACACCGAGAGCGGCGCGCCGCTGGAGAGCGACCCCCAGGTGAGCCGCGCGCTGGCTGCGGCCAAGCTGCTCACCGGCTCCTCCACCGACAGCGGCGAGAGCTCTTCCTCCGCCGCGTCGGACAGCGCCTCCGGCTCCTCGGCGGACAGCGCCACTGAGGACACTTCTTCCTCCGCCTCCACCGGCGAGGAGTAAGCATTTTACAGGGCAGCGACCCGCCCGCGGGGCGCTGCCCTGATTTTTTCAGAAAGGCAGGCTTTTTATGCCCAACCTCACCGACCTTTCCACCATCCGCGACCTGTGCGCGCGGCATGACTTTGCCCTCTCCAAGGGCTTTGGCCAGAACTTCATCGTCAATCCCGGCGTCTGCCCCAAGATCGTGGAGGCCGCCGGCATCGACGAAAACTGGGGCGTGCTGGAGATCGGCCCCGGCATCGGCGTGCTGACCAAAGAGCTGGCCCAGCGCGCCGCCAAGGTGGTGTCCATCGAGGTGGACGAGCGCCTGCCGCCCCTGCTGGCCGAGACCATGGCGGGCGTGGATAACTTCAAGCTGGTATTGCAGGACGTTCTGAAGGTAGACCTCCGCGCCCTCATCGAGGAGGAGTTCCCCGGGATGCCGGTGGCTGTCTGCGCCAACCTGCCCTACTACATCACCAGCCCCATCGTCATGAAGCTGCTGGGCGACCGCCTGCCCATCCAGAACCTCACCGTCATGGTGCAGAAGGAGGCCGCCGACCGTCTGGCCGCCGCCCCCGGCACCCGGGCGTCCAGCGCCATCAGCTGCGCCGTGAGCTACTACGCCACCTCAAAGCTGATGTTCACCGCCGCGCCGGGCAGCTTTTACCCGGCCCCGAAGGTCACCAGCGCTGTGGTGCGGATGGACATCCGCACCACTCCCGCCGTACAGGTGGAGGACGAGGACGGCTACTTTGCCCTCATCCGTGCAGCTTTCGGCCAGCGCCGCAAGACCGCCGCCAACGCCATCGCCAGCGGCCTCGGCCTGCCGAAGGATAAGGTCATCGCGGCCATCGAGGCGGCGGGCTTCGACGCCCGCATCCGCCCCGAGGCCCTGACCCTCGAGGACTTTGCTGCCGTACAGCGGGAGCTGAAGTAAAATTTTATCAGAATAAAACGCCAAGGCCCCCGCAGTCCGGAACAGAACTGCGGGGGCCTTGGCCGTTATGTGGAAGGAATGGAGGATGGTGATCTGCTTACCTCAGCAGTGCGCTGTGGTCTGCGCCGCCCACGGTGAAGGTGGCGGTGGAGCCGCTGTGGCGGAGGGTGAAAGGCGTATCGCCCGCACCGAGGGCTGCAACATCGGAGAGGGAGAGGGTGGAAGTGCAGCGTTTTGACGTTCTCGTCGTCCTCTACGAGCTTCACGAGGCCCAGCTTGTTGTTTTTATCCATGAGGTGGATGACCTCGTCCAGCAGCTTTTTGCCGTCGCGGCTTCGGATGGCATTGTCGGCGTTGGGGCCGGGGGCAGACAAAGATATTGACAAGCGGGGAGGTTTCTGGTATTCTACTAAAGTACCCTGTGCAAACGATACTCGCTGGTGTGGCGCAATGGCAGCGCAACTGATTTGTAATCAGTGGGTTGCAGGTTCAACTCCTGTCACCAGCTCCAAAAAGTCCTACGATATACCGCTGAAAAGCGGCGTGTGTCGTGGGGCTTTTGCTTTTTGGGAAAAGGTGCGCAGGACTGTTCAATAAAGAAAAAAAGTGCTATAATACTTATAAGCCTGAAACTTTACACGAAAGGGTGGGTGTGTTATGAGTACAAGAGAATTGGCAAGAACCCTGCTGGACGAGATGCCGGATAGTGATTTGATCTATCTGGTGGCGTATATGCAGAGCTTAAAGGCTCTTAAGGATGCAGAGATACCCAACGCCAAGACACAAGCGGCGATTGATGAAGTGGACAGCATGATTAGAACCGGCAAGGGAGAACACTTTGAGGGCTCTACTGCCGACTTCTTCGCTCAACTGGCGGCGGAGGGCTAAACCGTGTTAAAGCTGAACACTTCTACGCAGTTCAAAAAGGATTATAAAACCTGCATGAGGCGGCACTATAACATGGATCTGCTGCAGGCGGTCGTTGATGTGCTGCGAGTGCCTGACGCATTGCCGCAAAAGAACCGAGACCACAGCTTAACAGGCAATTATACCGGCTGCCGTGAATGCCATATACAGCCGGACTGGCTGCTGATTTATCGGCAGACAGATACGGAGCTGTACTTAGTAAGCACCGGCACACACGCCGATTTGTTCGGCCTATAAAGGAAACAGGAAAGAGGCCAAGACCTGACAGAATGGGTCTTGGCCTCTTTTTCTGCAAGGTATGCAGAAAAATCATGCCGCCCGGCGGGGTGCGGGTATTGAGATCGGCTCATCACGACGCCGCTGTGGTGTTTGGTGGTGTAGCCCTCTCCGTCACCTTCGGTGACACCTCTCCCAGAGGGAGAGGCACTGGCGAGCCGGGTAGGCCCACGCTGAATGAGTGAAGTTTCTTTATCTTGAAAACAGCAGTGCCCTGCTATAGAGGGCAGCAGCTTCGGAACAATATCCTTGTCAAGCTGCTGCTGATCTCTGTAGCAGGGCACTATTTTTTGCGTTATATTAAGCTTTCAGCAGTCAGCTTTGAGCTGTCCGGCCTGCCAATGGCTCCCCCTCTGGGGGAGCTGTCACGCCTGCGGCGTGACTGAGAGGGCTACATACCCCGCCTTCTCGATGCACCTGCGTCCCTCGTCGGTGTCCAGCCAGTCGTAGACCTTCCGCTGGGGGCTGTCGGGGGCGGCGTCCGCGTGGACGACTGCGTAGAACTCGTTGCAGAGCGGGTAGCTCTCATCGGCGATGGTGTCATTGCTGGGGGTCACGCCGTCCACAGCCAGCAGACGGAGGCCGGGCTTCGAGTACATCTGGTCGATGTAGTAGTAGACCGAAAAGCCGATGGCGTTGGCAGAGTTGTTGTACTCGGCGATGCTGTCCACGAGGCCGCCCATGTCGGCGGGGGCAAGCTCGGTGGGCGCGGCCATCAGCTGGCCGTCGCCCTTGTCGATGAGCAGCTTTTTGAGGAGGGTCTGACTGCCCGAGTCCACGCCCCGCTGGAACGCCACGATGGGGGAGTCCGCGCCGCCCACGTCCTTCCAGCTGGTGATGCGGCCCGCATAAATATCCCGCAGCTGCTGCTGGGTCAGGCTCTGGACGGGATTCTCTTCGTTGACGATGAACACCAGCGCGTCCCGGCCGATGGCTTTCTGCTCGAGCTTTGCGTCGGCCTCGGCCAGCTCTTCCTTGACGTACTCGGGGGCCTCGTAGACGATGAGCAGCTGTGCGCCGTAGTCCTCGCTGTCGCTGCGGGACCAGAGGCCGAAGTTCTCCCAGGCATAGGCCGTGGTGCTGACGGTGATGCTGGTCTGGGCCTCGAGAAGGTCCATGCCGGTGACGTCAGCCTTCATCTGGGCCATCAGGGGGATGCAGGCCGTGGAGCCGTCGAGGCGGGGGAACTCGTCCTCGGTCAGGAAGGGGACGGGCGTGTCCGGGTCGGGGACAGACGCCGCCGGAGAGTCGGCGGGGGAGTCCGCCGTGCCGGTCTTGCAGGCGGTGAGCATCGCCGCCCCGAAGCCGAGGCCCATCACCCGCAGGAAGCTGCGGCGGGAGATCATCTCTTTCATATCAAAAACCTCCGTGTCAGTACAGGTAGCCCCCGCCAGCGTCGTCGCTGGGGGAGGAGAAGATGCTTTCGCGGTAGAGCCACTGGCCGGTGGAGTCCATCAGGCCGTAGTCGAAGCCCTGCCGCGCGATAAAGCAGTCGTCGGGTAGATCGTCGATGCTGTAGCAGCTGCCGAGGCGGCGGAGAAGCAGATTGCCCTCCATGTCCAGCACGTCGGAGAGGTTCGACGAGTCGCTGTTGTCCCGGTGGGCCGTGAGCAGAGGGCCGTTGGCGGTGTTGGTGAGGTAGGAGGCGTAGGTGTACTGCTGGGCCTCACCGGCGGACGACCAGAGCAGCCCATCGCCGCTGTAGGTCTGGATGGCAACGGTGTCGTAGTTCTCGCTGTTGTATTGCAGCAGGGCGTAGCCGTCGGGCAGAGCGGTCAGACTGACATAGTGTCCCTCTTCGACGGGCGTCACCTCTACGTCGGTCAGCAGCGCGCCGGTGGTGCCGTCATAGATTTTAAGGACATTGTTTGCCGTCAGCACAGCGACATTACCGGAGTGGTAGTCCGTGTCGCTCCGCTGGACGGCGGTCTTTTCGCCGCTGGCGAGGTCGATGAGGGTGTAGGGGTTATCCGGGTCATCGCTGCCGAGGAGGGTGACACAGCCGGGCGTGTAGTCCATCACACACCAGTCGAAGCGGCCCAGCTCCACGGCCTCGCCGCCGTTCAGATCGTAGAGGACGGAGCGGCTGTCCTGACGGCTCTGGAGACAGGCGACGCCCACGCCGCAGGCCGAGACAGCGCTGTCCTCTTCGCCGGTGAGCAGTTCGACGGTGGTGACGTTGTAGAGGGCTTCGCGGGCGATGCCCCAGTCTGAGCCGCGGAACCAGCTCAAATCGAGCCAGTCGGCAAAGCCGCCGCGATACGATGCGAGGGAGCTGGCTGTGCAGCCGTCCTCCCGCATCAGCACATTGCCCTCCCGGTCGGTGATGAGGACGTACTGGTGGAGCGGCTGGTCGGGGTCGTCGTAGGCGTAAGTAAGCCCCTCGGGCAGGTCGTAGCAGTTGAAGACGAGGCGCTGGCCGTCCTCGTCCACCACGAGACAGTCGAGCGCTGTTTCGGGTACGGGAAGCTGGGCACCTGTGGCGAGGTCGTACACCCGAGTGCCGCCGGTGGTGCCGTTCTCGAAAGCCCAGACGTCAGCGTCGTCCCGCAGGATAAGCAGCCCGCCCGAGAGGGTGGCGCTCACGGCGTAGGGAAAGGTCATGACGGCGTTGCCGTCGGCGTCGTAAAGGGTGGAAGTGCGCTCCTCCGTGCCGGGGGTGGAGTGGGCCACGAGGTAGTGGCCTGTCTCGCCGGTGAGGGTGTCCTCCAGCAGCTGGATGCTGTCGGAGCTGCTGGCTTTGTAGAGCACCCTGCCGCCCCGGAGGATGGTGCCGCCGCCGTTCCCGGCGTAAGAGTAGAGGTAGTGGAGCGCGTCGTCGCTGAGCCATGCGTCGCTGTAATACTGCGGAGCCTGCGAGGACGCCGTCCCCTCGTGTCGGGGCGACGCCGCAGGCAGCAGCGAACAGCTCGTCAGCAGCCCGCCCGCCAGCACGAGGCAGGCGGCGCGGCGGCTGAGTCGAAGCAGAGTGGTCTTCATAGAAACACCTCACAGTCTCCCAGAATTTGACTTTCCCATCTATAGTATATACGAAAGACCCGGACATTTCATTGCAGAAATGTGTCCGGGTCTGGTTACAGTTTTATGACAAGCTTATTCTTCGTCTCCCTGTTCCTTCAATTCCTTCAGGAAGGGCAGCAGGAACGGCACCGAGATGCAGAAGGTGAGGCCATCGGCGATGGGCTGGCACAGCTCAATGCCGCTCAGGCCCCAGATGCGGGGCAGGGTGAGGATGAGCGGGATGAAGCAGACACCCTGACGGCAGCAGGCGAGGAAGGTAGCCCGGCCCGACTTGCCGATGGACTGGAACATCATATTCGTCACGATGATGACGGGCTGTAAGAACATGGCGACGCACTGATACCGCAGGGCGGGCAGAGCCACGGCGGTGACCTCGGGGTCATCGCGGAAGAGGCGGATGAGGGGCTCGGCGTTGAACCAGCAGAGGGAGTTGAGCACCGCCATAAAGACGAAAGCCGTCGAGATGGTGAAGATGGCCGCTTTCCGCACCCGGGCAAAGCGGCGGGCACCGTAGTTGAAGGCCGCTACAGGCTGCAGGCCCTGTCCGACGCCGATCGCCACCGACAGCACGAACTGGAAGATGCGGGACACGATGCTCATGCCGGCCACGGCAGCGTCACCGTAGCTGCGGGCGGCGACGTTCAGCAGCATGCTGCCGATGCTGTTCAGGCCCTGACGGCCGAAGCTGGGCGCACCGTTGAAGAAGATCTGCCCGAAGTCCCGGGCGCTGCGGGTGACCTGGGTGATGCGGAATCGGCTGACGGTCTTGCCCCGCAGGAACATGGAAAGCAGGATGCAGAAGCTGATGCTCTGGCTCAGGGCGGTGGCCGTGCCTGCGCCGCCGGTCCCCATGCCGAGGCCGAAGATGAAGACGGGGTCCAGCACGATGTTGAGCACACCGCCGGTGACGAGACCGATCATGGCGAAGCTGGCCTTGCCCTCGTAGCGGAGGATGTTGTTCATCACGAGGCTCGACATCATGAGCGGGGCCGCGATGAGGATGGGCCGCGCGTAGGCGCAGGCGTGGGGCAGGATGGTGTCGGTGCTGCCCAGCAGCATCATGAAGTCGGGCAGGGCAGCGAGACCGAGAATGGCCAGCACTGCGCCGAAGGTCAGCGCCGTGAAGAAGCTGGTGGAGGCGAACTTTGTGGCCGCATGGGTGTCCTGACTGCCGAGGCTGCGGCTGATGATGCCGCCCGCGCCGTGGCCCAGCATGAAGCCGAGGGCCTGAATAATGGCCATCAGGCTCGACACGACGCCCACCGCGCCCGACGCGCTGGTGGACAGCTGGCCCACAAAGAAGGTGTCGGCCAGATTGTAGATGCTGGTGATGAGCATACTCAGGATGGTGGGGGCCGCGAGGCCGAGAATGAGCTTCGGCACGGGGGTCTGGGTCATTTTCTCGAACTGGAGCCTGCTGCGCTCCAGCTCGGCGGCGTCGGATGCGGTGCGGGGGGAAGACGGCATGAAGTGATACCTCACTTTCGGAAATCAAAGAAAATACCGCTCTTTGTGCAAAGAACGGGTAAAATGCAGATATATAATAAGTATAGCGCAGATCGGGGGAAATGTCGAGATGGCAGTGCGGGCAGGCACGGTGGAAGCTTTCTCCTCAGATACGGTGACCGGGTTGCGGCTCCCAGCGTCTGCCGCGCTGTCGCTTGCATCCTGCTGGCCGCGGCCCCAACAGCTCCTCCCTGTTTCCGCCGCTGGCGGTGGTCGTCGCCGTTGCCTCAAAAAGTTAGGGTATTGAGTGCAAAAGCGGGAGAAAATGGAATGCCTTTTGGCAAATTTGCCAAAGAAAGGTCGAATTGCTTGTAGAAAATCACGTCAAGTGGTATAATTTATAGAAAGAAACAAAAGCGCGAAGATAAAAAACAGCGCAGAGAAGAGTTCCGGGGAGATCCTGCCCCGGGATACGGAGGGAAATCTTATGAAATCTGTGGCACAGACTATCATTGAAGCAGACCGCTTCTACACCATCGCCGCCAAGACCGGCAGCGTCATTCAGGCTGTGGAGAGCGTCAAGGACGGCGGCAACATCCGTCTGGGCAAGTACGAGCACAAGCCCGAGCAGGAGTGGGCTTTCGTCCGCGAGGGCGACGGCGTCTACCGTATCCGCAACCGCGCCTCCGGCAAGCTCATCGACCTGATGATGACCGGCACCGCAAACGGCACCTGGCTCCACCTGTGGGAGGACGTGGGCGGCACTTCCCAGATGTGGAAGATGGAGCCCACCCCGGCCGGCACCGTCCGCCTGCGCTCCATGTGGGCTGCCGGCAAGTGCATCGACACCGTGGGCATGGGTACTGCGGACGGCGCTGTGCTCCAGATCTGGCAGGAGACTGCCGGTGAGGACCAGCTGTGGACCATCTCCGAGGTGAAGGACCGCGCAAAGCACGCCCCCAAGGCGGAGGAAAAGCCCGCTGAGGTCAAGGCCGAGGCCGCTGCTCCCGCCGAGGAAAAGCCGGTTGAGGAAAAGGCTGCACCTGCTGTGAAGAAGATCACCAGAAAGCCTGCGGCAAAGAAGACCGCCGCCAAGACTGCTGCGAAGTCCGCTGGGGCAAAGGCCGAAGCCGCACCCGCCAAGGCGGAGGAAAAGCCTGCCGAGGCCGCTCCTGCCGCAAAGCCTGCCCGCAAGACTGCTGCCCGTAAGAAGACCACGAAGGCCAGCAAGTAAGCACGGCTACATAGCATCCTAGCAAAAAGAGCACCCGCTCTCCACAGTGATGTGGAAAGCGGGTGCTTTTGGTTTTAGGGTCAGGTTTGCCTTCGTACAACCTCTCAGTGCCCCATCTTGCCCTTCTTGAACTTCAGCGCCGCTGCGATGAAGCCCTTGAACAGGGGATGTGCGCGGTTGGGACGGCTCTTGAACTCGGGGTGGAACTGTGCGCCGAGGTGGAAGTCACGGCCCGGCAGCTCCACGGTCTCCACAAGGCGGCCATCGGGGCTGGTGCCGGAGATGACCAGACCGGCGTCCTGCATCTCCTGACGGTAGTCGTTGTTGAACTCGTAGCGGTGGCGGTGGCGCTCCCAGATCTCGCTCTGGCCGTAGCACTCGGCCATCTTGGTGCCGGGCAGGACGGTGCAGGGGTACTTGCCCAGGCGCATGGTGCCGCCCTTGGGGATGTTGCCCTGCTGGTCGGCCATCAGGTCGATGACGTTGTGATGACCCTCGGGGGTGAACTCGCTGGAGTTGGCGTCGGCGTAGCCCAGAACGTGGCGGGCGAACTCCATGACCATGATCTGCATACCGAGGCAGATGCCGAAGTAGGGGACATCGTTCTCGCGGGCGTACTGTGCGGCCTGTATCATGCCTTCGATGCCGCGGTCGCCAAAGCCGCCGGGGACGATGATGCCGTCCACGTCCGCAAAGGCTTCCCTGCAGGCTGCCTGGTCGGGCAGGTCCTCGCTCTCGACCCACTTGATCTCCACCTGGCTGTCGTTCTCGAAGCCGGCGTGGTAGAGGCTTTCCATGACGGACAGATAGGCGTCATGCAGCTTGACGTACTTGCCCACGAGGGCGATGGTGCAGGTCTTGCTGCGGGTGGCGATCCGGGCCAGCATCTCTTTCCACTCGGTGAGGTCGGCGGGGGGAACATTCAGATGCAGCTGCTTGACCACCACGTCGTCGAGGCCGCCGGTGTGGAGCATCAGCGGACACTGGTAGAGGCTGGGCATGGTCAGGTTCTCGATGACGCACTCCGGCCTGACGTTGCAGAAGGTGCTGATCTTCCGGCGGATGTCGCTGCCCACGCTGCCGTCGGCGCGGAGGATGATGATGTCGGGGCTGACGCCCATGCCCTGCAGCTCCTTGACGGAGTGCTGTGCGGGTTTGGACTTGTACTCATCGGAGCCGGAGATGTAAGGCACCAGCACCACATGGATGAAGCAGCAGTTCTCCTTGCCCTGCTCGAGGCCCACCTGACGGATGGCCTCGAGGAAGGGCTGGCTCTCGATGTCGCCGGTGGTGCCGCCGATCTCGGTAATGACCACATCGGCCTCGGTGGAAGAGGCCAGATTGTAGATATAGCTCTTGATCTCGTTGGTGATGTGGGGGATGATCTGGACGGTCTGGCCGAGGTAAGCGCCCTGACGCTCCTTGTTCAGCACGTTCCAGTAGACCTTGCCGGTAGTGAGGTTCGAATACTTATTCAGGTTCTCGTCGATGAAGCGCTCGTAATGGCCCAGGTCCAGGTCGGTCTCGGTGCCGTCGTCGGTGACGAAGACCTCGCCGTGCTGCAGGGGGCTCATGGTACCCGGGTCCACGTTCACGTAGGGGTCCAGCTTCTGGCTGGCCACCTTGAGGCCGCGGCACTTCAGCAGTCGGCCCAGAGAGGCGGCGGTGATGCCTTTGCCCAGACCGGAGACGACGCCGCCGGTCACGAAAATAAACTTTGCCATAATGGTTCTCCTCTAATTTACAGATATTCTTTTCCGTGAATATCACGATAAGCAGATACTTTCCCTCAGTGGGGGCGCAATACGGATTATTACGCGGGGTCGTAGGAGTCCAGTATCTCCTGCGCGACCTCGGCGCGGTCGCGCCGGGTGTCCATTGCTTTTTTCTCGATGTAGCGGTGCGCCTCGGCCTCGGTCATGCGGCCCAGCTCGATGAGGCAGCACTTGGCGCGGCTCACCAGCCGCACCTGCGCCAGCTTTTCCTGCATCCGCTGATTCTCCTGCCGCAAAAGCAGGAGGCGGTGGTTGCTGGCGGCGGCCATGTGGATGGCCTGCAAAAAGAAGGTGTTGGAGAAGGGCTTTGTGACCAGCAGAACGCCTTCTTCGCTCAGCGGGGTCAGAAGCTGCTCGGCGGCTGCGGCCTTGGCCAGAAATATCACGCCGGCATCCGTTTTCTCCACGGCGTCGGCGCACAGCTCGTGGCCGAACTCATCCGGCAGCGGCGAGTTGACCACGATGAGCTCAAAGTCGGATTCCAGCATCCTCCGCCGCGCCTCCGCCGCACTTGGTACGATGATGGGCCGCGCATAGCCCAGCTCCGTCAGGCGTGCGGAGATATATTCGTTGGAGCTTGCGCCCGCGCTTACGATCAGGGCACGTCCCATTCGGCTCACTCCTTTCCTATGTCATTCTGCATCAGATGGCATTGAAGTAGTGGACGCGCTCATATTCGGCGGGGTCGGAGGCGTTCTTGAGCGCCTCGCAGCGGCGCAGAGCCTCGGCATAGTAGCGGCGGCTCAGCTCGTCAGGCAGGAATTTGTGAAGGAACTCGCTGTTCCTGGCCACCTCGACGGCCTCTTCCAGCGAGGCGGGCAGAGTCTCGAGGCCGAGACCGGCGGCTTCGCTCGGGATGAAGAGGTTGCGGTTGACAGGGGCAGACAGCTCCATCCGGTGCTCGATGCCGTCGAGGCCTGCTGCCAGCACGAGGCCGATGGCGAGGTAGGGGTTGCAGGCGGGGTCGGGGCTGCGCAGCTCCATGCGGCAGTTGTCGCCCTTCACCTGCGGGATGCGGACCAGCTGGCTGCGGTTCTGGCGGCTCCAGCTCACGTAGCGGGGAGCCTCGTCGCAGCCGAAGCGGAGGTAGCTGTTGGGCAGGGGATTCGTGAAGGCCGTCAGCTCCCGGCTGTGGCGGAGGATGCCCGCCATAAAGCTGCCGGGGATGCTGTCGGGGGCGATGTCGCCCTCAAAGAGGTTCTTGCCGTCCATGGTCAGCGAGAGGTTGATGTGGAGGCCGCTGCCGGCCTGGTCGGGCAGGGGCTTGGGCAGGAAGCTGGAGTGGAAGCCGTTGCTGGCCGCCACGGCCCGGACGATCTGCTTGAACAGGAAGATGTTGTCGGCGGTCTTGAGGGGGCCGGCGTAGTGGAAATCGATCTCATTCTGGCCGTGGCCGTTCTCGTGGTGGCTGTGCTGGGGGGCGAGGCCCATCTGCTCCATGGTCAGGCAGATGTCCCGGCGGATGTTCTCGCCGGCGTCCAGCGGCGCTACGTCGAAATAGCCGCCTGCGTCGATGGGGATGCGGGTGGGACGGCCCCGGTCGTCGTTCTCGAAGAGATAGAACTCGCACTCGGTGCCGACGTTGCAGCGCAGGCCCAGCTGCTTGAACCGGCGGTTGATGTCCCGCAGAAAGCCGCGGCAGTTGCCGCCGAAGGGGGTGTTGTCCGGCTTTTCCACGTCGCAGAAGAACTGCATCACCCGGCCCTCAGCCGTGCGCCAGGGCAGGATGGTCATGGTGGACAGGTCGGGCCGGAGCACCAGGTCACTCTCCTCCACGTGCATGAAGCCTGCGATGGCGCTGCCGTCGAAGCAGACGCCATCTTCCAGCGCCTTGGGAAGGTCGCTTGCCAGCACGGCGATGTTCTTCTGGAAGCCGAAGATGTCACAGAACGCGAAGCGGACAAATTTTACGTTGTTGTCCTCGACGAAATCGAGGATGTCCTGCTGTGTCGTATAACTCATAGGTGTGTGTCCTCTGAAAAGTATGTCTTCTTAAAAAAACGCCCAAAGGCCTGCCTCTGTACAGAGGCAGGTCTTCAGGCTGGTGTAAGAAATAGGAAAAGGAGAATGGCTCAGATAAGCGCCTCAGCCGGTGGTGCTTTATTCTACGCTGGTATGTGAAGATTAGACGTAGTAGAGCATCTTGCTGTAGCTGGGCAGAGGCCAGTAGTCCTCGCCGCAGATGGTCTCGGCGTCGTCAGCGGCGGCGCGGAGAGCGTCCATCTTGGGCAGAACGTCATCGTGGAAAGCGACGGCCTTTGCGCTCTCGTCGGAGAGGGCCTTTGCGGCATTGACGGCAGCCTGCAGCTCGTCCACAGCGTCGCTCATGGCGTCGGCGTCAGCGGACAGGCGGGTCAGTGCCTTCGTCTCGCTGCGGACGCTCAGGCTCTCGCTGACGGCCAGCTTGGAGGCGGCGGTGTTGGCGACCTCACTCATGTAGGCGTTGACGGCGGGCAGCAGCTGCTTGCGGGCCATCTCCAGCATGGTCAGGGCCTCGATGTTGATGATCTTGGAGTAGTGCTCCATCTCAACTTCGTAGCGGCTCTCCATCTCGACCTTGGTCAGGACGCCGAAGTCCTCCATCAGGGCGATGTTCTTCGGCTCGATGAGGGCGGGCAGAGCGGCGGGGGTGTTCTTCTTGTTGGGCAAGCCGCGCTTTGCTGCTTCCTCTTCCCACTCGGCAGTGTAGCCGTTGCCGTTGAAGATGACGCGGCGGTGGTCGCGGATGGTGCGCTTGACGAGGGCGATGGCGGCGCTGGTAAAGTCGTCGGCCTTCTCCAGCTCGTCAGCGTAGCCCTTCAGCTCCTTGGCGACGGCGGTGTTCAGGATGGTGTTGCAGTCGCTCAGGTTCTCGGCGGAGCCGGGCATACGGAACTCGAACTTGTTGCCGGTGAAGGCGAAAGGAGAAGTACGGTTGCGGTCGGTGGTGTCCTTGCTGAACTTGGGCAGGACATCGACGCCGA
>ERZ857972.1389-NODE-1389-length-13995-cov-8.016141_pt1 | contig 13995 bp, 10 predicted proteins | sample MGYA00519757_ERZ857972 | MGnify/ENA primary metagenome ERZ857972 (study PRJEB31778, sample SAMEA3449383) | human gut metagenome | biome: human gut; feature: human-associated habitat; material: faeces | place: United Kingdom | collected 2010/2012 ...
GGGCGCTGGTTGATGCAGGTGCCGTGGTTGGAGCGCAGGTACTTGGTGAGCCGGTAGTCCTCCACGCGGCCGTCGTCGTAGCGGACGGAGACGGAGTCGGCGGCCACCTTGGTGACCACGCCGTCGTCCTCAGCCAGGATGGCCACCTCGGAGTCGATGCAGTTCTTGTGCTCCTGGCCGGTGGCCACGATGGGAGCCTGGGTGGTCAGCAGGGGCACGGCCTGACGCTGCATGTTGGCGCCCATCAGGGCGCGGTTGGCGTCGTCGTTCTCCAGGAAGGGGATCTGGGCGGTGGCGATGGAGAACATCATCTTGGGGGAGATGTCCATATAGTCCACCTGATCCCGGTCCACGTCGATGATCTCGTTGCGGTGGCGGCAGGTGATACGGTCGTGCACCAGGCAGCCGTTCTCGTCCAGCGGCTCGGTGGCCTGGGCGATGGTGTACTGGTCCTCCACGTCGGCGGTCATATACTCGATCTCCTGGGTGACCTGGCCGGTGGCCTTGTCCACCTTGCGGTAGGGGGCCTCGATGAAGCCGTAGCGGTTGATGCGGGCATAGGAGGCCAGATAGGAGATCAGGCCGATGTTGGGACCTTCCGGGGTCTCAATGGGGCACAGGCGGCCGTAGTGGCTGTAATGGACGTCGCGGACCTCCATGCTGGCACGCTCGCGGGAGAGGCCGCCGGGGCCCAGGGCGGACAGACGGCGCTTGTTGGTCACGCCGGCCAGCGGGTTGTTCTGGTCCATGAACTGGGACAGCTGGGAGGTTCCGAAGAACTCCTTGATGGTCGCGTTCACGGGGCGGATGTTGATCAGGGACTGCGGGGTGATGGCCTCGGCGTCCTGCGTGGTCATGCGCTCGCGCACGACGCGCTCCATACGGCTCAGGCCGGTGCGCAGCTGGTTCTGGATCAGCTCGCCGACCTGGCGGATACGACGGTTTCCGAAGTGATCGATATCGTCCACGTCCACGTGCAGGTCGACATCCTCGCCGTTGCGCTTGCCCGGGAAGGTCTTGCCGCCGTCGTGCAGGGTGACCAGGTACTTCAGGGTGGCGATGATGTCGTCGCGGCTCAGGGAGCGGTCGTTAATCTCGTGCTCCAGGCCAAGCTTGCGGTCGATCTTGTAGCGGCCGACGCGGGCCAGGTCGTAGCGCTTGGTGTTGAAGTAGAAGGAGTCGAGCAGGTTGCGTCCGGCCTCCGGGGTGGCGGTGTCGGACGGGCGGATCTTGCGGTACAGGTCGGTCAGGGCCTCGTCCTGCGTCTCGATGGTCTCCTTCTCCAGCGCGTCGAGCACGAGCGAGTAGCCTTCGAACGCATCGCGGATCTCGGGCTTGGTCATGCCGATGGCCATCAGGAAGACGATCGCGGACTGCTTGCGCTTGCGGTCGACACGCACGCCGAGCACGTCACGCTTGTCGATCTCGAACTCCAGCCATGCGCCGCGGCTCGGGATGATCTTCGCGCCGAAGATCTCCTTGCCGGTGGCGCGGTCCCGGCTGCGGTCGAAGTAGACGCCCGGGGAGCGCACGAGCTGGGAGACGATCACTCGCTCGGTGCCGCCGATGATGAAGGTGCCGTGCGGGGTCTGCAGCGGGAAGTCGCCCATGAACACGGTCTGGGACTTGATCTCGCCGGTGTCGCCGTTCTCGAATTCGGCGTTGACGTACAGCGGCGCCGAGTAGGTGTAGTCCTTCTCCTTGCACTCCTGCACGGTGTGGCGGGGCTCCTCGAAGTACGGCTCGGAGAACGTCAGGCTCATGGTCTGCGCGAAGTTCTCGATCGGGGAGATCTCGTTGAAGACCTCGTCAAGGCCGGACATGTGGGGAACGGTGTCGGTGCCGTTCGCCTCGTCCTCCTCGACGCGCTTCTTCCAACGCTCGTTGCCGATCAGCCAGTCGAAGCTGTCGGTCTGCACGCCCAGCAGGTAGGGCACGGGGATGGGCTCGCGGATGGAGCCGAAATTCACACGGTCCGACGCCTTGTGCAGATCAATGTCATGCTGGTCGGCGCGTGCGATGATGGTGGTGGTATTCGTCGTAGCTTGAGTGTCAGCCAATGGACGTTCCTTATCGCTCGCTAATGTCGTTATCGATATGTTCCCGGAAACGCCGCAGATGGCCACCATATGCCGAATCGCGGGCGTTTCATCTTTGTCGACATGCCCGCTATATGACATGCACTTACGCAAATTCCAAATTTTAGCACAAATCAGCCGTCGGCGCAACATACATCACATGCGCGACACGCCGCACGCTGCGGCCGGACGCGGCAACCGCCGAGCCCGCGGCGAGCGGCCCGCTCAGGGCCGTCGCCACACCTGACCGTCACTGCACCTGGATGGTGACCGGATCGCTGACCGCCTTGGGCGCGTTCTTCAGACTCAACTGCGCGGTATATGTGCCACGGTCCACCTTCGGCAGTTTGCTCTGATCCTCCACGCACTGGTCCCCCGTGCGGGAGGCGCCCCATATCATCTTCTGCGACGTCCTGTTCATGTCGCTGGTCTTCGCCAGCAGCTGACGGTTCGGGTCAGCGGGGCAGGAGTCCGAACTGTATATCGTCTGGTCGCCGGACGACACCGTCAGCACCACATCCGACAGATCCAGCAGGCAGCTCGACGTGCCTTCATAGCTGATGCTCGCCGTGAAGTCCAGGGAACCTCCCACCGGAACGCCTTGGGAAGCCGCCGTCAGCGACAGCTTCACATCGGACGCGCCACAATCATTGACGCCGCTGGTCTTCTTCGGCGCCGGCACCGATTCACGCGCGATCGGTGTGGGACGCAGCAGGCTCACGCCATCCGCCACGCCGCGGCCGAGACTGTACACGCAGAACACCACCAGCGAGACCGCGGCCAGCACAACGACCAGCGCGACCGCACGGCGACGACGGTACATCGCCCGTCGTTGCGGGCTGACGACGCGCTTGCGCGGCTTTTGCCGCGAACCGGGTCGCGGCTGACGGGTGGGCTGAGTGGGCATGCCGTCCAGTCTACCTCAGGCACGCTCTCAAAACTCGCAGATAGAGGGGTTTTCGGGGATAAACCCCTCTATCTGCGAGTTTTGAGAGCGCACTTATTGGGGTAACCGCAACGAACCATCCGGGAGCATGTCGACCAGGCCATCGTCGTCGAGGGAGGCGATGCATTTGTCGAGCTGGACGTGATCCGGCCACAGGGATTCCAGGCGTTCGCGGGCGAGGATTGGCTCAGCGCGCAGCGCGTCGAGGATGATGCCGCGCACCTGACGGTCGGTGCCTTGGAAACGCTGGCGCGGGCGGGTGCGTCGCTCTCCCAGCCCGGGGCGGCCCGCCGCGAGGAACGCGCAATGCTCACCGATCGGGCACTGGTCACACAGCGGGTTCTTGGCCGTGCACACCAGCGCGCCGAGCTCCATCACGGACTGGTTCCATATGACCGACGGGCGGGTGCTGCGCTGCGTCATCTCGCGGATTGCGGATTCGGGGGCGTTCACCGTCTCGCGGGCATTCGCGGCTTCGATGGCATCACGAACGTCCGTCTCATCATCCTGCGGAAGGACCCTGCCGGCGAGCGCCCGCTCGGCCGGACTGGCCGCTCCCCCGCGCGATTCGACTCCGAGGAATACGCGCGACAGCACCCGGCGGATGTTGGTGTCCACCACCGCGATGCGCACGCCGAAGGCGAAGCTCAGCACCGCCGAGGCGGTGTAGTCGCCGATGCCCGGCAACGCGGTCAGCTCGTCGTAGGTTTGCGGAAGCCGGCCGTGGTATTGCTCGAACACCACGCGGGCGCACTCCTGCAGCCGCAACGCCCGGCGCGGGTAGCCGAGCCGCCCCCACGCGGTGATGACCTCCGCCGTGGAGGCCCCCGCGAGCGCGGTGACGTCCGGCCACACGCGCATCCAGTCAGTCCAGTACGGCACCACCCGACTCATCTGGGTCTGCTGGCTCATCACCTCGCTCACCAGCACGCCCCAAGGCGTCGCGCACCCGAATCGCCACGGCAGGTCGCGGGCGTTGGCCTCCCACCATGCGGACAGCAGCGCCCGCACGCGAGGCACAGCGCACTCGCCCACAGGTTCGGCCGGCGTATCGTTCCGTATCTCTGGCATCGCTCCATTGTGCACGGCGACCGCTACATCATCACGGCGCCGCGCGATTTCGCCGATTCGGCGGCACAACCTTACCTGCAACGGGTCGCTCGCTGCGGGTAAAAGCATTCGCCCGGATTCGGCAGAGTGTTTGTGGGCCCGCAAGCGCAGGGCGAATCGGCCCTGCATCAGGGGCACGGCATGGGAACGGCTGGTCTCATACCGCGGCTGTCCGCCGTAGTAGAAGTTGTTCTTGTTCTGCCAGGCGGCGTCGCCGTTGCTCACTGCGGTCAGCCCCTCGGTCCGTGAGGCGGGGGCGATCCGGTACGCGCCGCTCTCGGCGCCGTACAGGTCGTCGAAACGCGTCACCGGCTGCCCCTCGGATTGGTACACGCGCACCCAGTCGACGAGGAAATTGCTGTCCTGCTTCGTGGCCTGCTTCGTGTAGTCGACGTCGCCGACCCAGCCGTCGCCGACCCAGCCGTCGCCGACCCAGCCGTCGCCGACCTGCGTCTCCAGAATCGGGAACATCGGTCGCGAATGCATGCCGTCGACGTCCTTGCCGGCCGACGTGGGCGTCGACGACACGCCTATGCGGACCAGCGGATAGGTGCCCGGCTTGAGACCTCGTGGATGCGGTAGCGGTTCTTGTATTCGAACTGCAGCCACCGCTCGCCGGTGCTGTTGTGCACGGCGTAGTTGTCGTCCTGCTTGCCGTCGCTGATCGCCGCGATGTTGGTCGGGTCGAGGCCGTACACATACGGCAACTTGCCGAGCGCGATGTTGCGCGTCTCCTGCGCGTCCGGCAGGGTCTCGCCGTCCTTGAGCTTGTCGATGACCTCGATTTCGCGCAAGCCCACGCCGTTGCCGTATCCCTTCCATGAGGAGTTCGTGTTCTGGATGCAATGGCCCTTCTGCCAGATGCGTACGTACCGCGCGGTGACGGGCGTGGTCAGGTTGATGGTCTGCGCGGCGAGCTTGGTCGCGGCGGTTTCCTCGACGTCGGCGGTGCCGAACAGCACGTTCGTGTCGGAGTAGTCCTCGTTGGAGGACGCTTCGACCTTGATGCGCTTGAACGTGTTCAGCGCGTTCTCATACCCATTGCGGTACAGGTTGATGGAGTGTATCTCTCTCGGCTCGCCGAAATCATATTGCAGGTATACGTCGTCCCAGCTGGCGTATCCGTTGTTTTCCGCGCTGCCGTTCTCTTCTCCGGCGATGATTTTGGTGATGTTGCTGTCGGTCGGGCCGAATCCGGTGTCGCCGTCGCCGATCAGATGCGTGCTGTTGGTCGTGGGCAGTTTGCCGGTAAGTATATTGCCTGTGGTGGGTTCGGCGGCCACCGCGACTGCGGCTGCAGCCGAAACGGCCAACGCGCATGTGGCGGATATGGTCGTGATACGGCGGAATAATTGTCTCATGGTCTCTCCTTCGAGCAGCTGTTACGGGTATGGGCTGTTTTAAGCTCGAAGGTCGAAGACAACCGGCAGAGACAAGGCGGGATGATGAGCGAAACCAAGGGTGCGGAAGAGGCCGAGGCGAAGGTCGAGAAGATGTTCGAGTACGGCTACCGCAAGTCGAATTATGGTCCCGACGAGCTGGTGACCGACGCGCACGGCAATCCGATCAGCGTTGTGGACGCGATGCTGTCGGCCGAGAAGGCTGCCGCGACGGAGACGGTCACGCCGCATCTGTGCTATTACAGTCCGCGCATCCCCGGCAATACCGGGTCGGCGATTCGCCTGTGTGCGGTGACCGGCACCATCCTGCATCTGGTGGAGCCGCTGGGGTTCAATCTTCGCGATACCAAGCTGCGTCGTGCCGGGCTTGACTATCATGACATGGCTCACGTGGTGTTGCATCCGAACTTCGACAATCTGGTCGAGTCGATGCCGAATTCGCGCATCATCGCGTTCACCGCGCATGCGACGAAACTGTATACCGAGGTCGAGTACAAGCCGACCGACATTCTGCTGTTCGGGCCGGAGCCGGGCGACATTCCCGACCCGATGGACATCATGGCCGGCCCGCACGTGGCCGAGCAGGTGCGGCTGCCGATGCGCCCGAGCCTGCGCAGCCTGAACCTCACCAACTGCGCCTCCATCGCCATCTACGAAGCCTGGCGCCAACTAGGGTTCAAGGGCGGAGCGTAGGGAGGAAGCCCAGTGGGCTTCCGAGTAGCGACGCCGAGCAAGTCCCGACAGGGACGAGCGAGGAAACCATGAGCCTCGCGAGGCAAAATCACAATTGCCGGCAGTGCGCGAGCACGAAGTGCGTCACTGTGCGTGGAAGTCGTCACTGTGCGTGGACGCACACTCAGTGACGATTCCTGAAAAACATTGCAATATCAAGGGTTTGCCGGTACGTCACTGTGCGTGGGCACACGCACAGTGACGCTGCCCACGCACAGTGACGCGTTGTTAGCGTATGTGTAGCCCCTTATACCTCGCAATCCATGACGATTTCCACGTCACGATGCATTTCCCGGTCGGCATGAAGCCCTCGGAGGCGTGGTTTAAACAGCGCAACCATTCCACTCACCGCTTGAATCAATATCCGATATATCTTGTCTCGATCCATGAGACAAGTCGCGGATTGCGTGCCATACCAGGGCAAAAACACCCATTTTTGCCTTGGTATGGCACAGGCGATTTCGGCATCAATTATCTACGGCATACGGTTTCGGCCATTTTCCAACAATATCGCGAAACAGCCAACTGCCACGACATGGATTCTAAGCGCTTACATCTCATTCTGTGGCACAAATTGTGCCACACTAGGCTCAAAACACCCATTTTCGCCCTGGTGTGGCACACAATCGAGGACGAGACCGCTCCATAAATCACGCCCGGCCATCTGCGAACCCCAGCCGAGCCCACGACCATGTCAGAACCGCGCCTGGCACAGGGCAAAGTCGGCAAGACGGCGCAACAACAACATCTACCGACGCACGTCGAAGACCCACACGGCCCACGTCTTGGTCATACGGCCGCACGAACACACGATGTTTGCGCAGGCTCTTGCGGCCGGAAAGGCCTCTCATGAATCCACCCAATTTGACCTCGCCATTGCCCGGTCTGGCCTCTCCCGCAGGGCCGGCCGGCAACGAGCGAATCACAACGACTTGCCTGGTATCAGACTGCACGGCCATATCCCAGCTGTGGCAGACGCGAACCCGGTCCAGATACGCCGGCAAAGCCCGCTGATCCCACCATGCGTCTTCAGTCCACAACGCGTAGCGCAGCGGAATATCCCGGCGCCCGGATGCGGCGAGCACGCCAAGTATGCGGGGACTGTCTGAGACGATGACGGCATTGCGGTGCACGTTCCCGCCGACGGCCTTCACGATATAGTCGGCAGGCATATCGTCGCCGGATCATAGATGTTCCGCGCACCCTCGCCCATCAGCGGATAATCGATCAGCCGGATCAACGTCATTGGGAACTCGAAATGAATCCAATACCCCGACGACACACTGCGCACCTGCGACAGCATCTGCGCGATCCACGGCGCGTGCGCATACGACGGCGAGCACGATCGCATTGATGATGGTCACGACGAGCACCGCATAGTAATGCAGGTACGCGCCGGCGAGGGAGAACAGCGCGAATCCGATCCACTCGTTCACGCGCACGGGCCCACTGCCGCGCGCCTTGATGCAGATGCGCATCGCGAACAGGAAGCACATCGCGACGGCCAGCACCGCCCATGAGTACATGCGAATCTGGAACGCCATGCGCATGAACGGCGGGGCGAAGCACGCCAACGCCGCGAACAGCCGTGCGGCGCGCGCTCCCCAGTCCCGGCGCTCATCGCGTATCCGGCGACGACCAGTGCACATGATGCCGCCGCCGACATCAGACGGTACGCCACCACATGTTCGCCGAACACGAGCCGCACCAGATTGAGCAGCATGTAGTAGCCGATCGGATGCACGTCAAGCGAGCCCAGATTCCATATGCCGCTCCACCCGTGCGAGGTGAGCGCCACCGAATAGATCCGTCATACCAAATCGCGTGGCCGAACGCAGGAATCAGTAGGTACGCACAACCGACGGCCAGCAACGGAACCACACTACCCGTCAGCAGACGGCGCAGGCGACACGGAGGCACGGACGGCACGGCAGCGGAGAACGGGACGGATGCCCTATGCCGGATGAGGCCAAATCGGATGATGCTTGTGTCTGATGCACGTCATGCGCCTTCTGCCGACATCATAAATTCAACGTCGTTTTTCTCTATTCCCCTACGCTGCAAGTGTATGCACAGTAACCTGATGCCCAGCAAATTCCCCGCCGATATTCATCAGTACTCCACTGCTGGAATCGGCGACGGGGAGGGGAAGAAAACGTCAGGCGGCTTGGATGGGGATAATAATGAAAGCGGCCGTTCCCGCGCACATGCGGAAACGGCCGCTTGAGATATCGGCACTATCAGCTCAGCGATATCGCTGCGACACCGGCTCACCGAGGAGCGCCGCGCACCTCGTCAGTTCTTGAAGCTGTGGATCGGGGCCGGGATACGGCCGCCGCGGGTCACGAACGCCTCGCAGCTCGTCTGGTTCACCGGCATGATCGGAGCGTAGCCCATCAGACCGCCGAAGTTGGCCATCTCGCCAACGCCCTTGCCCGCCACGGGGATCACGCGCACGGCGGTGGTCTTCTGGTTTACCATGCCGATGGCGGCCTCGTCGGCGATCATGCCGGAGATCGTGGCGGCGCTGGTGTCGCCGGGGATGGCGATCATGTCAAGGCCGACCGAGCACACGCAGGTCATGGCCTCCAGCTTCTCCAGCGTCAGGCAGCCGGATGCCGCCGCGTCGATCATGTTCTTGTCCTCGGAGACGGGGATGAACGCGCCGGACAGACCGCCGACGTAGCTCGACGCCATGATGCCGCCCTTCTTGACCTGGTCGTTGAGCATTGCCAACGCCGCCGTGGTGCCGGGAGCGCCGACCTGCTCCAGGCCGATCTTCTCCAGCACTTCGCCGACCGAATCGCCGACCGCGGGCGTCGGAGCCAACGACAGGTCGATGATGCCGAACGGGATGCCGAGGCGGCGCGAGGCCTCCTGCGCCACGAGCTGGCCGACGCGCGTGATCTTGAACGCGGTGCGCTTGATTGTCTCGCACAGGAACTCGAAATCACGGCCGACCGCCGCGTCGAGCGCGCGAGACACCACGCCGGGGCCAGACACGCCGACGTTGATGACCGCATCGCCTTCGGTCACGCCGTGGAAACCGCCCGCCATGAACGGGTTGTCGTCGGGCACGTTGCAGAAGGCGACGAACTTGACGCATCCGTAGGAGTCGTTGTCGGCGGTGCGCGCGGCGATGTCCTTGATGATGTGGCCGAGCAGTTCGACGGCGTTCATGTCGATGCCGGTCTTGGTGGAGCCGACGTTGACGGACGAGCAGACGATGTCGGTCTCGCTCAGCGCCTTGGGCAGCGAGCGGATCAGCAGCTCCTCGGCGGGGGTCATGGACTTCGACACCAGTGCGGAATAGCCGCCGATCAGGTCGACGCCGACTTTCTTGGCGGCACGATCGAGCGCGTGCGCGATCTTGACGAAATCGTCCTCGCTCTTGCATGAGCTCGCGCCGACCAGCGAGATCGGGGTGACGGTGATGCGCTTGTTGACGATCGGGATGCCGTAGTCCCGCTCGATTGCCTCGCCGGTGGCGACCAGGTCCTTGGCGTAGGTAGTGATCTTGTCGTAGATGTTGTCGCACACCTTGTCGACGCTGTCCGCCGCGCAGTCAAGCAGCGAGATGCCCATCGTGATGGTGCGCACGTCAAGCTTCTCCTGCTCGATCATCTGGTTGGTCTCACGGACCTCCATGATATTCAGCATGATTCGTTCCTTTCGAGACTCAGACGCGGTGCATCTTCGTGAAGATCTCCTCGCGCTGGCAGCGGATGCGCACGCCGATCTGCTCGCCGAGCTTGTCCAGGTCCTCGACGATCACGCCGAACTCGTTGTCCGCGCCGGAGTAGTCGACGATCATCATCATGTTGAAGAAGCCGTCGATGATGGTCTGTGAGATATCCAGCACGTTGACCTTGTGATCGGACAGGTACGTGCACACGCGCGCGATGATGCCGACCGTGTCCTGGCCGACGACGGTGATGATTGCCTTGTTCATGGGACTCCCCCGCTCGAAACCGATTACTGCAAGTAGTGTCAAGTATATGGAGCGGGCGTGAAATACTGCCGAACCGTCCATTTGGGCGTGTCCGCAGGCCATCGGCCGAATCCGACGTCGGCATTGTTCACGCGGGGATCATCCAGGCGCAAACGGACAATCGTCCACAATGTGAGCAGTATTACCATCGCTTTCATAAGTCGACTACACCTTTACATCAAGCACAGCGGTGTGTGAGCGCATCGCTGGGGCCACAAGCTCGGGCGACGACGCCCACGCACCCCGCTACCCGCGAGCATATCGACCACGCACCGCACAATCGGTCGCGGCGTCGGCTCGTATCAGAGATTGAATGAATTAGAGGGGTTAGACTTTCATGTCTGCTACTGCTACCGCGGCCGTGTCCAAGGCCGGTGCGGTGAAGAAGGACTCGGTTCCCGAGATCATCGCCGCCTCCATGGTCGGCACCGCCATCGAGTTCTACGACAACTACTGCTATTCCATCGCAGCCGCCAGCTATTTCGGCACTATTTTCTTCCCGGCCGCGTCGAAGGCCAATCCGGCGCTGGGCACGATGTACGCGTTCCTGACGTTCGCCGTCTCGTTCCTCGCCCGCCCGTTCGGCTCCATGCTGTTCGGCCACTTCGGCGACAAGATCGGCCGCAAGACCACGCTGGTCGTCGCCCTGATGACGATGGGTATCTCCACGTTCGTCGTCGGCCTGCTGCCAGGCTATGAGCAGCTGGGCGCCTTGTCCATCGTCATCCTGTGCATCTGCCGCGCCTGCCAGGGCGTGGGTCTCGCCGGCGAATGGTCCGGTGCCGCGCTGGTCGCTACCGAGAACGCCCCGGCCAACAAGCGCGCCCTGTACGGCTCCTTCCCGAACCTCGGCGCCCCGATCGGCTTCTTCTGCGCCTACGGCCTGAACCTGCTGCTCGACTCCACGCTCGGATCCACGGCCATGCAGGCCTGGGGCTGGCGTATCCCGTTCCTGTGCTCCGCAGTGCTCGTCATCATCGGCCTGTACGTGCGTCTGCGCATGACCGAGACCCCGATCTTCCGCAAGGCAGTCGAGCAGGACCGCGTGGTGAAGCACCCGCTGCGCTCGCTGCTGCCGTACTGGAAGGAAGTGCTTCTCGGCACCTTCGCCATGGGCATCACATACTCGCTGTTCTACGTGCTGGGCACGTGGTCGCTGAGCTACGCCGTCAAGGTCATGAAGCCACCCTTCAGCCAGAACGAATACCTGGCCATGCAGATGGTTTCCGTGGTGTTCTTCGCGATCTTCATCTTCGTGACCTGCATCTACTCCGACAAGCTCGGCCGCAAGACCGTGCTGATCTCCACCACGCTCGCGACGCTGGTGTTCAGTCTGTTCGCCATGCAGTCCCTGCAGCACAACGTCCTGACCGTGATGCTGTTCCTGTGCGTCGGCTTCGCGCTGATGGGCGGCCTGTTCGGCCCCTGCGGCGCCTATCTGCCCGAGCTGTTCCCGACTCACGTGCGTTACTCCGGCGCCGGCCTGAGCTACAACCTCGCCGCCATCCTCGGCGGCGCGTTCGCCCCGGCCATCTCCACCGCACTGGTCAAGTCGACCGGCGCCGTCGAGTCCGTCGGCTGGTACCTCGCCGTGATGTCCTTGCTCGCCCTGATCGCCCTGTTCCTGATCAAGGAAAGCAAGGACGAGGATTACGAGAAGTGATCTGAGATAGATAAAAAAGGGAGCGGCGAAATCCGCTCCCTTTTTTGGTTGTCGCAGCGAACGGTTCTCAATAAGAAAGGTGCGAGCCTCATCGCGCGCGAAACGAACAAAACAATCGGCGGAAGTCCGGAATTCCGGGCTTCCGCCGATTGTTCATATGTGCGCTTTTGTGAGGAATCCTCGCACGTTTCTTATTGAGAACCGTTCGCTGCGATAATCAGGCCTCGCGACTGGCGCTGGGCGCGGCAACCGCCGGCAGGGCGCGCGGCGCATGGAAGCCACGAGCCTCGAACTCGTCGGCGATCTTCTGCGCGACTTCCTGGCTGCGACCCTTGTCGACGAGCGCGATGATGGAGCCGCCGAAGCCGCCGCCGGTCATGCGCGCACCGTAGGCGCCATTCTTGCGGGCCACATCCACCGCGACATCCAGCTCGGGCACGGTGACCTCGTAATCCGCGGCGAGCGAATCATGAGAGGCGTTGAACAGACGGCCGGCGGCCTCGATGTCACCCTGGGCGAACGCACGCACGAAGGAGCGCACGCGCTCGATCTCGGTGACGACGTGGCGCACGCGCTTCTTCATCGTCACGTCGGGCAGGGCATCCAGCGTCTCCTTGAGCGCCTGGAACTGGTCGTCGGCCTTGGAGATGCCATCGGCGGCGACGCGCAGATTGGCGACGCCGAGAATGCGGGCGGCCTCCTCGCAGGTGGCGCGACGCTGGGCGTACTGGCCGTCGTTGAGCTGGTGCGGTGCCTGGGTGTCGACCACCAGCAGCTCCAGACCGTACTTGTCGAGGTCGAAGGCCTGCTGGGAGACGTTCTCCAGCGGAGTGAGCTCCGGACGGCAGTCAAGCAGCAGCGCGTGGCCTTCGGTGCAACGCATCGAGGCGTTCTGGTCGAGGCCGCCGGTGGAGGCGCCGGCCATGTCGTTCTCGGACTTGATCGCGGCGTTGATCAGCGTCACGCGGCCCGCGTCGGAGGAACCGTAGCCGAGACCATACACGTCGTCCAGGGCCAGCGCGGTCGAGCAGGTCATGGCGGCGGACGAGCTCAGGCCCGATCCCAGCGGCACGCAGGACACGAACGCGGCGTCGAAGCCCTTGACCTGCGAGAAACCGGCCTCGCGAAGGGCCCAGGCCACGCCGGTCGGGTAGGCGGACCAGCCGTCCACGCCACGGGCTTTGAGGCCGTCGAGGTCGGCCTCGGCGACCTTGTCGGGCGCCACGTCGGAGACGACGCGGACCTTGGTGTCCTCGCGCGGCTTGAGCGCGATGAACGTGCGGTGCGGCAGCGCGATCGGCAGGCACAGGCCCGCGTTGTAATCGGTGTGCTCGCCGATCAGGTTCACGCGGCCGGGAGCGGCCCACACGCCCTCGGGCGCGGTGGCATACATATCGACGAACAGCTTCGTCGCCCGTGAGACACCATCCTCGCGGGACAACGGCTCAATGAATTCAACAGCAGTCATTGGTGTTCTTTCTTCTGTGTGATGGCTATATATGCAGTGGATATTGCTAGGGGGAGCCCGGTTCGGCCAGACTCCCCCATAGAACGTCGTCAGTCGGAGATGTCGATCTGTCCAAGCTCATGGAAGCGCTTGGCGATGAGCTCCGGGGTGGTGTCGGAGATCCAGGCGGCCATGCCGGACTCGGAGCCGGCGAGGTACTTGATCTTGTTGGCGGCGCGGCGGAACGAGAAGAACTGCAGGTTCAGGCGGTAGTTCTCGCGACGCGCGTCGTGGATCGGGGCCTGATGCCAGGCGGCGATGTACGGCAGGTCCATGCCCTCGCCGTCGCCCTTGTCGAAGAACGCGTTGCCGCGCTTCAGAAGGTGCGAGTACATCGAGGCGAGGTCCCAGCGCTCCTGGTCGTTGAGCTGGTCGAGGGTGAGCACGTCGCGCACCGGAGCCACATGAACCTCAAGGGGCCAGCGGGCGGCGGCCGGCACGTAGGCGACCCAGCTGTGGTTGCGCATCACGACGCGCTCCTCGGCTTCGAGCTCGGCGTTCATGATGTCCTTGAGCAGGTTGCCGCCGGTCTTCTCGTGGTAGGCCTCGGTGTGCTGGAGTTCCTTCT
>ERZ857972.1396-NODE-1396-length-13946-cov-9.989634_pt1 | contig 13946 bp, 15 predicted proteins | sample MGYA00519757_ERZ857972 | MGnify/ENA primary metagenome ERZ857972 (study PRJEB31778, sample SAMEA3449383) | human gut metagenome | biome: human gut; feature: human-associated habitat; material: faeces | place: United Kingdom | collected 2010/2012 ...
GTATAGCTCTAAAGAGCAAACAGTAGTGGTGCCATGGATGCACCCTGAAAAAAGGAGGTATCCCGCCTTAATTCAGATGCTCTGGTAACTCAGTTACCGAGTAATTCACTGAGGACTTGATTGATGCTGTAAAATTAATCTTGAGCCGATGAGAAAGATTTCCGGTCAGGATAAATAAGAATTAGAAATTAAATACAGGAGAAAATAAATGGTAAAGCAAATCGTAAGAGACATTTTCTTTTTAGGCCAGCCATCCAAGCCAGCCACAAAAGCAGATATCCAGATTGGGAAGGATCTGCAGGACACACTGCAGGCGAACCGGGAATGGTGCGTTGGTATGGCTGCAAATATGATTGGTGTAAGGAAGAATATTATCATTGTGAATATGGGATTTATAGATGTTGTTATGTTTAACCCTGTGATTGTTTCAAAGCATGACATGTATGAGACGGAAGAAGGCTGTCTGTCTCTGGATGGTGTTCGTAAGACGACCAGATATCAGGAAATTGAAGTAGAATATTATGACTTCAACTGGAAAAAACAGCGGCAGAAGCTGTCCGGATGGACGGCACAGATCTGTCAACATGAAATTGATCATTTGTCTGGGAAGATCATATAATCGAATGCGGATTGCGAGGTGGCCGGTATGTTAAAGAATGTACTGATTGTGGTGGATGATATAGAAAAATCCATAGAATTTTATAGGGACTTATTTGGACTGCAAGTGATTCTTAAGAATGAAGGTAATGTGATCTTATCGGAGGGACTTGTTTTGCAGGATGCCGAGGTATGGGGGAAAACATTGAATGAAACTTCTACGTCATTTAATAATAGGATGGAATTGTATTTCGAGGACTTTGATATAGATGGATTGCTTGCGAAATATGAATCTGGAAAGTATTTCGTCCGATATGCCACAGAATTGACAGAACTTGCAGGTGGGCAGAAGCTTGTAAGACTGTATGATCCGAGTGGTAATCTTATTGAGGTTCGCACTCCGTTTAGATGTAATTAAAGGAGAGAATATGCAGATTTTTGTTGATGCGGATGCCTGTCCGGTAGTTGGTATTGTTGAAAAAGTTGCAAAAGAGCACAATATTCCGGTAACGTTATTGTGTGATACAAATCATGTGTTGTCTTCGGATTACAGTGAGGTGATTGTAGTTGGAGCCGGCGCAGATGCAGTGGATTATAAACTGATCAGTATTTGTCATAAAGGCGATATTGTTGTATCACAGGATTATGGAGTGGCGGCAATGGCACTTAACATCATGAATGAGGGAAGAAGAATCTTTGCAGAATGTGCATGGCAGCATAATAAAAAGTCCGCAACCGGACTAATAAAAATCGCGGGGCACGCGAGGATAGCTTGTAGATACTTGGCTCAGTAGAGCCATTGAGCAAGAAGCCCCCACTTCAAAATCAGAGATTTAAGTGGTGGGAGCATGTCACAAATCGGACATATCAGCTGCTGTATGATATTGCAGAGTATTTTGGAAAATAGGTAAAATTTTTGGGTATGAAGAGATATAAGAATAGGCTGGTGCATAAGTGGCGAGAGAAGTCACTACTGCATCAGCCTTTTGTACGTTCGTATACGGTAAATAGTTAGCACCGTGCTTTTTACCGAAAACCATGAGATAATCCCTTTGTAAAACTAAAAGTTTTTTAAAGGAGATCTTGTGGATTTGAACAGGAGTTAGATGTTGCGATTAAGGTAGTAATGGTTATGAAAGATATGATTTGCAAAAAAGATATCTCTGCCACTGGAGCACATGTTATATTAATGACAGGACGAAAAGCCTTGAAAATCAATGGTTTCGAGCCTGTCTTTTCTATTTTATAAAAATATATGGATGAGAATATAGCGAATTGACAACATAGCATATATAGGAGAGTTTAATCATGAGTAGAGGAAAAGAAGTAAAAAAATTAAGAGAAAAAATGGGAATGAACAGACGTGAATTTAGTGACTACTATGGTATTCCGTATCGTACCATTCAAGATTGGGAAGCAGAGAAAAGAGAGCTTCCGGATTATTTACTGCGATTGTTGAAATACAGAGCGGAAATAGAGCGTCGAATCAAAAGTGAGGATACTTAAAATGTGTCCTCTGTATATTTTTTTTGCAACAAGCATAACACAATGCGTTATGATATGTAAATGTTTTGGAGGTTAACTTGGAGAGAAAAGTAAATGTTATCGAAGATTTGAACGGAAAGAAAATAGTATTTGTTCACGATATTCTGTTCAAGGGAAAAAGAGCAGTTAATTGGGATGAAGTTGAAAAGTATTTGCGCCAGTATGTAGGAGAATTCTATCAGATAGAAGATTGCAATAAGATGATTTATATTGGATCGGATCTTCCTGATGAGTATATGCACTCAAATTACACTCGGATTTTGAAAGGAGCAAATGCGAAAGCAAAAGCGAATGCCGCACAGGGATTACCGGAATTGCTTAAAATAGCAACGAACGAGGTTTATGAAGATAATCGTAAGGAGAAGCATAGTAAAGATGCTAAATATGGTTGGTATTCATATGATTCAAGATTTGCTCTGCCGGTATTTAGTGATGATGGAGAAATAGAAAGATACAACGTTTTTAATGTTGCGATGTTGGTAAGACATGATGAAGATGGGAAGTATTACTTATACGATATCATGAAAATAAAAAAAGAAACGAGCAACCTTTTCCAGTCAAATGACTTTACTCAGTAACAAAACCCATTTCTTGATTATATGATACATTGAACAGTATTAAATGTCAACGAAAAAAGCATAAGAAATCTCAATGAAAAGCCAGGTTCAGATACACTGATTACCCTCAGTGCGTCCGGATCTGTTATTTGTTGCTATCGTTTCTTTCGGTTGCCTTTGCCACGCTTACTTCCTGGAGATTTCAGCATATATCCTGGCGTTGATTTCAATGACAAACCTTCCCTCATAAGGTATAATACTAATCAGAGTATTTTTGCTCATTACGGAATGAGAGGAAGATTTTCAATGGAGGCGAATGTGATCAATGAATTGCAAAATGGCCTACGAAGGATCAACTGGAGAGTGTTGCCTGGCTGCCGGCAGATATTACACTAATAGATGTAATTCGTGAACAAATGTGAGCCGGAAAATTCATGACTGAATGCGGGGTTAGAAGAAGGCGAGGGTGATATCATGACCAAAGCAATCCTCGATGTGGATGATTGCGTAGAGGGAATGTGAAAATTTACGACGGAAGTCTTTGACACAGGAGTGGCACTTGCTGGGATATTGCAACGTTTACAACATTTCTGGCATGTTTTGTAAAGCTGTCTGTAAAGTCCTCGAGCGCTGCAAAACTGTTTAATGCGGTGCATAAGGCACAAATTTCCTGGAAGCGTATCTGCCCGTTGATGAAACCGACAGAGGAAAAAGAGAAAGTGGTTTGTGGAAAGCCGGGAGAGCTTTGCAGGAAAAGAACTGAAGGATATGAAGGCAGAAGAAAGAACTGGAACCGTTGGATATATGGGGCATGATCCGGAACTCTTCTGCGATAGCATCGAGAATAATATCAGGATGGGCGATAAAAAAGATATTACGCCATATCTGAGGACAGTATGTTTTGAAAAAGAAGTGGACGAGATGAATCAGGTTTTATGGTTGGAGAATGGATGTGTGCAGGATCATCAGCATCCTTGTTGTGATCTGGTTCCATAGCAAGGGAGTTACGCTGATCCTGGTTGTATTATTGCCGCTGATTTTTGCTTTCACGAGACATGTCCAGAAAAATATGCTGTCAGCGAAAATCCGGAACCGCAAAGCTGTTGGCAGGGCATCGGGTCATGTGCCGGTGATTCTGAATGCAGTAGTTATTGCTGTTGTGATGTTGCTTTCTGTTTCCGGGAATCCTGTGATTCTCACATTTTTTGGAATGAGTGCTGGAACAGCGCTGGCGATCATGAATTATATATCGCAGATTTTTACTCCGGTAGAAAATCTTGGAATGGAAATCCAGACGATTCAGTCCGCGCTTGCTGGAATCTACAGGATCAATGAGTTTTATGAGTTAGAAGAAGAAATGCCGGATGATGTGAAAATAAAGGATATTGCTAATGAATCAAGAAAAACGACACCTGTCGTTTTGCTTGATGATGTTAGATTTGGCTATGACGAACACGCAGTGCTGGATCATGTGAGCTTTCATGTCGAAGAAGGAGAACAGGTAACTCTTTCGGGACGTACAGGAGCGGGAAAGAGTACGCTTTTTAAACTTCTGCTTGGACTATATGAACCGCAGGAGGGAGAAGTACTGGTCGGTGGAATCCCTGCCGGGCAGCTGACCGAAAAAGAAAGACGAAAATGGTTTGGCTACGTGGAGCAGTCTTATCACATGGTGCCGGGAACGATTAGAGATCAGATTACTTTATACGATGAGTCGATCACGGAAGAGCAGTCGTGGCAGAATCGGAGATCCTGCTTCTGGATGAGATTACTGCAAACCTGGATGCCGAGACGGAACACCAGGTGTTGCAGGCATTGAAGAGAGCATCGGAGAACAGAATAGTTATCAATATTTTACATAGAGTACCGCTTAAAGAGGAAAAAATATACAATAATCACAACATCAATATACAAAAGTAAAAAAACTATAAAAAAATCGCCGATTATTAGAAATACAATCGGCGATTTTTTATGTATAATAGACACATCATGAATGAAGGAAGAAAAGGAGGAACTATGGAAAAGGTATTACTGAATATGAAGGCCATAAGCAAAACTTTCGGAAGTGTGCAGGCATTAAAAGAAGTTTCTCTGGACCTTTATGCAGGTGAAGTACTTGCTCTGATGGGAGAAAACGGAGCAGGAAAATCTACACTGATGAACATTCTCAGTGGCTCCCTTCAGCCTACAAAAGGTGAAATTTATCTGAAAGGTGAAAAAGTAACGGTCCCGGGACCGATCGCAGCCAAAAAACTAGGAATTTCTAAAATTCATCAGGAACTCCAGATTGTTCCGGAATTGAGCGTGGCAGAAAACATTTTTCTCGGCAGATGGATGAAGAAAAAGGGTGGATCGGTTGACTTTAAGACTATGGCTACAGAGGCTCGTAAATATCTGGAGATGTTGGATGTACATGTTGATCCGGCAACAAAATTAAAAGATTTAAGAATCGGAGAGCAGCAGCTTGTTGAGATCGCAAAGGCGATATCTTTGAATTCTGAAATTATTATCATGGACGAACCGACTTCTGCTATTAGTGAAAAAGAAGCCGAAAAGCTGTTTATAATTATTCGAAAGCTTCGTTCAGAGGGAAAGGGAATTATATACATCACACATCGAATGGAAGAAATTTTCCAGATCGCAGACAGACTTACTGTAATGCGTGATGGAACGTATATAGGTACCGTAAAGGCCTCTGAGACCTCAAAAGATGAGATCATAAAGATGATGGTCGGACGTGATATGAGCGAGCAGTATCCTAAAGATCCTACTGAAAAAGGCGAGATTGCTCTTAAAGTAGAAAACCTCACATACACTCCACCAGAAGGAAGTTTCCGAAGATCACTCAAGAATATTTCCCTGTATGTAAGACATGGTGAAGTTCTTGGAATCGCAGGACTTGCAGGTGCAGGAAGGTCTGAACTTTTCGAATGTCTGGCAGGTGTGCATTACAAAGATACCACAGCAAAGATTTTTATCGATGGTAAAGAAGTAATTATAAAAAATCCTGCAGATGCGATTAAAGCGGGCATTTCTTTTGCAACTGAAGACAGAAAGGGAACGGGTCTTGTTTTGCAGAGATCCATTGGAGAGAATATGTCTCTTCCTCTTCTGAAAAAATTCAGTCCGGCATTTTTTATGAAATCCGGGGAAGAGAAAAAAGAATGGAACAAACAGATGGAAACTCTCAGAATAAAAGCTCCTGGAACGAAGACTCTCGCCAGTGCGCTTTCCGGAGGAAATCAGCAGAAGGTTGTACTTGGAAGATGGTTGATGACGGAACCGAAAATTCTTCTTCTGGATGAACCTACTCGAGGAATTGACGTAGGTGCAAAAGCAGAAATATACCAGTTGATCAACAATCTTGCGAAACAGGGGATGGCGATTATTGTAGTATCCTCAGAGCTTCCGGAAGTAATCGGTATTTCAGACAGAATCGTTACTTTCTGTGAGGGAGAACTGACGGGTGAATATCTCCAGGAAGAAGCTACACAGGAAAAACTTCTTCAGAGTGCAACAAAATAAGGAGGGTGGACAGATGGATAACAAAAAGAAAATGAAAGCTATGATCAAGCAGATGCAGAGTGTAATTGCACTGGTTATTATCTTTGTGGTCGCATCTACAATCTGCATTAAGGATGGCAGAAATAACTTTCTGGACATAAGAAACCTGATGAACGTGCTGAGAGCCGTATCAGAAAATGGAATCATTGCAATTGGTATGACGATTATTCTGATCCTTGGCGATATTGATCTTTCTGTAGGTTCTGTTGTAGGTCTTATCTCAACAGGATGTGCATATCTGATGGTAAAGAGTGGTCTGGGATTTGTACCGGCTATTCTTGTAAGTCTTGGAATCGGAGCACTGTTTGGACTGTTTAATGGATTATGTATCACAAAGCTGAGACTTCAGGCTTTTATCGTTACCCTTGCATCTATGAATATCGCGAGAGGACTTGCAAGATTCTGGGCAAACGGAATCGGGATTCCGCTTGCATATGGTAAAGGTGAAGGAATGGCTCCACCGGCATTTGAAGTACTTCAGATGCGTCTCTGGGGAATCGTACCTGTACCGGCAATTATCTTTATTGTTCTTCTGATTGTTTTTCAGATCATTCTGAGTAAAACAAGATTCGGAAGACAGGTATATGCGATTGGTGGAAATAAGAATGCTGCATATCTTTCAGGTATCAAAGTAGACAGAATTAAGATCTATGCATTTATGATCTGCGCAATGCTTTCATCTGTTGCTGCTATGATTCACGCAGCTCAGATCAGCCAGGGTGGACCGAACGAAGGTCAGGGCTATGAACTTAACGCAGTTGCAGCCTGTGCCATTGGAGGAACAAGTCTTGCAGGCGGCAAAGGAACTGTTTTTGGTACACTGATTGGAGCACTTATCCTTGGTATGCTGGATAATGTCCTTGGTCTTAAAGGCGTCAATTCAAATCTTCAGCTGATGGTTAAAGGATTTCTCATCATTATTGCAGTATTTATGCAGGCAGATAAAGTGAGTGATTGATAATAAAAGAAAATAATTCTCAGGTTCTGTCCGGCAGCAGGACCGGGGAATAAAATAATAAATAAAAGCGATGCCGGAGAAAGAAGGTAAGTATGAATAAAAAAGCGATCAGTATCCTCTTAACAGCAGCTATGGGTGTTTCTGTTCTGGCAGCAGGCACAGTTACAGTCAGTGCAGCAGAGAAAAAGGACAAATATGTGATCGGAATGTCACAGTGTAATCTTGGTGAACCATGGCGTGTAGCTATGAATGATCAGATTGCAATGGCAGCAGAAAAACATCCGGAATTTGAGGTTATTTTTGCAGATGCTGCTCAGGATAACTCCAAACAGATTGCAGATATTGAAAACTTTGTACAGATGGGTGTAGACCTCATCATTGCATCTCCTAACGAAGCTACACCACTTACTAATGCAGTCAGTGCAGCTTATGATGCAGGAATCCCGGTTATTCTTCTTGATAGAAAGATTGACGGAGACAAGTATACTCAGTTTATCGGTGCAGACAACGTAGATATGGGACGTATCGCAGGAGAATATGTTGCAGATACACTTCTTCCTGACGGTGGTAAAGTTTGTGAGATCAAAGGTCTTGAAGGAACTTCTGGTGGAATCGACAGAGATAACGGTTTCCGTGAAGGAATCAAGAAAAATGACAAGATTGAAATTGTAGCTGTAAACAATGCAGACTGGCTTCGTGAAAAAGCAATCACAGTTGCAGAAGAAATGCTTCAGACAAATGATGAGATTGATCTTTTCCTGGCGTTAAATGACCCGATGGCAGAAGGTGCATATATTGCTGCTAAGAATGTAGGAAAAGAAGGAGACATCCTTTTCGTTGGATTTGATGGACTTCCTACACCTGATGGTGGAATCCGAAGCGTTATGGACGGAAGACTCAGCATGACTCAGGTTTATCCTACAGGTGGTACAGAAGCAATCGAAAGTGCTTATCAGCTGCTTGTTGAAGGTAAAGAGCTTGATAAAACTCTGACTCTTACTTCTGAAATCGTTGTCCCGGATAATGCAGAAGAACTCCTTGCAAAATATGGCGGATCTGCAGAATAATCAGATTTGAAAAATTATAAAAATGAAATATAGTACGATGCGAAGAAACGGGAATGGCTTAGGCTGTTCCTGTTTTTTCTTTCTGTTTGACATGAAGAGATACTTACTATATCATGGAAGAATAGACAGATAAAAGGAGGATAATATGTTCAGTAAACTGAAAAGAATTCTGTATCCGGAAAATATGCTGTTCAAAATGATCATACTGAACTGTGGCCTGCTTTTGTTAGTTACATTGGTCCTTACAGCTGCTGGAAACTATATATATGAGGAATCTATTGCAGAAAGATCCTATGCAAACACAATGGAAATCCAGAATCAGGTGTTGAAATCGCTTGATCTGATTTTTAAATCCGTAGAGGATAATGTTGAGGCTTTGGGAAATTATCCGGAAGTACAAGAGTATTTAAAAGTAGATGCTGAAAATCAGCAGGCAAGCCGTGTAGAATTGGAAAGACAGGTGCGAGACCTTCTTCTGGATTATTCCAGAATATACAGTGAATATTTGAATATTGTTGTTGTCAGTGAGAAAGGCCAGTATCTTTCTAATGATTCATACCGAGTCAAAAAGCTTCCGCTTACGGAAGAAAAATGGTATCAGGATGCGGTTCTGGCAAATGGAGAACTGGTTTTAAGTCCTACCAGTCTGGGACGAAATTTAAAAGCCTGGAAAAACTACAGTACAGACAATTATGTCAGCACAGTTAAATTAATTTGTGACAGACAGACGTCTGCGGGGATTGGTGTGATCCTTATAGATTTGGATTTGAAGAGTATTCAGAATCTTGTTGAAGATATTACAATGGGACAGACTGGATTTGGTTATATACAGGATAGTCAGGGGCATGTGCTCTATGCACCCCAAAATGAAGTTGTATACCGGATGAATCCAAATTGGGTCACGGACGGAGAGAGTGGACGTGTCAGATGTCGCATAAAGGGAAAAGATTACAATGTCATATATAGTCATTCAAAATATACAGACCTGACTGCAGTTGGAGTATTTGACTGGGGGAAAACTATCGAAGGTATTTCCAGAGCAAGGACAGTTTCGAAATGGATTGCAGTTATAATAATGATCTTTGCGGCAGGAGCAACGGTTATTTTTTCGGCATCCATTACAAGGCCTATTTCGACGCTTTCAAAACTTATGAAAAAAGCGCAGACCGGAGATATGACGGTTCGTTTTGTAAATCATTATAAAGGTGAAATAGGGCAGCTGGGAGATTCTTTTAATGTAATGGTAGAAAAAATTAATGAACTTCTTGGCGTTGTATACAAAGAACAGAAAAATAAAAGAGAAGCAGAGCTTAAGATTCTTCATGAGCAGATTAAGCCGCACTTTCTTTATAATACACTTGATACGATACAGTGGATGGCAAAGCAGTACCATGCGCAGGATATTGTTGATCTGGTGCTTGCTTTGTCAGGATTTTTCCGTATCAGTCTGAGTCAGGGAAAAGAATTTATTACATTGGAACAGGAAGTTTTAATGGTAAAGAATTATCTGGACATCCAGAAAGTACGGTATGAGGATCTGTTTGAATATAAAACAGAGATTGAAGAAGGACTGGGAAATTATATGGTATTAAAAATTTGTCTTCAGCCGCTTGTGGAAAATGCTCTTTATCATGGGATAAAGGAATCTGATCAGGACAGAGGAACTATATGGATCCGTGCTTTTTCAGAGTCAGAGGATTCGATCATACTTAAGGTAGAAGATGATGGTGCTGGCATGAGTCAGGAAAGAATAGATCAATTGAATTCCTGGCTGAAACTGAAAGAACGTGGAGAAGAAGTAAAAGCCTATGGAACGTTGAATGTAAATGACCGCATAAAGATCGCTTACGGTGACGAATACGGACTTCATTATGAAAAGAGAACGGGAGGAGGTACCGTGGCTGTTGTAAGGCTCAAACGGCTGCAGAAAGAAGTATGTGGAAAGTTTTGATTGCTGATGACGAACCGAAAATTCGTCAGGGATTAAAAAGTGTATTGGAGGAAATGAAACTTCCGATCACAGTCTGTGCAGAAGCACGGAATGGAATGGAAGCATTAGAAAAAATTGAGCAGTTTCAACCGGATTTTATTCTGATGGATATCTGTATGCCTAAGTTGAGTGGTATACAGTTTCTGGAGGAATTGAGAAAGTTGGATAAAAACTGTCCGGTAATCGTAATCTCCGGATTTAATGAGTTTTCCTATGCAAAACAGGCAATTAAGCTTGGGGTTTCCGAATATCTTTTGAAACCTATCGCAGAGGAAGAACTTCAAGCTGCGGTCGTGAAGGTGACTGAAGAGATAAAGCAGAAGCGAAAATCTGAAAAATTCATGGAACTTGTGAAACAACAGATGATTCAGAATCAGGATTATCTGAGAGATGTGTTTTTCAATGAATGGATGGAAGGAAAATTATCTAGATTCGAATGGGAAGAACAGGCAAGATTTCTTGATATGGATTTTCCGGATAATATGATTCTCATACTTGTGTCAGTTCAGTCCAGTTATGACAAGAAAATTGATAAAGGTACGGTGACTGAGGAAATATATAAGATCACTCTTGAAAAGATTATCAGAGAACTTATGGAGCCATATCATACGGTAAGTGTGTTTTCCAGTAAGTATGAGGATGTAGCGATTGTTATGGAAAAGCTGCCGGAAAATTTTCAGGAGTTCAGTGCAGATCTTCAGCTGCAGACAGAAGAAAAAGTGGGTGGAAAGTGTTTTATTACGGCAAGAGAATGTACTTTTGAAACATTGCCTGATATTAGCCGTGAGATGCGCCGGGAAGTGCAGAAAATGCAGGAATGCAGACCAATTGTCCAGGACGCAAGAAAATATATTTATGCCAATTATCAGGACAGAAATCTGGATCTCAGACAGGTGTCACATGCAATTGGCTGTAATTCTTCTTATATGAGCAGGATTATGAAACAGGAATTGGGGATATCTTTTAAAGATTTTCTTACAAGGCTTCGTATCAGTCAGGCAGTGCGGCTTATGGAAGATCGGGAATTGTCGATTAATCAGATTGCAGAAAAGGTAGGGTACAGCAACCAGCACTATTTTTCTGCTGCATTTAAAAACTGTCAGGGTATGTCGCCCTCAGAATTCCGTAAAAATATGCTGCAGATTGACAGAAACGGATTATAACTATGAAGAAAATATGGAAAGTATGGACAGTGATACTGGTTGTGGCAGCAACAGTCTTACTTACGATCAGTACACAGTATAGCAAAAAAGAAGAGATATCTACAGATAGTTATCAGTATCTGATCGGTGTTAGTCTTCCAAATGTAATAGAACCATGGCTAAATAATTTTGTTGACGTATTTACAGAAAAAGTATCCCAGGATAAAAAAATAAATGTAATTTTTCGAGATGCAGCTGGAAATCCGGAAAAACAGATTCAGGATATTGAGACGTTGATGGAGTACGGGATAGATATTCTGATTGTCTCTCCTGATGGAAGTGACAGCCTTTCTTCTGTTCTTTCGGAGGCTTTTCAGAAGATACCAGTCATTCTGACAGGTGTTGGTGCAGGGACAGAGGATTATACATGTCTTATCAAGTCAGATGATCAGAAGATTGGCAGGCTTGCAGGAGAATATATTCTGAATAATCTTTATGAAAAGAATAAAAAGATCGTGGTCTTTCAGGGGGTTGAAGAATCCCCGGTATCCAAACAGAGACTAAAGGGTTTTCAGGATTCTGTTCAGGGTACAATACCGGAAGAAGATATCACTTATTACTGTGGCGACTGGCTCCGGGATCGAGCAGAGCTCAGGATGAAAGACTATCTGATCTCGCATGATTCTGCTGATATAGTTTTCGCTTTTAATGATGATATGGCATATGGTGCATATCAGGCCTGTCAGCAGTACAGGATTGAGGGCAAGGTGCATCTGATAGGTGTGGATGGGTTTGAAGGAGAAAGTGCAGGGCTGAGTCTGGTAGACAAAGGTGTACTGGATGCAACGATACAGACACCGGACTTTGGTGGACTTTCTTATGAAATTGCAAGAAAACTTCTTGAGGGAAATAAGGTTGAGAAAAATATTATTATCCAGCCGGAATTGATTCTTCAGGGAGGAGCGAAAAGGAAAGAGTAATTGTAGATATGAAAAAGAGTTTGAGAATGACAGAGGGAAGTATCTCTAAAAAGATCATTTTTTTTGCCATTCCATTGTTTCTGGGGAACCTGTTTCAGCAGTTGTACAATACTGCGGATTCCCTGATCGTGGGAAATTTTTTAGGAAGCAATGCACTGGCGGCGGTCAGTTCATCTGGAAATCTGATCTTTTTGATGGTAGGTTTTATTAACGGTATTGCCATGGGTGCGGGTGTAGTTATTGCCAGATATTACGGTGCCAAAAAAAGAGACAGCCTGCAAAAGGCAATCCATACAACCGTTGCATTTGGTCTTGCGGCCGGTGCGGTCCTGACTGTTTTGGGAATGTTTCTGGCGCCAAAGATCTTGGTGCTGATGGGGACTCCTGCGGATGTTCTCCCGGAATCCATTATATATTTTCGTACATACTTTGCAGGTTCTATGGGTGTTGTCATGTACAACATTTTTGTTGGAGTTCTGCAGTCGGTTGGTGATGGACGTCATCCATTGATCTATCTGATCATTTCATCCTGTGTCAATGTTGTTCTGGATATTTTCTTTATCGCAGGTCTTGGCATGGGAGTTGGTTCAGCAGCGCTCGCAACTGCTATTTCCCAGTTTGTCAGTGCGATTCTCTGTATGGTTCATCTGATGCGTGTGGAAGAAGAATATCGCCTGGAACTGCGGGAAATTTGTTTTGACAGCATTATGTTGAAGCAGATTATTCAGAATGGTGTGCCGTCTGGCTTTCAGAATTCAGTCATCGCGATCGCGAATGTTTTTGTACAGTCAAATATTAATGCATTTGGAAAAATGGCGATGGCAGGATGTGGATCTTATTCTAAGATTGAGGGATTCGCCTTTTTGCCGGTTACTTGTTTTACGATGGCACTGACAACATTTGTCAGTCAGAATCTTGGCGCAAAGCAGTATGACCGGGCGAAAAAGGGAGCAAGATTTGGGGTTCTCTGTTCGATCATTATTGCAGAATTGATCGGCGTGATCATATATGCTGCCGCACCGGTGCTGATCGCAGCATTTAACAGAGATCCCGATGTTGTACATTATGGCGTGATGCAGTCAAGAACAATTGCATTATTTTATTGTCTGCTGGCGTTTTCTCATTGTATTGCAGCAGTACTCCGTGGTTCCGGCCACGCATCTGTTCCGATGATCGTTATGCTCTGTGACTGGTGCCTGTTCCGTGTAAGCTATATCACCGTTGCAGTTCGCATCATCCCGGATATCCGTGTGATCTTTTGGGCATACCCATTGACCTGGAGTATCAGCTCCGTAATCTTTCTGTTTATGTTCCTGCGAGGAAAATGGGTATATGGATTTGAGAAAACACCACAGATGTAATTAAAAATTCAATCTCTTTAAATAGGTCTCCTGGAACTGCCTGTGAGAGCGTTTCAAGTTTTGTGTATTATCATTGTGAATATGGGATTCATAGATGTTGTGATGTTTAATCCGGTGATTGTTTCAAAGAGTGATATGTATGAGACAGAAGAAGGTTGTCTGTCTCTGGATGGTGTTCGTAAGAC
>ERZ857972.1398-NODE-1398-length-13937-cov-3.723887_pt1 | contig 13937 bp, 10 predicted proteins | sample MGYA00519757_ERZ857972 | MGnify/ENA primary metagenome ERZ857972 (study PRJEB31778, sample SAMEA3449383) | human gut metagenome | biome: human gut; feature: human-associated habitat; material: faeces | place: United Kingdom | collected 2010/2012 ...
TCTTGGTGTCCCAGACCACCTCGCCGATCAGTTCGGCGAACTTCGAGGCGTGCTCAGCCTCTTCCCAAGCGTAACGCTTGTAGGCCTCGGCGATCTCGGGATAGCCCTCGCGGTCGGCCTGACGGCTCATCGCCAGATACATGCCCACCTCGGTGCATTCGCCCATGAAGTGATTCTGAAGTCCCTCCCAAAGCTCCTTCGACGCACCTTTGCCGTCGCCGATCACATGCTCCGTGACGAACGTGAGCCCTTCCTCCTGCTCGACGACCTCGACGAACTTCTCCTTGCCTACCTTGCACATCGGGCACTGATCGGGTGCCTCGGGACCCTCGTGGATATAACCACAGACGGTACAACGCCATTTCTTTGCCATAATCTTTCCGTTTTGTTAAGTGTGAACGTATTTTTTGCAGAAGCAAAGATACGAACTTTGCGGACGGCTCCAAGCGATCGCCCGATCATATTTTCCGATACCGGCATCAGTTTTTCCTATCGTCGTGGTCGATGGCCCACTCGATCAGCCCCACGTCGACGGCGTCCTTCACCATCACCCGCTTGTCGCGGTCGAGCAGGTAGAGCGCCGGAATGGCTTTCAGGTCGTAGAGCTCCCGATCGCGGACGACGCACCCCTTGTCGTAGGCATTGATCCAGCGCGCGGGAATCTGCGGACGGTATTCCTGCCACTCGGTGAGGTCTTCGTCGGGGAAGAGGGCCAGCACCTTCAACTTGCCGCGCTCGATCAGTTCGTTGAGCATCGGCGATGCCGAAATGGCCTCGCGCACCGTCTTGCACATGTTGCACCCCGGATTGTTGATGAACAGCAGCAGGTATTCGGCGCGGATGTCGTACATGCGGCGGGTCGCCCCGTCGGCCGTCGTATAGCGGAAATCGTTGGCCGGTCGGCCGATCCGGTTCTGGGAGGCCATGCGCAGATCGTGCTGAGGCGCGATGCGCTCCCAGCGGTCGAGCCACGGACTCGACACCAGCGCTTCGAGCACCGGAATGTAGAGTTCGTCGTTGCGTGCGGGCGAATTGGGATCGTGAAGCACGCGCTCGGCCAGCATGGCGAAATATTCGGTCATCGGCTTCGAAGCCGAGGCGCGCCGCATGAGCGTGTCGATCGCCGCCCGGTCGTCGGGCGCGACGAAATTGGCCACATAGGCGAACAACGCCCGCACCATCGCCACCGTATCGACTTCGGCCAGCAGCGTGGTGTCGCGGAAATCGAAGTTGTCCCAGTAGTGATCGCGCAGATAGGCCCTCCGCTCCTCGGGCGGGACGGTCGAAGGAACGGTCACGGCGCGGAACGTGCGCGGCGCCGGACGGGCGGACGACTGCGCCGGTCGGCTCTTTTTCCCGCCGCAGGCCGCCACGAGCAATGCGGCCAGTGCGATCCACAGAATGCGTTTCATCGGAATACGGATTAAAATAACTACCGCAAATGTAACAAAATCCCCGCAATAACCCCGCCCCGACGGGAGAATCTTCGCACCTGCGGAGCGATTTGCACAATAGTTGCACCTGTCGGGGAGGTGTTTCGCCGCAGCGCCGCACCTCTTCACCGACGCTGCGACCCGATCCGGCGGAGAGCGAACGCTCCGAAGCGGATCGGAACGCGAACGTCCGGACGCCGCCGGCATGCAGCCCGTTCGACGGTCACGCCGGACACCGGAGATGAAGACCACAGGAAACCATTCTTTAAATCATAAATGCGTATGGATGCAAAAAAAAGTACGGGATTCAAGCTCAGCGTAGCGACGCTCGCCATCATGAACGTCACGGCGGTCGTCAGTCTGCGCGGCCTGCCGGCAGAAGCGGTCTACGGCCCTTCATCGGCCTTCTACTACCTCTTCGCGGCGATCGTCTTCCTGATCCCCACCTCGCTGGTGGCGGCCGAACTGGCGGCGATGTTCGCCGACAAGCAGGGCGGCGTCTTCCGCTGGGTGGGCGAAGCCTACGGAGCGCGCACGGGCTTTCTGGCCATCTGGCTGCAATGGATCGAATCGACGATCTGGTACCCCACGGTGCTGACCTTCGGCGCCGTGTCGATCGCCTTCATCGGATTGAACCAACATGCGGACATGATCCTGGCGTCGAACAAGATCTTCACGCTGGTGGTGGTGCTGGCCATCTACTGGCTGGCCACCTTCATCTCGCTCAAAGGTCTGGGCTGGGTCGGGAAAATCAGCAAATGGGGCGGTATGATCGGCACGATCATACCCGCCGGACTGCTCATTCTGCTGGGCATCGTCTACATCGCCTCGGGCGGTCACAACCAGATGGACATGTCGCAGGGTTTCTTCCCCGACCTGACGAAGTTCGACAACCTGGTGCTGGCCAGCAGTATCTTCCTCTTCTACGCGGGTATGGAGATGATGGGTATTCACGTGATGGACGTGAACAATCCGTCGAAAAACTACCCGAAAGCCATCATCATCGGTTCGCTCGTCACGGTCTGCATCTTCGTGTTGGGCACCTTCTCGCTGGGCTTCATCATCCCGGCCAAGGACATCAGCCTGACGCAATCGCTGCTGATCGGTTTCGACAACTACTTCAAGTACCTGCATATGTCGTGGGCGTCGCCCATCATCGCCATCGCGCTGATGTTCGGCGTGCTGGCAGGCGTGCTGACGTGGGTGGCAGGCCCTTCGAAAGGTATCTTTGCCGTGGGCAAGGCGGGTTATCTGCCTCCCTTCTTCCAAAAAGCCAACAAGAACGGCGTACAGCGCAACATCCTGCTCATTCAGGGCGGCGTCGTAACGCTGCTGGCACTGCTGTTCGTGGTGATGCCTTCGGTGCAGTCGTTCTATCAGATCCTCTCGCAGCTCACCGTGCTGCTCTACCTGATCATGTACATGCTGATGTTCTCGGCCGCGATCGTGCTGCGCTACAAGATGAAGGATCTCGCCCGTCCGTTCCGCCTGGGCAAGGGCAACGGCCTGATGTGGCTGCTCGGCTGCATGGGTTTCTGCGGCGCGCTGCTCGCCTTCATCCTGAGTTTCATTCCGCCTTCGCAGATCTCGACCGGCAGCAATACCGTATGGTTCTCGGTACTCGTCATCGGCTGTATCGTCGTGGTGGGGGCTCCGTTCCTGATCTACGCCGCCCGCAAACCGTCGTGGCGCAATCCGCAGGCGCAGTTCGAACCCTTCCACTGGGAACAGGCCGCACAGACGCCCGCTAACATCGCCGCAGCGAACGCAGCCGGCACGAACGCCGCCGCCAAACCGGCCGACGGCCGCAAATAACCGATGGCAGCTACATACGACTTTACACCCCATCGGATTTCCGATCCGCTGCACACGACCGACTGTCGGAGCACTCGCGGCAGAGCCGCGTTTCAGATCGGCCCCACCCCGAAGCCCCGCCTCGGCGGGGGCTTCGGACAAGACCCGCTTCGGTAGTCGGGCTCCGGTGGAACGCCGGTGTAAAACAGGAAATAGTTACCCTACCAATTGACCAATTTCAAAAAAAGACGACGCTATGAAACGCATCATTACCATCGAGGCCGTAAAAGAGGCGGTGGAAGCCGCCCACGCCCATTTCCGCGAGGAGAAGGGCGGCAAAAACGCCGACTACATCCCCTATCTGAAAAACGTGCCCTCCGACCTTTTTGGCATCTCGGTCTGCCTCGCGGACGGCCGCAGCGTGACGGTCGGCGACACCGACTACCGCTTCGGCATCGAATCGGTGTCGAAAGTCCCCACCGCCATCCTGGCGATGAACCAGTACAGCGCCAAAAAGGTGCTCTCCCAGATCGGCGCCGACGCAACGGGACTGCCCTTCAACTCGATCATGGCGATCCTGCTGGAAAACGACCATCCTTCGACGCCGCTGGTCAACGCCGGCGCGATCTCGGCCTGCTCGATGATCAAACCGACGGGCAACGCGGAGGCCAAGTGGAAGGCGATCGTGGATTTCATTTCGGGACTTTGCGGCAGCAAGGTGTCGGTACTCGACGAACTCTACCGTTCGGAGAGCGAAACCAACTTCAACAACCGCTCCATCGCATGGCTGTTGAAGAACTACAACCGCATCTACGACGATCCCGACATGTCGCTCGACCTCTACACGCGCCAGTGCTCGCTGGGCATCACCGCCAAACAGCTCGCCGTCATGGCCGCCACGATCGCCAACTGCGGCACCAATCCGGTGACGTGGGAGGAGGTTTTCCATCCCAATCTCACCCCGCACATCGCTTCGCTCATGGCCACCGTCGGCTTCTACGAGCATACGGGCGACTGGCTCTTCAACACGGGGCTTCCGGCCAAAACGGGCGTCGGCGGCGGCATTATGGCCGTCATCCCCGGCGTAATGGGCCTGGCGGCGTTCGCGCCTCCCCTGGACAGTGCGGGCAACTCGGTCAAGGCACAGAAGGCGCTCGAATACATCTCCGTGCGGCTGGGTCTGAACATTTTCAGCCCCGCGCGCGTCGAACTGGCGGCGGCCGAACCCGTCAGGGAGGGCGTCTGCAAATAACCGCCCGTGCGCATAACGAAAAGCTCCCGACACTCGGTGTCGGGAGCTTTTCGTTCGTCGGGACCTACCGCAGCCGGCGTTTCACCGTCGCCGGATTGCCCGCCGCCAGCGAATCGGCGGGAATATCGCGCACGACGACGCTGCCCGCCGCAACGACCGAACGGTCGCCGATCGTGACGCCCGGACAGACGACCCCCCCGCCGCCGAGCCAGCAGTCCTCGCCGATCGTGATGCGAAAACTCGTCTCCACCGGACGGCGGCGTTCCAGATAGTCGACGGGGTGCTGCGGCGTATAGAGCTGGCAGTTGGGGCCGAGCTTCGTGCGGGCGCCGATCCTGACGCCGCCGCAATCGAGGAACGTGCAGCCCATGTTGACGAAGACCTCTTCGCCCAGTTCGATCCGCCAGCCGAGGTCGCAGTAGAACGGCTGCACGACCTTCGCCGAGGCGGGGATGCCCGGGATCAGCGCCCCGAGCGCAGCGGCATACGCGGCCGCATCGTCCGCCGGCGTGCGGTTGAAACGCTCCACCCGCCGCCGGCCCTCGCGGAAATGTTCCGCGAGTTCGGCATCCGAAAAGTCGTACAGCCCGCCGGCCAGCATTTTTTCCAGTTCGGTCACGATTCGGATCTGTTTTTTCGGATCAGGTAAACGAACAGGGCGAAGACCCCGCCCAGCACCGCGACGCCCGCCGCCATGAGCGGATAGTTGTGTGCCGTCCCCGCCCGGACGATCCAGTAGAGCAGACCGGCCGGCAGCAACACGCAGAGCGCGACGGCGAAGAGGAGAAACAGTCCCGTAAAGAGCCTGAACGTCCGTCTGTTCCGCCGCACCAGCGGTTCCAGTTCGGCGATCCGCGCACGGCAACGCTCGGGCTCCTTTTCGGCGAGCCGGCGGAAGATCGCCAACGCCTGCGGCAGGTAATCGAGCATGTCGGGGCGGTTGTGAAGCGACGCCAGCCGGCCGAGTTCATAATACGTCTCGCCCAGTTCGGCCTGCTGCCCGTCGGTCGGTTCCGGCACGGATTTCAATACCGAGAGCCGTTTGAGCAGCTGCGTGACATAGGCGTCTTCATCGCCCCGCTCCTCGGGCTTCGTCTCCAAAAAGTCGCTTTTCAGACGGCGGTAGAAATCGTCGAAATAGTAACTGTCGTACTTCGGGCCGTTCTTGCGGACGACCTTGCGGATGTCGTCGGGCAGATTGTCGGGAAAAGCCGTGAATCCGGCCAGCATGATCGGGACGATATTTTTGTTCTTTTCGAGCGCATAGGCCAGTTCGCACCGCACCCAATCCGCCGACGCTACGGCCGAAGGATCGACGCAGCGGTCGAGCGCCCCCTCGCTCAGGATGAGGATGAAGTCGCGGCACTCGTCGATGCGGCGCAGCAGCTCCGTGTCGAAATCGCCGTTGCGGAGCGTGTCGATGTCGAAACTGACGCGGTAACCGTCCTTCGTCAGCAGGTCGTAGAGGTGCTTCGCCGTCTCGAAACCGCCGCGGCGCCGGTAACTGATGAAGATGTCGTAGGCCATACCCCGTTCCCTCCGTCCGGTTACTCGATCTCCCAGTCGAAGCCGTCCTTGCGGTCCTTGACGCGGATACCTATGGCCGTCAGTTCGTCGCGGATACGGTCCGACGTCGCCCAGTCCTTCGCGGCCTTGGCCTCCATGCGCATACGGAGCAGCATCTCCACCAGCGGCGTCACCCGGTCGCGGCCGCCGCCCGCCGACGCGGCCTTCTCGTCGCGCAGACCCAGAATATCGAAGACGTACCGTTTGACGGTGGCCGTGAGCGCCGCCAGGTCGGCCGCCGTGATGCGCTGCCGCCCCTCGGCGATCTGGTTGATGATCCGCACCCAGTCGAAGAGCGCCGAGATGACCATCGGCGAGTTCAGGTCGTCGTCCATCGCCTCGCGGCAGCGGCACTCCAACTCGGCGGGATCGACCGTCGAATCCTCCGACGGGCGGAGCTTCGAGAGCGTCTCGACGCCCTTCATCAGGCGGTCGAGCCCCTTCTCGGCGGCCTGCAACGCATCGTTCGAGAAGTCGAGCGTCGAGCGGTAGTGCGCCTGCAACACGAAGAAACGGATCGTCATGGGCGAATAGGCCTGCGCCAGCAGCTTGTGGCTGCCGGTGAAGAGCTCTTCGAGGGTGATGAAGTTGCCCAGCGACTTGCCCATCTTCTGTCCGTTGATCGTAATCATGTTGTTGTGCACCCAGTACTTCGCCGAATCGTGTCCCAGCGCGGCGGTCGACTGCGCGATCTCGCACTCGTGGTGCGGGAACATCAGGTCCATGCCGCCGCCGTGGATGTCGAACCGTTCGCCCAGATACTTGGTGCTCATGGCCGAGCACTCCATGTGCCAGCCGGGGAACCCGTCGCTCCACGGCGAAGGCCAGCGCATGATGTGTTCGGGCGACGCCTTTTTCCACAGCGCGAAGTCGCAGCAGTTGCGTTTGTCGCACTGCCCGTCCAGCGCGCGCGTGTTGGCCACGATGTCTTCCAGATTGCGCCCCGAAAGGACGCCGTAGCGGTGGTCGCGGTCGTACTTCTCCACATCGAAATAGACCGATCCGTTCGACTCGTAGGCGTAACCCGCATCGAGAATCTTCTGCACGAAGGCCTCCTGCTCGATAATATGCCCCGAAGCCCGCGGCTCGATCGAGGGGCTGAGCACGCCCAGCGCATCCATCGCCCGATGGTAACGCTCCGTGTAGTAGTGCGCCACCTCCATCGGTTCGAGCTGTTCGAGCCGCGCCTTCTTCGTGATCTTGTCCTCGCCGTCGTCGGCGTCGTGTTCCAGATGCCCCACGTCGGTGATGTTGCGCACGTAGCGCACCTTGTAGCCGAGCGCTTGCAGATAACGGAACAGCAGGTCGAAGGTCACAGCCGGACGCGCGTGCCCCAGATGAGGATCGCCGTAGACCGTCGGCCCGCAGACGTACATGCCCACACGGGGCGGAGCCAGCGGCACGAACTCCTCCTTGCGGCGGGAAAGCGTATTGTATAAAACGAGTTTCGATTCCATAATCGCTGAAATTTCCGCAAAAATAGGAAATATTCTCTACAATTCCGCGATTTGCGGAGGTCGAATCGAAATTTGCATCCGGCCCTCCGTGCCGTGCGCGCCGGCGAAGCCGGTGGCGGGGACGAAACTCCTCGTTCGCCACCGCGCCGCGAAAAAGCGGACGGAAAGCGGCGAAAAGAATTTTGCGATCGGCTTGCCGGTTTGCGGAATTTATGCTAATTTTGTCACAGAGAATCCTGCGAAATGAAGAAGTCGGCATTCATACTCCTCTTCCTGTTGGCCTCCCTTCCGGCATTGATGAGCCGGGGAGCGGAAGCCGGCGCGGCGGCCGCTTCCGACCTTCGTCAGACGGTAAAGAATTCCTCGATCTCGGCACAGCACTCCGACTTCGTGGCCACGGAGACGTTCCAACTCTCCGTGCCGGCTCCTTCGCGCGCCCTGCGCAAGTCGAACGAACGGTCGTCCCGTACGATCCACGAAATGCCGGTGCTCTATTGCGAACGGTACTTCGCATCCGTGCGCCACGACTTGTCGCAGTCCGTCGCTTCCTTACAGCCGGACGCGCACCGTCCGCTGCCGTCCCACAGCGCCGACTATCTCAAATTCGGTATTCTGGTCATTTAGCCATCCCTTTCCACTTCGACGACACGACACGCCCGCTCCCGAAGCGATCGTTCGTGTGTGCATCTACGGCTACCTGCGGGTCGGACTCCACCCGTCAGGCGGAATCTTGCGGGGCCGAACCTTCCCGACCGGAAGCGTCCCTCCCGCAGAGGAGGGGTTGCGGTCTCGGACGGAAACATGCGCCCCTGCGACAAATCCATTTTCACATCCATAAATACCGAACAGAAATGAACTTATCCTATATAATCGGAGAGACGCTGCTGATGGCGGGATTCACCTTCATCGTGGGAATCGCATTCGCCTACGCGCTTAAACTGACGACCTTCTTCTTCTCCCGCCTCAACGGGCACGACCTTCCCGTCCTGCTGCGGAAAAGCCGCATATGGGAACGCGCCTACCGCATGAACGTCGCCCACACCTACCGATACATCCGCTCGATCGCCCGCAACGACGACCCTCAGAAACGGCCTGCGGCGACGGACGCCTGCATGATCCGCACCATGCAGGAACTGGCCGAATACCATTTCGGTAATTCCGGAGAATCGAGTAAAGAAGACGGGAACATGAACGGTTTATACGAATTCCACCATGGAAAAATTTGATCTGAACAATATCTTCCAAGGCATTTCGACCCTGTTGCAGTCCGACCCGTCGATCATGTACGCCCGCATCGGACTGATCCTGCTCGGCATCCTGCTGGTCTATCTGGGACGCCGGGGCATCCTCGAGCCGCTGGTAATGATCCCCATGGGACTGGGCATGGCAGCCGTAAACGCCGGCGTACTCATCATGCCCGGCGGCGTACAGGGCAATCTGTTCCTCGACCCGATGGTCACCGACACCGACCAGTTGATGAACATTCTGCAAATCGACTTCCTCCAACCGGTCTACACCTTCATGTTCAGTAACGGTCTGATCGCCTGCCTGATCTTCATGGGCATCGGGACGATGCTCGACATCAACTTCCTGCTGGCCAAGCCACTGCAAAGCATGTTCCTCGCGCTGTGCGCCGAGCTGGGTACGTTCGCCGTCGTACCGATCGCCTTCGCGATGGGGCTGAGCCCCAACGACAGCGCCTCGATCGCCATGGTGGGCGGCGCCGACGGGCCGATGGTGCTCTTCGCGTCGCTCAACCTCTCGAAAAGCATCTTCGTGCCGATCACCGTCGTAGCCTACCTCTACCTCGGACTCACCTACGGCGGCTATCCCTACCTGGTGCGTGCGATGGTTCCCAAACGGCTGCGCGCCATCAAGATGCAGCCGCCCAAGAAAGCGCCCAAACAGTACTCCGCAGCCACCAAAATCTCGCTGGCCGTGGTCATGTGCGTGATTCTCTGCCTGCTTTTTCCCGTGGCCGCTCCGCTCTTCTTCTCGCTCTTCATCGGCATCGTCATCAAGGAATCAGGACTCAAACACGTCTGCGACTTCATCAGCGGGCCGATGCTCTACGGCTCGACCTTCTTTCTGGGAATCCTGCTGGGGATTCTCTGCGACGCACATACGCTGCTCGACCCCACGGTGCTCAAACTCCTCGTGCTGGGCATCCTCGCCCTGCTGATTTCGGGCATCGGCGGCATATTGGGCGGTTATGCCATGTATTTCCTCAAACGGGGCAACTTCAACCCCGTCATCGGCATCGCCGCCGTGAGCTGCGTGCCCACGACGGCCAAGGTCGCCCAGAAGATCGTCTCGCACGACAACCCCACGTCGTTCGTCCTGGCCGATGCGCTCGGCGCCAATATCACGGGCGTCATCACCTCGGCCATTATCGCCGCGATCTACGTGACCGTCGTCCCGCTGCTGTAAAATCCGACGAAACCCCTACATCATCAATATTCATCCGCGAGGCGGGGCCTGATTTCGGGCCCCGCCTTTTCCACCTGACGGACAGCCGAAAAAACCGCCTCCCTGTACGGCGGGAGAAAGACGACAACCCGAAAATTCGTCGGACAACCTGCCGCGCCCAGCCATCCGCAAGCCGAAGTCTCCGCCTCGCGAAAAATCGGGAAGAAGAACGGGCGGCGGATGCGCCGTAGACACTCCGCCCCGGCAATCGCAAAATAAATTTGCATCGCACCCGGCTTATTCGTATCTTTGGCTGCGCCGAAGATACTGCCGCACGGCTATGTGCAAATAAATTTGACATTGCACTCACTTATTCGTATCTTTGTCCGATTATATGCTTCATACCCTAAGACGATCCGCATGAAACGTTACAACCGTTGGAACAACATCGTGGGATGGGCGGTCTTCGCCGTCGCGGCGCTGACCTACCTGGCCACCATGGAACCTTCGGCAAGCCTCTGGGACTGCTCGGAGTTCATTGCCACCTCCTACAAGCTCGAAGTGGGACATCCGCCCGGAGCCCCGCTGTTCATGATGATGGCGCGTCTGGCCACGATGCTGGCACCCTCGACCGAGTACGTGCCGCTGATGGTCAACGCCATGAACTCGCTGGCGAGCGCCTTCTGCATCCTGTTCATGTTCTGGACGGTCACTCACCTCGGCCGCCGCATCTACTCGGCGCAGGGCCGCGAGCTGACCGACGCCAACATGTGGACCGTACTGGGTGCGGGCGCCGTCGGCGCGCTGGCCTACACCTTCACCGACACCTTCTGGTTCTCGGCCTACGAGGGCGAGGTCTACGCCCTCTCGTCGATGTTCACGGCGCTCGTGGTGTGGCTCATGCTCAAATGGGAAGACCAGGCCGACGAACCCCACGCGACGAGGTGGCTGATCCTGATCGCCTACCTCATGGGACTCTCGATCGGCATTCACATCCTCAATCTGCTGACCGTTCCGGCGCTGGTCTACATCTACTATTTCCGCAAATACGCGACCGTGACCTTCAAGGGATTCTGCATCGCATCGGTCATCGCGCTGGCGATCCTCTGGTTCATCAACGGACTGATTATCCCCTACACGGTCTACATCGGGGCGATGGTCGACGTACTGTTCGTCAATACGTTCGGCCTGCCGGTCAACTCGGGCATCGCCGTCTTCGCACTGTCGCTCTTCGCCCTGCTCGGGTGGAGCGTGTGGTACACCCACCGCCGCGGCCGCGTGGTGTGGAACACGCTGCTGCTGGCCACCACGATGATCCTGCTGGGATACAGTTCCTACGCTACGGTCACGATCCGCGCGGCGGCCAATCCTCCGATGAACAGCAACGACCCGTCGAATCCCCATGCGCTCTTCTCGGTGCTCAACCGCGACCAGTACGGCGGCCGGCCGCTGCTCTACGGCGCCTACTACTCGGCGCCGGTCGAAAGCGTCGTCGAGTCGACGCGCTACTACATCGACGACGAAGGCCGCTATGCCACGGCCTCCTTCCCCACGGGCTACACCCACCCGCAGCAGTTCATGCACCTCTTCCCCCGCATGTGGAACTACGCCAAGAGCCCCGACGAATACAAACAGTGGGCAGCCTACCGCACCAAGGTGGAGACGCTGCGCGACGAGCAGGGCAACGTCCTGCGCGACGAGAAAGGGCAGCCGCTGCGCGGCGAGGTGCTCGACTACGGCACGAAGCGCACCTACGACGACGGCTACTCCGAGCCGCGCGTCATCACGGAGCCGACCTTTTTGGAGAATCTCAACTACTTCTTCTCCTACCAGCTCAACTACATGTACTGGCGCTATTTCCTGTGGAACTTCGTCGGCCGCCAGAGCGACATCCAACCCGCCGGTTCGACGACGATCACCGACGGCAACTGGCTGTCGGGAATCGACGCGATCGACCGCATCTACCTGGGGCCGCAGGAGAATCTGCCGCGCGAAGTGGCCGACAACAAGGCGCGCAACACCTACTATTTCCTACCCTTCATCCTGGGCCTCATCGGGTTGATCTACCAGCTCAACCGCGACCCGAAGAACTTCCTGATCGTGCTGTCGCTCTTCGTGATGATGGGTATCGCGCTGGTGGTCTACTTCAACACCTCGCCCGGCGAACCGCGCGAACGCGACTACGTTTACGCCGGATCGTTCTACGCCTTCGCCATGTGGATCGGGTTCGGGGTGATGGCGTTCAAGGACCTCATCGTCCGCCTCACCAAGCGCGACGACCGCACGGCCGCCGTGGCGGCGACCGTCATCGGTCTCGTGGTGCCTGGCATTCTCTGCGCCGAGAACTGGGACGACCACGACCGTTCGGGCCGCACCTACGCCCACGACATCGGCTGGAACTACCTGCAATCGACGCTTCCCAACTCGATCATCCTCAACTACGGCGACAACGACACCTTCCCGCTGTGGCTCAACCAGGAGGTCGACGGCCTGCGCCCCGACGTGCGCATCATGAACACGAGCTATCTGGGCGGCGAATGGTACATCGACGAGATGAAGACCCGGGCCAACGAAGCCGCCGGCGTGCCCTTCACCCTGCCGCGCAGCAAATACTGGTACCGCAACGACTACGTGCCCGTCTACGAGCGCGTGAACCGTCCGGTGGAGGCGCGCGAAGCCATCGAGTTCTTCGCCAGCGACGACCAGCGCACCAAGGTGCAGCTGTCGGACGGTTCGTCGAGCGACTACCTCCCCTCGAAGACGCTCATGCTGCCCGTCGACAAGCAGAACGTCCTGCGTTCGGGCATCGTCGCAGAGAAGGACAAGGATCTGATCGTCGACACGGTCTATATCAAGCTGTCGGGCGACTACCTCAACAAGGGCGAGCTGATGATCGTGGACATGCTCTCGAACTACGACTGGACGCGCCCGATCTACCTCACGCAGCCCTACATCTTCCAGAAGTTCGGGCTGGTCGACTACCTGCAATTCGACGGCTACGCCTACCGTTTCGTACCGATCCTCACGCCCTACCGTCAGGCGGGCGAAGTGGGACGCATCGACCCCGAATACGCCGTGCCGCTGCTGCTCGACGTCTTCCGCTACGGCAACCTCGACGACGAGAAGGTCTACTCCGACTACTTCACGCAGTACAACCTCTCGGCCGCCCGCGCCCGCGAAGCCTTCGCCCGCGTGGCCAAGGAGCTGATCCGCCGCGGCGACGAGAAGCCGAACTTCCCCGACAGCCTCGGCATCACCGAAGCCACCAACCGCGAGCTGGCGATCCGTCTGCTCGACGAGGGGATGCGCCGTATGCCGCCCGCGCAGGTGCGCTACACCTCGAACAACACGCTGCCCTTCATCGAAGCCTATTATGCGGCCGGCGCCGCAGACAAGGGCGACGCCCTGATGCTGGACTACGCCCGCAACCTGATGGAGTACGTCGACTATTACTTCCAGTTCGACGGCTGGCAATACGATTCGATCACCGACGCACTGGACGAGAAACTCGACCTGCTGGGCAACCTCTACTCGATGGCCGGTTACCTCAAACGCGACGCCGTGCTGACCGAGCTGAACGCCTACTACCGTTCGCTGGGCGTCACGGAGGAGGAGCTGATCCAGCCCGATTCGGCCCACCTCGACTACGAGGTCTCCGACACGGCCGCGGTGAATTGACGCTGCCGTAGAAGCGATGCGGGCCTCGTTTTTCGACGAGGCCCGCATTATTCGTTCCCGTGGCCGTACTGCGTCACTCCCGCCGCGTAAGGAACGACAGCGCACGGCACTGCCCCCGGCGGCCGCCGCCGACCTCGCGCTCGACGATGCCGGTCACGACGTCGGCGGCATCGTGCCAACGGTTCGCGCGGAACTGCCGGCGGTAGGTCGTCAGGTGGGCGTATAGCTCCGGCCAGCGCAGGTTCCAGCCGCGCGGCATGCGCAGCGTGTGGAGCACCGTGGCCGAGTTGGAGAGGATGCGCGCCTCCTTGTTGGCGCTCTGGTGGAACCACTCCACACGCACCGCAG
>ERZ857972.1401-NODE-1401-length-13897-cov-2.799884_pt1 | contig 13897 bp, 10 predicted proteins | sample MGYA00519757_ERZ857972 | MGnify/ENA primary metagenome ERZ857972 (study PRJEB31778, sample SAMEA3449383) | human gut metagenome | biome: human gut; feature: human-associated habitat; material: faeces | place: United Kingdom | collected 2010/2012 ...
GGCATTTTGGCTTGTATGTCTCGGGATTTTGACATATTCATGTCAAAACACCTCGTGGAACAGTGGCTACTGAATAGTTACGAAACTACTATAGAATATGTAATTTTACGGAGGATAGAAATATGTATGGATTGACACCCAGGGAAGAACAGATTATGAATACCATATGGAACATGGATCATCCTTGTCTGATTTCGGAAATTTTAAAAGCATCGCCTGCTTTAAAAAGAAATACAGTAGCTCCCGCACTGGTTGTCCTTGAAAATAAAGGTTATCTGAAAGTTGATTCGATTGGGAAATCTTATACAAGAACCGGTAAAGCATATGTTGCTGCTATTTCAAAAGAAGCCTATAAAGAACAGCAGGCATTCTTAAATGCCATTTCTCAAAGCCGTGATACTGAAACAGGAGTTCTTGATTTTCTTACCGCCTATGTAAAATCAAAAAATATGAGTGCTGATTTTCCACAGCGAATCCGGGAAATTCTTGAACATTACTAATACCCCTTTGTTGTTTCACCGCGTATCAGACCACATGATCTGCTTTTCAAAAATAAAATATGAATTTTCATATACACCAGGTAATCTCTCGTTACCTGGTGTTTTATGTTTTCCGTAAAATCAAAATTGGTCCACCGGGCCAGTTATTGATATGCAACGTAAGAACAAAGAATGTGCCAAGGCACATTCTCGCATCTGCGGCGGTCGCTTACAGCATCTACCTTATACACCGAAGTGCGCATCCTCGCGGAGCGTTTTTTGCTTTACAGGAACACAATTTCCTGTAAAACAAAAAACTGTCCGTAAACATTTCGGTCTACGGACAGTTTTCTATTATATAATTATACGTTTGGGTCTGTTGGATCCCAATCCTGACCTGCCGGAATCTTAATTGTTGCCGGTTTATCAAACAGCATTGCTGCTGTATCAGAAATTGTTACTGTGGTTCCAAGTGCACAATTATCATAGATCCATTTTGCATCTCTTACGCAGAGTCGCACACACCCATGAGATGCCGGCTGACCAAGCATATTATAGTTACCGGCACTCAGATTGTGACTGGTCATGTTAGAACCAGCTACAGAGTGGAATAATACACCACCTACGATTCTTGTACAATACTGACCATAAGATGGTCCCATCAGGGTATGCCAACGATATTTTGCAGGTGTTGTAAACGTACCTGTCGGTGTTGGTGTGCCTGGCAGTCCAACAGAACATGTAAATGTTTTTACCGGAATATCGTATTTTCCTGTTTCACTCTTTGCATATACCATTACCTGACATGCTACACGGTTTACAGTGATATAGTAGGAAGACTGACGTCCGATGACGCTGTCAAGATCCTGTACCATTGCTCCGGAAGCATTGAAATAATACTTGTAACCATTGATACGTTTCCAACCGGTTGCCATTGCTCCGTTCGATTCAAAATAATACCAGCTGCCTTTGATTCTCAGCCATCTGTTTGCAACTCTGTTTCCATTACTGTCTGCATAATACCAAGTATTTCCTACCTGCTGCCAGCCGGCTCCACCAGTACCTGCTGTTGTCCCAGCACTGCTTCCATATCCAGGAACCCATTTTCCATCAGCACCTACCCAATAAGAACCGATCCATGTATTGGTTGCCATTGCTCCGCTTCCTGTCACATAATAGTTGCCGATCCAGCGATTTGCTGCCATTGCTCCGCTTCCATCCATATAATACCAGTTGTTTCCTACTTTTACCCAACCAGTCTGCATTGTTCCGTCAGAATTACTGTAGTACCAGTTTCCACCAACTACATACCAACCGGTCGCCATTGCTCCACTTCCTGTCAGATAATACCAACCACTGGCTGTTTTAACCCAACCGGTCTGCATCGCTCCGCTTCCATTCATATAATACCAGGTATTTCCTACTTTTGCCCAACCGGTTGCCATAGAACCATCGGCATTCAGATAATACCAGCCGCTCGGACGACTCAGCCAGCCACTGTAAATAGAACCATTGGAATTCATCCAGTACCACTTACCACCGATCACATTCCATCCCGGATTGCCTACCATAGCTCCGCTTCCGTCGCTGTAGTACAGACCGCCGTTTGCATCACGGAAAAATCCGGTCTTCATAACACCGGTACTAGTTTCCATATAGTACCATTTGCCATTGATTACTCTCCAGCCTTTTGCCGGTGCTTCGTTTTCGTACCAGTACCAATTGCCATCAATCTTCTGCCAGCCATTACCAAGCACCTGTGTTGCAGTTCCCTTTGCCGCATCAAACATATACTCTTTTCCATTGACTGCCTGCTTTCCGGACTGTGCAACACCGTCTTTCAGGAAATATACTTTGTCATTGATGTTCTGCATACCGTTCTTTGTTTTGTCGGCAGTACCGTCATCTTTCAGATAAAGCCAGGTTTTATCTGCCACATTCTGCCAGCCGGTTTTAATTGTTCCCACACCTTTTGTGCTGTTGAACCAGATATCGCCGACATTTGCCCAGCCATTCACAGACTCGTCTACCGTACCGTCTGTTTTCAGAGCATACCAGGTTTTCTGGATATTCTGCCAGCCAGCTTTTTCTTTTGTATCCACTGCCCGACCATTTTCATCCAGATATCTCCACACAGTATTGTCTTTTACCCAGCTGCTCTTCTGGATATTTCCCAGGCCTTTTTCCGGTGTATCTCCATCTTTTGATGCATAGTATGTACCTGCCGCAACACTGTCTGCGGGTTTGCCAGATGCAAGATAGACATTAACTTTTCCTGTTGTTTCATCCGCTGCTGCATCCACAAATCCAGTACAGATATAACCTTTTGCATCTACATAATAGCAATATTCGCCCATTATATAAAAACCATTATGTCCGGTCACGACATTTCCATTCTGATCCTGCAACTGCCACTGACCATCCGCTGTTTTTTCAGATATTTTATAACTACTGATTTCTGTTCCTTCTTCATTCTGCTGTGCTTCCTGCGTCTGTGGAATACTCTGTGTGTTATCCGTAGCCGCATAGGTTGGAACAGACATCGATAAAGAAACTAAAACTCCCAGTCCAAATAAAAGACTTGCTCTCCTTTTCATTATCATTCTCCTCTCAAATGGGATCTTTTTCCTTATACCTGTCTTATTCTAGTACAATTACAGGGGCTTTTCAAGCCTAAAAAGCAGATATTCAGCAAATCGTAAGAAACAGATCACCTGCTTTCTTTATTAAGTCACTTATACTTATAAACTATAAGCAACACGCTACGCGAATTTCACAAGTTATCGCGGCAGTCGCTAAGGACTCGTGCAAGCACGGACTTTGGCTCGTTGCTCGCGTAAATCAAAATTGATTCACTGGATCAATTATTGATATGTAATATAACGAAAAACAGATCAGAAGACTTCTTCTGATCTGTTCGATGTATTTATCTTTTTGCATCTGCATCCGTAGGATCCCAGTTCTGACTTGCCGGAATCTTAATCGTCGGTGCTTTGTCAAACGGTGTGTACTCGGTATCCGAAATATCAACTCTTGTGTACAGACCACAATTATCATAGATCCATTTTGCATCTCGTACACAAAGACGTACACATCCATGGGATGCCGGCTGACCTAACATATTATAATTTCCAGCTGCCAGCGCATAAGTTGGATCCGGATTACTGCAGGCTACCGAATGGAACCAGTCACCATAATTATTAATCTGTGTTCCATATTTACCCCAAGACGGTCCCATCAACTCTACTGGATTCTGTTTCTTCAGGGTTGCATAGGTTCCTGCATGTGTTGGTGTTCCTGCTTTACCTACCGAGCAGGTAAATGTTTTTACCGGAATACAATAATTACCGGTTTCATTTGCCGCATATACAGTAACCTGACACTTAACTCTGTTTACTGTAATTCTGTAGCTGGACTGTTTCCCAATCAGCTTGTCTACATCCTGTACCATTTTCCCATCTGTGCCAAAGTAGAATTTATAACCATCTACATATTTCCATCCGGTTGTCATGGCACCGTCTGCACCAAAGTAATACCAGCTTCCATTAATTCTCTTCCAGGAATTTGTCAGTTTGCTTCCATCCGGTCTCTGATAGTACCAGGTATTTCCGGATTTCACCCAGTTGGCATTAACATCCGGGTCATAATTAGGAATCCATTTTCCATCTGCTCCAACCCAGTAAGAACCAACCCAGGTGTTCGTCAGCATCTCACCGTTTCCACCGACATAATAGTTACCGATCCAGCGATTGCTGTACATAGCACCACTTCCGCCAAAGTAATACCATTTGTTATTGATCAGATGCCAGCCGGCACCCACCATATCACCATTGCCTGGGTTCAGGTAATACCAAGTTCCTCCCAGATTGATCCAACCGGTTGCCATCGCTCCGCTTCCCGTCAGATAATACCAGGTTCCTCCACGATTCAGCCATCCGGTTACCATCGCTCCGCTTCCATTGGAATAATACCATACACCTTTCACCTGATACCAGCCGGTTTTCATAGCACCGTTTTCACCCATGTAGTACCAGGTTCCTCCAACATTGATCCAGCCGGTTGCCAGAGATCCGTTTCCATTTACCCAGTACCATGTTCCATTCAGCAGATACCAGCCGGTAGTACTTAACATTGCACCGCTTCCGTCGCTGTAGAACAACTGTCCGGTTGCATCCTTATAGAATCCGGTGAGCATTCTTCCGTCTGCCGGATTCAGATAATACCACTTACCATTGATTACTCTCCAGCCGGTTGCTACCCTTCCGTTTTCGATCCAGTACCAGGAACCATTCATCTGCTGCCAATTATTTCCCAGCTGTCTTGCTGTTCCTGCCTGTACATCAAAATAATAGGCAACGCCGTTTACTGTCTGGAATCCGTTCTGTGGTACTCCTTCTGCATTCAAAAAATAGGTTTTTCCATTTATTCCTGTCTGCATACCGGTTTTCGAAGTATCTCTGCTTCCGTCAGCTTTCAGGAAGTACCAGTTTCCGTTGATCTGCTGCCAGTTCACTTTAGAAGTGTCTCTGCTTCCATCGTTTTTCAGCATATACCATCTGTTTTCAATCTGATACCAGCCTGCTTTCTGAATAGCTGCCACACCTTTGCCGGCTTTCATCCATACATTTTCAATCTGCACCCAGCCTGCTTTAGAAGTATCAATGGTTCCATCCTCTTTCAGATAATACCAGTCTTTTTCAGGCTGCTGCCATCCTGCTTTTTCTCCGGTATTTACCGCTTTTCCATCGGATCCCAGATAATGCCATGCACCGTTTTCATCTGCTTCCTGTGCCCAACAGTCTTTCAACATACTTCCAAGAGTATCTACGGAAGGATCGTTTCCTTCTTTTGAAAAATAGTACAATCCCGGTTCGAGTTTATCAGCTGACGGATCTGTTGCTGAATCATCCACTTTGACGTATCCGATCGACATATCTTCATCTTTATTAATATAGTATGTATTTCCATTATTGGTATAGACCGTGTCACGTGCATAGCCATCATTGTCCGGTGGAGTACTCTCACCTAGTTTTAACCGCCAAGCATCGCCGTTCTCTGTTTCATGTTTTTCCCATGTCGGTGCAACTTCTTTTTCTGCCCCAGCAGCATCTGCAGATTTTTCTTCATCCTGTATCTGTGGAATCTGAGCTGCATCTGTCTCATTTTCTTTCGATGCTTCCTGCTCTTGTTCATTCTCGACAGAATCCTGTGTAACAGTAGTACCTGTTACATTTTCTGCTGCTACCGCCGGAACAGCCACCGATAATGTCAGTACAATTCCCAAAGCGAATAATATGCCTCTTCTCTTTTTCATCTGTGCCCCTCCTGTATTTTTCCGTACATACAAACGTACACTTTTTATTTTATTGTATTATACTTATATTAATATTCTAATCATATTTCGTTACAGTTTTCTTACATTTCCGTCTCTTTATGTGTTTTTTGGTTGCAGCCTTTTCTCCCCCACACCATTTTTCTTGACATTCCCTGAAAACTGCACTACAATCGTAACGTTATTATTGTGTTTTATTCACAGGAGGATTCTTTCGTTATGGTAAAGTCTGAGTTCGATGACTGCTTTCAAAACGGAAATTATGATGCGCTCCGTCCTTATCATGTAGACAATGCCATCATCCTTGCCGCCGGTATGTGTTCCCGGTTCAAACCTCTGTCTGATACGAAGCCTAAAGCTTTTCTGAAAGTCAAGGGAGAGATTCTTATTGAAAGGATGATCCGTCAGCTGATCGAGGCTGAGATTCCGGAAATCTATATCGTGGTTGGTCATCAAAAAGAAGCATTTTCTTATCTGGCAGAAAAATATGGTGTGTATCTGATTGAAAATACAGAGTATGCAGTCCGAAATAATCTTTCATCTATTTATGCCGCGCGAAAAGTGCTGAAGAATTCATACATCTGTTGTTCTGATCTGTACTGTATGGAAAATATTTTTGATTCTTATGTATATGAATCTTATTACGCCGGTACTTTTTCTTCAGAAAAAACAGACAAGTTATGTGTTACTACCGGTTTTAACGGAAAAATTTCCCGTATTCGAAAAGGTGGCAGCAATTGCTGGTATATGACCGGTCCCGCTTACTGGGATAATCAGTTTTCTGCCCGTTTCTGTGAACTGATGCTGAAAGAATACGATGACCCTGGCTCAAAAGACCTCAGTTGGGAAGCTTTTTACAGTAATCATCTGGACGAACTTTCCCTGACTCTTCGAAAATATCCAGAAGGTATTGTCCGGGAGTTTAACAGTCTCGATGAACTCTGTCTTTTCGATACTTCCTATATCCCCTACAGGGATTCGCTGAAAGCAACCTGATCGTTCCCTGATCATTTATCGCCTTTTATACGGGCAGGAACTCTCTCCGTATCTGTGTACACCGGAACGAGTATTGTCTGATTTTGTTTATCCTGCAATACCAATCTGCTGTTTTGCTTCCTGAAGTCGTTGCTCAAACTGACTGTAAAAATCCCGTTTTCCATCATAGGGTTTCTGATAAAACAGTGTCAGCAGATACAGATGAAGTTTCTTTACCAGTGCTTCCTGTGAAATCCCCTCCAACACCTTCCGGGCATTTTTCTGAAAATAGTGCCACTGTGCCACAAAGTTCTCATATCTTCCGATCTCTTCCACGCCCAGCCAGTTTTTGATCTTTACTTTGGACTTCGGCTCTTTTTTGCACTCATATATCTGAAGAAAATACTGAAATCCACCTTCACCGTCATAGCATCTTCCCAGTGGAAATAACCGACAGATCCCCGGGCGGATCGCATGGATGTTACAGCGGCCTTTTTCATTTAAAAACGGACACTGTTCTTCTTTTCCGGTCATCTTCATATTCGGCTGGATAAATCCGTCCACCACCTGAAGTTCCACACAGGTACTTAAAAGATCCTCAAACGTACATTCCAATCCTGTTGTCAGCCGGTAAATATCCATTGGATCCAGAAAAATCGAGTTCCCCATCCCCCGACAGCAGTCAGAACACCCCTGACATTCACCGCATCCTGCCTTTACCATATCTTTATTTGTATATAATTTTCCATCAGATATTTTCTTTAAATCAATTTCTCTTTCCATAATTTCCTCATCTATTCTTTTTCTTGCGCCTTTGTTCTTTCCATATTATAATGAGTTCTGACAGCTGTAACAGCTGAAAAATGAAAAGAAAAAGGAGCGTTTATCATGTCTAATCCTGTTATTACGATCACAATGGAAAACGGTGATGTGATGAAGGGCGAACTCTATCCTGAAATCGCACCAAATACCGTCAACAACTTTATCAGCCTGGCAAACAAACATTTCTACGATGGAAAAATCTTTCATCGTGTTATTCCCGGTTTCATGATCCAGGGCGGATGCCCGGAGGGAACCGGTATGGGTGGTCCCGGTTACTCCATCAAAGGAGAATTTGCACAGAATGGTTTTGCCAACGATCTGAAGCACACCCCTGGTGTTCTGTCCATGGCACGTGCCATGCATCCGGATTCTGCGGGAAGTCAGTTCTTCATCATGCATGAGACCTCCCCTCATCTGGATGGTGCTTATGCAGCCTTCGGTAAGATCACAGAAGGTCTTGATGTCATTGACAAAATCGCCAAAGTGCCAACTGATTTCCGTGACAGACCACTGGAAGATCAGGTGATTGCAACTATTGTAATCGACACACTGGGCGAGACTTATCCGGAACCGGTGACTGTTTAATCCGGAAGTTTCAAAACAATTGATCTGTCAAAACGCAGGGAAAACGTCGGTGTCATTTTCGGCACCGGCGTTTCTCATCCTCTCAGTTCATCCCCCATCAGTATCTTCCCGTTCCATACCGCATAATAGCAGCTATCCACAATCTCCTGACTGGCCCGTGCATTTGTTGCCTCTGTCAGCAATTTTTGAAAGTGTTCTGTCTCACTCATTGGAAGAAGTACCTGAAACCGTACTTTATCCGTATACTCAGACGCAAGCACCGGAATTTGATTTTCTCCGATCAGATACTGGATCTTTCCCACCCCGTTGTAATCCGTTCCGATCTCCAAGATATTTCCATACTGTTTTTCGATCAGATCACTCTGTGCCAGACCTTCCTGTACCGCCTTCGAATACGCACGCACAAGTCCTCCGGTTCCCAGAAGCGTTCCACCAAAGTATCTTGTTACCACAACCGCTGTGTTATACAGCTCTTCTCCGAGTAACACATCCAGCATGGGTTTTCCTGCTGTTCCACTTGGTTCTCCATCATCACTGCATCGCACACATTCTCTCCGCTCTCCGATCACATAGGCAAAACAGTTATGGGTGGCATTCCAGTACTTTTTCTTCATCTCTTCAATAAATGCCAGCGCTTCTTCTTCTGTCTCCACAAGACGTACCGTAGCAATAAAGCGGGATTTCTTTTCAATAATTTCCCCTTCTTTTCCACGATAGACTGTTTTATATCGCTCCAACATGGTAATTCTCCTTATAAGTATCATTCATTGTTTTTTTATTATAGGGGATTTTCCTTTCTGGATGCAAGGAAAATGTGAACTTTTTAATTCAGTCTTTTATTGAATTTTGAAATTTGCTATAATAAGCAGGATAAAGGAGGTACACAAATGAATTTTGGAAAAAATTCCACCCAGAAAAAGCAAAAACAACTGTCTTCCGCCTCCTCGAAAAGAGGAAAACGGGCGGGTGTCACTTTTCTGCGCATTCTGTTTCTGAGTTTTGCTGCAGTATGTGTGATCTTCTGTTGCATGGGGATTGGCGCCTTCCGTGCTATTCTCGATACTGCTCCGGATATCTCTGATGTAAACATCATGCCCAGTGGAAATGCCACCTTCGTGTATGATGCAGATGGTAATCAGCTTCAGAAACTGTCTGCTCCCAATGCCAACCGTATGTCGGTATCGATCAGCAAGATTCCGCTGAATATGCAGCATGCAATCGTTGCCATCGAGGATGAACGTTTTTACGAACATAATGGAATTGATATCCAGGGAATTCTACGTGCTTTTGTAAATGGTGTCTCCCATGGATTTCATTTTAATGAGGGCGCCAGTACTCTGACACAGCAGCTTCTGAAAAATAATGTATTTACCAACTGGACCAACGAAGGTAAGATCGAACGTTTCAAGCGTAAGATCCAGGAACAGTATCTGGCACTTCAGCTGGAAGCTTCCCTGACTGCCGAAGGAATGGATACCAAAAGTGTAATTCTGGAAAATTATCTGAATACCATCAATCTGTCTGCGGGAACTTATGGTGTTCAGGCCGCGGCTCAGCGCTATTTTGGAAAAAACAGTGAAGATCTGACACTTTCCGAATGTGCCGTACTTGCTGCAATCCCCCAGAATCCTTATGCATATAATCCGATTCGTTTTCCGGAAGAAAATGCAAAACGTCGCAAAAAGGTACTGACCAATATGCGGAATCAGGGATATATTTCCGAAGCAGAATATCAGGAAGCGCTTGCTGACAACGTCTATGAACGGATCCAGGAAACAGATTCTTCCCAGGAAACCGCTACCCCGTACTCTTATTTCATTGATGAACTGACCTCACAGATCATTACCGATCTGCAGGAACAGAAAGGCTATACAAAAGTACAGGCACAAAATGCACTTTACAGTGGTGGTCTTCGGATCTATACCACACAGGATCCGGCAATTCAGTCTATCCTGGATGAAGAATATCAAAATGAAGAAAACTTCCCGGCTCATATACAGCTCGGTATCGACTGGGCCCTGACAGTGCAGAAAGCAGACGGAACCATCCAGAACTATAGTAAAGAAATGATGAAACTATATTTCAAAGATCATGGAGAAGATAATTTTGATCTTTTATTTGACTCCGAAGAAGAAGCACAACACTATGTGGATGAATATAAAGCAGCCGTCGTTGGTGAAGGTGAAACTATTCTTGCCGAACGAATCAGCTTTGCTCCTCAGCCACAATCTTCTATGGTTATCATTGACCAGCACACCGGATATGTCAAAGCTCTGGTCGGAGGACGTGGTGAAAAGACTGCCAGTCTTACTCTGAACCGGGCAACCGATACCTACCGCCAGCCTGGTTCTACTTTCAAACCGCTGGCTGTTTACGGACCTGCTATCAATGATCTGGGACTTACTCTGGCAGACACTTATGTGGATCAGGCCATCACTTATGAGAATACAAACCGCCCGGTTAAAAATGCCTACAGCGGTTATCGCGGTACCATGACGATCCGTGATGCTCTCAAGTATTCCTGTAATACCATTGCCGTACAGTGCTTCCGTGATGTGACCCCACGACTTGGATATACGTATCTGAAAGATCTGGGGTTCGAAAAAGTTACCGATCACGAAATAATCAACGGTCAGGTTTTCGATGACGCCAGAGAACCTACTGCCCTGGGCGGTATCACCAACGGTGTTTCCACATTGGAACTGACTGCTGCCTACGCTGCAATCGCTAACGGTGGTACTTACACCAAACCGGTATTTTATACCAAGATTCTGGATCAGAACGGGGATGTGGTACTGGAAAACAAACCAAAAACAACCGAAGTCTTCCGTGAAAGCACCGCTTATCTGCTCACAAGTGCTCTCGAAAGTGTTGTCAACGATGAGGGTGGTACCGGTAACGGTCTGAAACTGGATAATATGCCGGTAGCAGGTAAGACAGGTACAACTTCTGCAACCCGTGACGTGTGGTTTGCAGGTTTTACACCATATTACACCTGTGCCGTATGGGCAGGTTATGACACCAACGAATTTCTGGAAGATGACTGTAAATCTTTCCATAAAAACTTGTGGAAAAAGGTTATGGGCCGGATTCATGCGGATCTTCCTTATGTGGATTTCGAGATTCCTTCTACTGTAAAGCAGGCTACGATCTGTACCTCCAGCGGACTGCTGGCAGGTTCCGGATGCCCGACCCGTACAGAATATTTTGAAACTTCTACAATTCCTTCTGTGCGGTGTACCCGCCATTATGTGGCTCCTACACCACCTCCATTGCCCTCACCGGAAGCAAGTCCTTCCGACTCTGAGAGCAATACAGATGGTGATACCACTACCGGAGAAACCACAGATTCTGCGACCGGAGATGGCACAACAACGGATGCCGGTGCTGGCTCAACACCGTCGGATACCGGTGGCACCGGTGCTGCACCACCGGATGCTTCTGCTCCGGCTGCAGGCGGTGATCCTGCCACTCCGGATACCGGCGGACAGGATGCAGCTCCGGCCGCCTGACAGATCCACATAACAGATGGAATCATAATTAGTCCACCGGACCGGTTATCGCGATACAATGCAACAAAAAGAACGGATGCAATACCATGTTTTTCATGGATTTGTATCCGTTCTTTTTGTTATTCAGACAACGATTTCATCTCATTGTTTGTTCTTATTTTCATCTAAGCGACTACCAGTTTTGCAGCTCCGTAGATTCCGGCATCGTTGTCCAGTTTTGCCAGAACGATCGGAGTGTCTTTACAACTGATGAAAGCGTGTTCTTTGTAGTAGCCTGCCACTGCATCTATCAGAGGCTGACCTGCTTTGGATACACCACCACCAATGACGATTACTTCCGGGTCAACTACACAGGTAAAAATAGCCAGTGCGGTTCCCAGATACTCGGCAAATTTATCTACAATCTGTTTTGCAACACTGTCGCCTTCTTTATATGCGTCAAAGATGGTTTTTGCGCTGAAATTATCCAGATGCAGTTTTGTCTCAGCAGTATTTTCTGCCATAATTTTTTTACCGATTCTTACGATACCGGTAGCAGAAGCCATCTGTTCCAGACAGCCTTTATTTCCACAGTTACAGCTTTCGGTTTCTTCCGGTTCCACACAGGCATGTCCGATTTCTCCACCTGCACCATGTGCTCCGGTAACAATCTTGCCATCCACAATAATACCGCCGCCGACGCCGGTTCCCAGTGTAGCCATGATCACGTTCTTTGTACCTTCTCCACCGCCTTTCCACATCTCACCAAGAGCTGCAACGTTAGCATCATTTCCTACTTTTACCGGAATCTGATCCAGCAGTTTTTCCAGATCATCTGCCAGCATGGTATATCCCCAGTGCAGATTAACTGCCACCTGTACTTCTCTTTCTTTTACAACCGGTCCCGGAACACCTACGCCCACACCGGTAACTTCTGTTTTTTCAATTCCTTTTTCTTCCATTTTTTTCAGGATCGTTTCTGCTACATCCGGAAGGATTGCTTTTCCATTTTCTTCTGTACGGGTTTTGATCTCCCATTTTTCCAGAAGTTCTCCTTCTGTGGTAAACAGACCTAATTTTACTGTGGTTCCTCCAATGTCTGCACCAAATGCATATTTTTTCATATTAACTCTCCTCCCTTATTCCTGTGCGCCGTCATCATCCTGCGCTTTCTTCAGGCTGCCGGTAACGCGGTTGTAAAGCTCCTGCGCAGCGTTGTAACCCATCTTCTTGGCACGGAAATTGATGGCTGCAGATTCCACGATAACCGCCAGGTTCCGTCCCGGACGAATCGGGATAGAATAACACACAACCTTATTGCCCAGGAACTCGATGTAATCTTCTTCTAGCCCAAGACGGTCATAATTGCCCTCCCGGTTCCAGTCTTCCAGGCGGATGACCATATCGATGGATGAATTGAGCATCACGCTCTCCACTCCGAACAGGCTCTTGACATCCACAATGCCGATTCCCCGCAGCTCAATAAAATGTCTGGTGATATCCGGGGAGGTTCCGATAAGCGTATCATTGCTGACCTTGCGGATCTCCACCACATCGTCCGACACCAGACGATGGCCTCTGCGGATAAGCTCCAGAGCCGCCTCGCTCTTTCCGATACCACTTTCGCCCATGATCAGCACACCTTCGCCGTAGACATCCACCAGCACGCCGTGAATGGAAATACGCGGCGCCAGCTGCTCGCTGAGCCACCGAACGGCGCTGGCGATAAAATCCGAAGTGGTCATGGAAGTGATCAGAATCGGCACACCGGCTCTCTCTGCCACATCCAGCATAGTATCGCTCGGCTCCAGCCCCCGGCAAAATACGATACACGGAATCTTGCTCTCAAAAATCTTCTCGTAAATCGGTTTCATATGTTTTTCGTCAAACTGCTCCAGATAGGCGTATTCCACCTTTCCGATCACCTGGATACGTTCTGAATCAAAATGCTCAAAAAAACCTGCCAGCTGCAGTGCGATCCGGTTGACGCCAGACTGATTAACGTTGATGCTGTCCGTGTCAATGTCCGGCAGAAGATTCTTCAGTTCCATTTTTTCAATAATCTGTGTCAGTGTTACTTTGTACATGCCATACTCCTTTATAGATTATTCTTCTTTATTTATCCTTTCCCCGCGATTATAATTCCGTCAGTCCTGCTTTTTCATACGAGCGTGAAAGCATGACTTTATGAACCTTTGGTATCATTCTATCAC
>ERZ857972.1405-NODE-1405-length-13874-cov-3.597728_pt1 | contig 13874 bp, 9 predicted proteins | sample MGYA00519757_ERZ857972 | MGnify/ENA primary metagenome ERZ857972 (study PRJEB31778, sample SAMEA3449383) | human gut metagenome | biome: human gut; feature: human-associated habitat; material: faeces | place: United Kingdom | collected 2010/2012 ...
GACCAAGCCATGGCAGTGGCGATCACCCTCTTCGTCGCCTATGGAACCACGATTACCCTACTGCCGGTCTACTACCGCTGGTGGTACCGCAATCAACCGACCTTCCGTCCCACGCCATGGCTCGACAGATTTTCGTTCGATCGGATCACGAAGCGCTACGAACGCATTCTCGTCTGGTTTTTCCGACATCGGGCATTGATGTGGGGCATCTACGCCGTCTCCTTCGCAGGATTGATCTTCCTCTTCACGGAGATCGACAAAGAGCGGCTGCCGAAAATGACCTACAGCGACATGCTGGTCCGCATAGACTGGAACGACCGCATCTCAGCCGAGGAGAACAGCCGCCGCACGAAGGCCCTCGTCGCCGCAGTCGAAGAGCACATCGATCAATCGACTGTCATGGCAGGTGTCCAACAGTTCGTACTCTCGCACACGGACGAAACCAGCGTAACCGAAGCGGTCGTCTATCTGAAATGCCATGATGCGGCAGATGTCGCCCCCGTTCAACGCACCATTAGGAATTACATAGCTGAACACGCCCCCGAAGCACTCTGTTCATTCGGAGTTTCGGGCAACATCTTCGACATGATCTTTGCCGAGCGCGAAGCTCGTCTCACGGCACGTCTGCGCTCGACCTCCGGACGGGCTGCAGACCCCGAACAACTGCAATCGCTCATCGATCGCATCCGCGCCGCATTACCCGACCAACCGATTTCCCCTGTCGCTTTGCAGGAGGATATTCTTTATGTGGCGCGCCCCGAGCAAATGGCGCTTTACGGTATTTCCTACGCCGACCTCATCACCACGTTGCGCAATGCACTGAACGAAAACACGCTCTTCACAATCACGACCGGAGACGAGTCTCTTCCCGTGGTGATCGGCAACAACCTGCGTGACCTCGACGATCTGCTCGGCAAGACCTTCATCCGTTCTGCCGAGACCGAAATTCCTGTCGGCATTCTGATGCGTCAAACCATGGACACGGATCTCAAACAGATCGTCGCAGGCGCAGAAGGAGATTACTACCCGCTCGACCTGACACCCTCGACCAAAGATATCCCCGCTGTCATGGCGACGATCAGGCGTTGCGTAGCCGACGACGATCGTTTCGAAGTAAGTTTCAGCGGCAGTTATTTCTCCAACCGCAACATGGTCGGACAACTCGTCGGCGTACTGATCGTCGCGCTGCTGCTGCTCTTCTTCATCCTCGCCGCACAATTCGAATCGCTCGTCCAGCCGTGGATCATCCTCTCGGAGATTGTCATCGACCTTTTCGGTGCGCTGATCGTCCTGTGGTTCTTCGGGGTATCGCTCAACCTGATGTCGATGATCGGCCTTATCGTCGTCTGCGGTATCGTCATCAACGATTCGATTCTCAAAATCGACACGATCAACACCTTGCGCCGTCAGGGGGTCTCGCTCAAACATGCCATTCTGGAAGCCGGACAACGCCGTCTGAAAGCCATCGTAATGACCTCTCTCACCACGATTCTGGCCGTGCTCCCCTTCCTCGCCCGCGGCGATATGGGATCGGACCTGCAATTCCCGATGTCGCTGGTCATTATCAGCGGCATGACGGTAGGTACGCTCGTCAGCGTGTTCTTCATCCCCCTGGCCTATTATGAGATTTACAAACCCCGCCGATGACGAACCGTTTCGACATAAACCGTTCGCAACGCGGCATCCCTGCCTTCTCGGTGCTGCTCATCATGGCGGCGCTGGCCGTGATCGGCGTGGCGATGCTGCCGATGCTCAACGTGCAGTATACCCCCTCTCCCGTCGAACGGAAAATCGACGTCTCCTTCACGTGGCCCGACGCCTCGGCGCGCTTGATCGAACAGAGCGTCACTTCCCGCATCGAGGGAGCCCTTTCGGCGATCACGGGCAGCGAAAGCGTCTCGTCACGCTCGTCCAAAGGAAGCGGTCGCGTCACCATTCGTTTCCGCAAGGGGACGGAAATGGCAGCAGCCCGGTTCGAAGTGGCGTCGGCGATCCGGAACCTCTACCCTAAGCTGCCGGAAGAGGTCAGCTACCCGGCCATCTCCATCGCCACGGGAGGCACCAGGGAGTCGGACATGCTGGTTTATACGATCAAGGCCGATCTTCCCTCCCGACGCATCGAAGAGTATGTCGAAGCCCACATGTCGACCCCGTTGTCCCAGACCGAAGGCGTCGGGAAAGTCTCGCTGTCGGGCGTGACACCGTTCGAATGGGTCATTACCTTCGATCCCAAGGCCATGGAAGTCAACGGCATCTCGGCTGCGGATCTCGCTGCGGCATTCCGCGACTATTTCCGCAGCGACGTCATCGGTCTCACGACACTGCCTCACGCCGACGGGACGGATCGCAGCATCGTACTGAAACTGCGCAACCGTGCTTCGCTGAATTTCGGCGACATCCCGATCGCCCGACGCAACGGGCGCATCTATCACCTGCGCGATTTTGCGACGGCCCGTTGGTGCGAGGCACCGCCCTCAACCTATTTCCGCATCAACGGACTCAACACGATCACCCTCTCCATCGGCTGCGAAGCCTCCACCAATATGTTGCGGGTGGCAGAAAACGTCAAAGAGGAGATGCAACGCCTGCAAGCCGCCTTCCCGCCGGGCATCTCCGCGACGCTCACCTACGACGCATCGGAATACGTTTCGGGCGAATTGCACAAAATCTATCTCCGCACGCTTCTCTGCGTAGCGATCCTGATGCTGTTCGTCTACCTCGTCAGCCGGGATTTCAACTACCTGCTCATCATCGCCGTCACGCTCGCAGTCAATATCCTCGTGGCAGTCGTCTTCTACAACCTCCTGAATCTGGACATCCACATCTACACGCTGGCCGGTATCACCGTGTCGCTGGGCATTATCATCGACTCTTCGATCATCATGGTCGACCATTACAGCTATTATCGCAACCGGCGCGTCTTCGTCTCGATCCTCGGGGCGCTGCTCACCACGATCGGAGCATTGGGGATCGTCTGGTTGCTCCCCGAAAAACAACAGGCCAACCTGACCGATTTCTCGCTGGTAATCGTCATCAACCTCGTCGTTTCGCTGATCGTGGCGCTGCTCTTCATACCGGCGCTGCTCGACAAGTTCCCGCTCAAACGCAGCATGACGGTCTCCTCGGTCAAACGGCGCAGACTGACCGTCCGCGTCTCGCGGGCCTACGCCCGGTTTATCGGCTGGGGCCGGCGCCACCGCTGGTTGTTCATCGTGGCCTTGATCTGGGGATTCGGCATCCCCACGTTCCTGTTGCCGGAAAAGATCGAACCCGAAAAGGGAGAGACGCCCGGCAGAGGTACGGAACTCTACAACAAGATCATGGAAGGACGTTTCATGACCGAGCATCGCAGTTTCCTCGACAAGTTCCTCGGCTCGTCGCTCCACCTCTTCCATACTGCCACGAGTCGCTACAACAATTTCAGGGAACCGGAACAGAAGGTGCTCTACGTCAACGCCGGCATGGCCGAAGGATGTACCGTCCAGCAACTCAACGACGTCGTACGCCACATGGAGAACTACATCTGCCAATTCGACGAGGTGGATATGTTCCGCACCCGCATCACCTCCTACGACAATGCCCGCATCGAGATCACGTTCAAGCCCGAATACGAAAACAGCGGATTCCCGTCGATGCTCAAACAGGAGCTGACGAGCGCAGCGATCAATTTCGGCGGAGCGACATGGCGCGTCTGGGGCATCGACGACAATTCGTTCAACAACAACATCGTCAGCTCCTACCGCAGCAATCAGATACGCCTGCGAGGCTACAACTACGATCAGCTGGCCGCTTACGCCGACCGACTCATCGACTCCCTGTCTACGAACCGCCGCGTCTCCGAACCGGAGATCATGGACGGCGACGCATGGACACTCCCCCACAACGAATTCACGATCCGCTACGACGACGAACGAATCGCAGCCACAGGACTCGACGTCTCCGACTACTACACGATCCTCAACACGATGCTTTATCAGTCACGTCTTCCGTCGGTTTACAACGGAGAGGAATTGCAACAGGTAATTCTCGAATCCGGCGACCGCGACCGGTTCGACCGCTGGCATATCGCCAACGCACAAGTCGGCATCGATTCGCTCAGGACCAAACTCTCGACCGTCGGCACCATCGAAAAGCACCGGACAGGAATCTCGATCCGCCGCTCCAAACAATCCTACGAAATACTGGTAGGATTCGATTTCATCGGCTCCTACGAACTCGGGAAACGACTGATCGAACGCACCGTGCGGCAACTCAACGACGAGATTCTGCCGATCGGATTCCGGGCCGACTCCCCTTCCCACAACTTCGGCCGGAAGGAAAAACAACAACAGGCATGGCTCATTCTCCTGGTGGTAGCCATTATCTACACGATGTGCACCATCCTCTTCGAGTCGCTACGCAAACCGCTGGTCATCATTCTGATGATCCCCATATCGTTCATCGGAGTTTTCCTCTCCTTCGGCTGGTCGGACTTCATCTTCGACCAAGGCGGCTTCGCGGCATTCGTCCTGCTGTGCGGCATCGTCGTCAATGCCGGCATCTATCTTATCAACGAGGAGGATACATGCGCCGCGATTTCCGGCAAGCGGGGTATTGCACTCTACCTGAAAGCTTTCAACCACAAAATCGTCCCGATCTCGCTGACGATCCTCTCGACGATCCTGGGACTCGCTCCATTCCTGTACGACGGCCCCGAAGAGGTATTCTGGTTCGCATTCGCCATCGCTGCGATCAGCGGGACGTTTTTCTCCGTCGTCGCGCTGCTGATCTACCTTCCCATCTTCCTGCCCATGCGCCGTAACTCCCGATGAACGAATGAAACGATCCCTGCCGATATTGCTCCGTCTTCTGCTATCCGCACTTTTCGCCGTCGCCTGCGGATACCTGCTGGGAAGCGCGCTCGACATGCCCATGCAGACGCTCGACGAAAATACGCTCGTCGCATTATACGCGACCGAAGCCCTGCTTCTTCTGGCGGCAATCGCCCTTCTCCTCCGACGCAGGGGATCAGGGATCCATGCGGCCGACCTGTTGGCCGCCGCACTCTTCGCATGGATCTGGTTCCGGCATGCAATCGTCTCCGAGCCGACCGTCGATATCCGCTATGACGAACTGGCGCAATCCGCCATGCTCTACATCGCCTTGCGGATTCTCCTATCGTCCGATCGCTACTACACGGCACTCCTGCTGACACTGCTGTTTCTGTTCGGAATCCATGAAGCATGGATCGGCTTCCGCCAGGTCTACGGACTCACCTATTCGAACCACGGAATGTTCCGGATCACGGGAACCCTCTTCAACCCGGGGCCCTACGCAGGATTTCTCGCTCCGTTGTCTCTTTGCGCCGCCGCATGGATCATGTGGATGCGCAAAACGGTTGCACGCATTCTGCGATCGCGTCGTCTATGGCTGCGCCCCAATATCCTGCTACGCTGCACCATTCCTTATGCACTCGGCTGGGGGTGCGCCGTCTCGACGGCCGTCATACTTCCCGCCACGATGAGTCGCGCCGCATGGCTGGCCGTACTCGCCGGAGGACTTCTTCTCGCGCTGATCGAATTCCGTATCGGCGGACGTCTTTGGCTGAAATACAAACGACGACCGTTCCATACGGGAATCTCCGCTGTTGCCGCGCTGGCGCTGACGAGCCTCCTCGCAGTCGGAATCTACCATGCCAAACGCCCCTCGGCCGACGGACGGTTGCTGATGTGGAAGATCGACTCGCGCGTCTTGCTGCGCCATCCCCTCTGGGGCGTCGGACCCGGAAATTTCGCGGGGGCGTTCGGACGGGAACAGGCCGCCTATTTCGCCGAAGAGGAGCGGCCCCGGCAGGAGCAACTCGTGGCCGGATGTCCCGAATCAGGTTTCAACGAGTTCCTGCAATTCGGTGCGGAGACCGGTATCATCGGCTTCGTATTGCTACTGTCGCTGACAGGTACGGCCGTCGTCGGTGCGATCCGCCGCAGGAACCCCTTCGGCTACGGGCTGTTCGGTGCCGCGGTCTTCGCCTGCTTCTCCTATCCGTGGAGCGTCCTGCCCCTGCGGCTGCTCTTCGTCGTGCTGCTGGCCGCGGCGTGTACACCGCGCAATGCGCCGCACCGCGGACTTCTCCGCAACCTGCCCCTGCTCCTGTTACCGGTCGCCGGCGCCGCCTGCTGGCCTGGACTCTACGACCGCTATGCTGTCCGTGTAGAGGCTCAACGACAATGGAGAGAAGTACGATTGTGGATGCATTCCGAACGGTACGACTACCTCGTCGAAGACGGCGAACGGCTGTACGGCACCCTGTCCGAAGATTTCCGCTTCCTCTACGACTACGGTTATGCGCTTCACAAAACAGGCGATTACCGCCGCAGTAATGTCGTCTTGCAGCAGGGAATGCAACTGAGCAGCGACCCGATGTTCCATAACATCGCCGCCAAAAACTACGAAGCGCTCGGCGCATACGACGAGGCCGAGCGAGCGCTCCGGCAGGCGCATGCCATGATCCCGCATCGCCTCTACCCGCTCTACCTGCTGGCCCGCCTCTATGCCGCAACCGGCCGGTCGGAAGAGGCGCGCACCACAGCCCGCAGGGCTCTGAATCTGAAATTGAAAGTCGAATCCGTGCAGACCAGGGAGATGCAGGAGGAATTGCAGAAGCTGCTGCACGAACCGACCGTCCAAACCCAACCCGAATCATGCAACGAGTGATCGAATACCTTTTTCGCAGCATTCTCTGCGTCGTACTTCTCCTGACCGGTTGGGCCCTGCTGCGCATCTTCGTCTGCGATCAGTTCGTCGTTCCTTCGGAATCGATGTCGCCGACCCTGATCGCAGGAGACCGTATTTTGGCGAACAAGCTGGTCGCCGGAGCCCGTATTTACAAGAAAATCGAGTTCGGAAAGGACATCCCCCTCCGTTCGTTCCGTATGCCCGGACTACGAGAGGTGCGTCCGAACGATGTCGTAATCTTCAACGCCCCGCGCGGTTACGACCGCGGTCGCATCGAATTCCGAATCAATTACGTATATACCAAACGCTGTATCGGCGCTCCCGGCGACAGCATCTCGATCCGAGAGGGCTATTTTCATAACAATCGCCACACAGCACCGATCGGAAACCTCGATCAGCAGCGACGCCTCAACCGTACCCCCGACTCGCTGATTCCACGCAAGGTACTCCGCACCATACCCTTCGACGACCGCAATTTCGGTTGGACGATCCGCAACATGGGGCCGCTCTATGTCCCGCAGGCCGGCGTTCGAGTCCGGCTCGACTCGCTCAATTGGAAACTCTACCGGCAAGTGATAGAGTACGAGACCGGCGCAAAACTGAAATACGCCGACGGAATCCTCCGTCTCGACGGCAATCCCCTCGCCGAATATACGTTCCGCCAAAATTACTACTTCTTCTGCGGCGACAACGTCTCCGATTCGAAGGACAGCCGTTATCTGGGGTTCGTACCCGAAGAGTTCATCATCGGCGTTGTCCGGCGCATCTCCTACTCAGAAGAACCTTATACCGGCCGGAAACGTCCCGATCGTTGGTGGAAACGGGTGGAATGACGTCCCGGGCCGGTTTCACGTCCGGACCGTCCGACCGATCGCCTCTCGACGGAAGGGCGGTTCCCGGAATCGGAAGAGGCCTCTCCGCCGCAGCGGAGAGGCCTCTTCCGATTCCGGGAACCGCGCACGTCAATAATTCAACTCCGTGGCCACCGTCAGATCGTCGATACAGAAATAGGCCGGAGCATTTACGTTCTCGCAGACGAAGTGGAACTCGATCTTGTCCACCCAGCCCAGCGGCGTCAGGTCGACATTCGTCCACTCGTCGACGACCAGTCCCTTCTCCTCGTCGACGACCAGTCCCTTCTCCTCGTCGACGAGCTTGAACGCGACCTCCTTTTTGAGCGTACCGTCGGCGTAACCCCTCATCGAGAGGATCGCGTCGACCTTCTCGGGAGGTGCGATCGTTCCCGCCATATCGCCTTCACCCAAAGTCCACCAGCGGAAAGCATAGGTGCTGTTGCTGATCCAGATGTTCAGCGGGTTGACCTTCTTCGAGAAGGTCACCGCCGGCACGGCTCCCGCCTTTCCCTGCGAAGCATTGTACGAATCGTAGTAGCCCACGGCGAACTTCTTGGAATCCTTCGCACCGCCCTTGGCGTAGACGCTGTACTGATTTCCGAATCCGGGCGTCTCCATGTTGGTATTGTTCGACACGGTGAATCCGGCCGTGTAGGAAGAACCCCACTGATCGGAATAATAGCACTGGAACGAAGCCGTCCCCGACGTATAGAACGTACCGGAGTACTCCTTGTAGGTTCCGGTATCGCCGGTCACCTCTTCCGCAAGCTTTTCGCCCGTCAGGATTCCGCTGGTATTCAGCGTCGCATCTTCGAAAGTCACCGTTTCGGTCACCAGCTGAGGGCCGTCGGGGCCGTCATCGTCCGAGCAGGCGGCCAACGCCAGCACGGCTGCCGCCATGAGCAGCGTTCGTTTCATCATTTTCATTTCTCTCTATCAATTTATGAATTAGATTAAAAGTGTCCTCAACTCCCCTCCTTGCCGGAAAGCGCCCCGCGACAGGATTTCGGACAGCGAACACCGAAGGGCGTCACACCCCCTTCATAACGTATCGGCGGTCGAATATCGTCTGTCACTCGCAGGCGGCATCCGTCCCTTTTCGGGAAAGAGGTCGAAGGCAGGTCTTCTGACTCGTCGCCGGACGGCGCCTTCCCGACATGCGGTCAGTGGCTTCATGCCGTCCGAAAAAAATGGACTCACAGCAGCGGGACTGTTGCAGATTTTCACTGCATTCCCTTTTGATCCTATGGAAAGGCGGACTTCCCTGCGGAACCTTCGCGTTGCAAAAGTAGGAAAAAAATTCTATCTTTGCGCCCGTTAACGCTAAAATCAGACAAAACGATGAAACACGCGTATGTTTTTCCGGGTCAGGGAGCTCAGGCCGTCGGCATGGGCAAAGACCTCTACGATAACGTTCCCGAGGCCAAAGCGCTTTTCGAGCAGGCCAACGAAATCCTCGGCTTCCGCATCACCGACATCATGTTCGCCGGCACGCCCGACGAATTGAAGCAGACCAAGGTGACGCAGCCCGCCGTCTTCCTCCACTCGGTCATTCTGGCCAAGGCGCTGGGCGTCGGGCCCGACATGGTAGCCGGCCACTCGCTGGGCGAATTCTCGGCACTGGTCGTAGCCGGAGCCCTCTCGTTCGAGGACGGCCTGCGCCTGGTATCGAAGCGCGCCCTGGCCATGCAGGCCGCCTGCGAGGCGCAGCCGGGTACGATGGCCGCCATTCTGGGCCTTGCCGACGAAGTGGTCGAACAGGCTTGTGCCGAAACCGACGGCGTGGTCGTGGCCGCCAACTACAACTGCCCGGGGCAGCTCGTGATTTCGGGCGCCGTCGAAGCGGTCGACGCCGCCTGCGAGAAACTCAAAGCCGCAGGCGCACGCCGCGCCCTGCGCCTGCCCGTCGGCGGGGCGTTCCACTCGCCGCTGATGGAGCCCGCACGCGCCGAACTGGCCGAGGCGATCGCCGAAGCACCGATCCATACGCCCGTCTGCCCGATCTATCAGAACGTAGACGCCAAACCCCGGACCGATCCGGCCGTTATCCGCGAGAACCTCATCGCCCAGCTCACGGCTCCCGTCCGCTGGACCCAGATCGTGCGGAACATGCTCGCCGAGGGCGCGACGGAGTTCACCGAACTCGGCCCCGGCAACGTGCTCCAAGGCCTTATCAAGAAGGTCGACGCCGAAGCCGCCGCCGAGTCCCGCTCGACGCTCTGAGTTCCGGCCCGCATCCATATTACAAAAAGAACCGTTTGTATATCAAACGGTTCTTTTTTCACATCGAAAATAAACGCCACGGATTCTTAAAAAAATTTCAAATATTCTTCCGTTTTTAAAAATAAAGTTTATATATTTGCAGAAAATAGCAAAAGACTATCGGAACATCTTCTTCCCATGACATCGTTAACAGAATTTTTCAACAAACACGAAGATGACGCGCTCAAAGGCATTTCGCACAAGAACAGCATCATCAAACGGAACATTATCGCCCACATGGCCGTCAACGGCGAATGCACGCTTTCGGAGCTGACCAAGCAGCTGCATATCTCCGTGCCGACCATCACCAAACTGGTACAGGAACTCGTCGAGGAGAACATCGTCACCGACAACGGCAAGGTGGAGACCCCCGGCGGACGGCGGCCCAACATCTACGGCCTGGCCAACTCCGCGATCTACTTCGTCGGCGTCAACGTCGGCCGCGATTTCATGGGCTATGTGGTCACCGATCTGCAAAACAACATCATTCTGGAACAAATGGACCCCACGTTCGAACTTCTCGACCGGCCGCAATGCCTCGACCGCATCTGCACCAACATCGAGGAGTTCGTCTCCTCGTGCGGGGTGGATCGCGGCAAGATCCTCGGTCTGGGCGTCTGCATGACGGGCCGCGTGAATCCGACCACGGGCCGCAGCTACAAATATTTCACTTCGAGCGAGGAGTCGATGCGCGAAATCATCGAAGAGCGGGTCGGTATCCGCACCCTCTTCGAGAACGACACCCGCGCACGCTGCTATGCGGAGTACAGCTGCGGCAAGGCGAAGGACGAGAACGACATGCTCTACCTGCATCTGGGCCGCGGTATCGCCATCGGCATCGTCATGGAGGGCAAACTCTACTACGGCAAGAGCGGCTTCGCGGGCGAATTCGGCCACATCCCCTTCTTCGACAACGAGAAGATCTGCGCCTGCGGCAAGAAAGGCTGCCTGGAAACCGAGGTATCGGGTATCGCCATCGAGGAGAAAATCTGCTCGCTCATCGAGAAGGGCGTCAACACCATCCTGCGCGAAAAGTACGACCGCAAGGAGCCGATCCACATCGACGACATCATCGCCGCGGCGAAGAACGACGACAACCTCTCGATCGAGCTGATCGAGGAGGCGGGCGAGAAGATCGGCAAGGCCGTCGCCTTTCTCATCAACATCTTCAACCCCGAGACGGTGATCGTCGGCGGCAACATGGCCGCAGCGGGCGACTACATCATGCTGCCGTTGAAGTCCTCGACCAACAAGTATTCGCTCAACCTCGTCTACAAGGATACGAAGTTCCGCCTCTCGAAACTCAACGAGAACGCCAATGCATGGGGCGTAGCGATGCTGATCCGCAATCAGGTCATCGGCCTCTGAACATAAGATTCATCCGCGGAGACTCGCAAAAGGCGATTTCTGTCGTTGCGGGTCTCCGCTTTTTCATCGATCCATGTCTCTCGAAGGAGAACTCACGCGCCTGCGCGCACTCGAAGCCGAAGACGTCGACCTGCTCTACGTGTGGGAGAACGACCCAGCCGTGTGGGGCGTCAGCGGAACGCTCGCGCCCTTTTCGCGGCACACGCTCAGACGTTTCCTCGACGAACAGCGCTTCGACCTCTACGCTGCACGGCAGTTGCGGCTGGTCGTCGAGACACTCGACGGCCGCGCCGTAGGACTGGTCGACCTCTTCGAGTTCGAACCCGTCGACCTGCGCGCCGGCGTCGGCATCCTGATCCACGGCGCCGGCGACCGTGGACGCGGGTTCGCATCGGATGCGCTGGACGTACTCTGCCGCTATGCACGGCAGGTGCTCGGCCTGCATCAACTGTGGTGCAGCGTGGCGCCCGACAACGCCGCCAGCCTCGCCCTCTTCCGCCGTGCGGGATTCGTCGAGTGCGGCCGCAAGCGGGAATGGCGCCGCACGCCCGACGGCTGGGCCGACGAACTGCTGCTGCAAAAAATCTTTTGATTTACCTGCTGAAACCCCGCTGTCCGAAAGTGCGGGCAGCCCGCTACGGCTTTTTGCGCCGCAGAATCCGCACCGCCGAGAGCGGCGTGCAGTAAAAACGCCGGATCACGGCACAATCGCCGGCTGTACAGCCGACGAGAATTTTCAGTTCGGCGTCGTGCTTCACCAGATCGACCGTACAGAGCGCACCGGTCACCTGCCGACGGGGATCGCTGCCGATCCAGACATCGATCCCCTCGCCGTCGGCCGAAGTCGTCCCTTTCAGATAGCCGTAATCCAGTTCGTAGACGAACTCCGGGAAATCGGGATGATGCGAACCGCGCGGACGGTCGACGACGATCTCCGCCCCGCCGACCAGTGCGTCGAGCGCCTCCCAGAACGAAACGGCGCCGTCCGCGAACGCCGCACGCACCCCGTCTCTATCCGAACCGTACATTCCGCCGCCCATCGTATCACTGCCGGTCATGTCCGCCGTCGCCTGCCGCCGGCAGCTCCTCCTCGGCATCCAGTCCGTCCGTCTCGTCCAACAACCGCCGCGAAGGACGTTTCGCGGTCGGAAGCCCCAACCGACGCAACCGTTCGCCCGTACGGACGATGTTGTTGTTGCCCGTGTGGAGTCGTTTGTAAGCGTCGTCATATTTGGCGCGCGCCAGGTCGAGCGCCTGCCCCACCCCTTCGAGCGATGCGGCGAAGGCCACGAACTGCTCGTAGAGCGTCGTGCCGTATTTGATGATCTGCTCCTGGTTGCGCGACTGCTCGTTGCGCCGCCACAGGTCGTCGACGAGTTTCAGCAGCGCGAAGAGGTTCGTAGGCGACGAAATGATGACCTTACGCTCGTAGGCGTCGCTCCAGATGGCGCTGTCGTGCTGCATGGCCGCCAGGAAGGCCGGTTCGTTGGGGATGAACATGATGACGAAGTCGGGCGACTCCAACAACCGCTGGTACTCCTTGCGGCTCAGTTCGTTCACATGCTGCCGCACCGACGCGACGTGCGCCGCCAGATAACGCGTCCGCGCAGCCTCCTCCTCGGCACCGACCCACTCCACGTAGGCCGTGAGCGAGACCTTCGAGTCGATGACGATGCGTTTGCCTTCGGGCAGGTACAACACCACATCGGGGCGCTGGTTATTGCCCTCGTCGTCCTTGATCGTCACTTGGCAGTCGTAATGCACGCCGCGGATAAGGTTCGAATTGTCGAGAATCGTCGCCAGGATCATCTCGCCCCAGTCGCCCTGTACCTTGGAATTCCCTTTGAGGGCGTTGGTCAGATTGGTCGTCTCGGCCGTGATGCGGCGGTTGAGCTCCATGAGGTTCTTCAATTCACCCTTCAACTCGCCGTGCTGCTCGCGTTCGGTCGAATAGATCTGCTCGACGCGCGTGCGGAAATCGGCGATATTCTCTTTGAAAGGTTTCAGCAGCAGGTCGAGCGCTTCGCGGTTCGTCTCCTTGAAATGGCGCGTCTGCTCGCTCAGAATATCATTGGCGAGGTTGCGGAACTGCACGCGCAGCAACTCCTCGGCCTGCTCCCGCTCGGCTTTGCCCTCCCTGATCTTGCGTTCCAGCACCTCGGCTGCCGCTTCGGCTTTGGTGCGCGCTTCGATCAGCGTGCGGATCTCGGCTTCGGCCCGCTCGCGCGCCGCGCGCGACTCCCGTTCGGACGCGGCCAGCCGCTCTTCCGCTTCGGCGGCGTGCCGTTCGGCGACCTCGCGCGCCGCAGCGGCATCGGCCGCAGCCGTTTTCGCCCGCGACCACGATACGACGGCTGCAATACAACCGCCGACCGCCGCCGCGGCAATCAGAATCAACAGTGTCTCCATACGAAGGCAAATGTACGAAATCGGATGCGTTCCGGCAAGCGTTCGCCCCCGAAGAAATTAAAAATCGGAATCATCCGCATCATCCGTCACGAAGAAACACGGAATCGCCTGCACACAGCAGCGCTTCCGCGCCGCGCGGGCCGAGACCTTCGCGTACGGAGGCCGCCATTTCGGCCGGCGGCACAGACACTCCCGCTCGGCGTAATCAAGCCGGCGCTTGCTTCTGCGCTCGACTTTTCGTACTTTGGCTGACGCCTTAGATACTTC
>ERZ857972.1418-NODE-1418-length-13709-cov-4.047019_pt1 | contig 13709 bp, 16 predicted proteins | sample MGYA00519757_ERZ857972 | MGnify/ENA primary metagenome ERZ857972 (study PRJEB31778, sample SAMEA3449383) | human gut metagenome | biome: human gut; feature: human-associated habitat; material: faeces | place: United Kingdom | collected 2010/2012 ...
GAGGGTAACCACTAGAGGAAGACCCTTATAGGGTCAGAGCAAACCACCCGTTTTATGGGTGATTATGATTTATCTTTCTCAGTGTTTTTTACGCCCATTTCAAGATCCGGAATAAAGTGCCCATATGTGTCCATTATCTGCTGGAATAATGTGCTATGGTCCAGCCTGTTCCCTAGCACCTTGGAATTTATCCTTTTTTTTAAAAGCAAAGTGGCATGCGTATGGCGGAGACTATGAAAAGTAAAGTTCGGTAACCCCATGGCGTCAAATATCCTGCGGGAGATTTTCTCAATGTGGTTTCTTGTTATTGGCTTTCCTTCGGTATCACAGAAAAGACGGACGATATACGCAAAAAAACCGATAGGTATATAGAAGCCATGTATAAATAAATTTTTGACGTTTGTCTGCCGTCTACATAAAAATCCCCTTAAGTATAGTTTTTTATCGTATGCTTTTTCATATTATCAAATACTAAAATTCATAACGGGTTAATCTTGACAGGTATTCACTTTTCAATCCCGTGATTTCTCTTATCTGCATTACTGTCTCATTTGGGATTTGTTTTGATAATTTATTTAAATCGTTATCGATATTTTGGTACTGAATATGAAATATTTCAGTTTGTTTAGAAATAACAGAAGATACAATGAATGCGGCGAGTATATCATCTTGTCCGTATAAATAGCGGTTATTTCTGTATGCAATGCCTATATCTTTATGCACTTGGAACTCGGGAATAGTTGATACGCGGCTGGCTTGTTGATCTTTTTTATGTGAGAAGAGACGATTATTATGTGCAGATTTATTTCTTATCGTGGTTAAGTATCTAAGCGCTGAAGATAAATCATCCGATTTAAGATTTGGGTTTATATCGGCAGCTATGTTTCTGCGCATATTTGCTTTTAAATTGTTGTAAAATTTACTCATTTCCCCAAAAGAAATAATTGTATTTAATACCCACAGCGGGACTTTTTGATAATTATTCATATAATGGCAGATTGTAGGAGTACGTTTATAGTAATATGCATCTTCGACGTCATCCTGCAGTTTGTCAATAAGACTTGTCACATGTTTTTTCTGTTTTGGTGCTGGAGTGAAGTTAGAGGGAAGGTCGTACCCGCAACCGTAGCCATACCCATAAGATAAAGAAAAATGTAAAGAAATTAGAGATTTCAGTTGTGTTTCAATATTAATTGTAATAGCCATTAGCTGATGACGGAGTCTTGCATCATACTCGTAGAGGGCAATTAAGTGGTTAAGTGAAGTTCCATGTTTATATCTATCTTCTTTTGCTTGACGTGTCAACTCTGAATCAATAAATAAATCTTTATATCCATTGATTAAGTTATAGTAACCATATTGGATTAGATATTTTCCTGGATTGGAACCGACATCAAGTCCACGACGCTTTAAAATATTAATCTGTTCATCAATAGTTGTAGGATTAGCGCTCATATGTACTCTCCGTATATAAAGAAAATAGCCTGGCACACTTTTGTACCAAGGCTATTTTCGGTCCGCATCTCATACTGCTCAGCGGCTCAATCTATAGCTATGATACAAAAAATTAGATTTTTTGTCAATCTAAGACGCAACAAAATTTTCCTAAAAGGTAACAAAAACGGACTAAACGGTGTTAAAAATTTCTGGTTTCATAATAGTAAAGACCATGTATATAGTAAATTGAAAAAAATTATAATTTTTTTTAGATTTCAACGACTTTATCTAAAATAGAAACAAGCAATTCACGCCCCTTTGTGCATGTCGCTCGCGTATAAATGGAAGGATCCCAACCTATCAGCGTGAGTCCATTTTCGGATTTACCGATTTGTTTTATGGTAGCGTCGTTTCCATTAATAAAACCACGACTATGTCACCGCTGCCCACATCTGACTGGTGCCTGACGATAATTGCATTTCCGTTTCTCCTGCGGGGAATTTATGGATTTGCCTGCTATTTTTTAAGCGATATATTTTCCGGTTTATGCCATTTCGTTGTCTAAATTACGCAGCAAGTGTTCTAATCAAGCCTATATGCATGTTACAGTTTACAGGTAAATAAATCAAGGCTGATTAAAAACTGCATTTTATCCGTTAGATTTACAATTTATGTAATGTGGTGAAGCACAGAAAATGGTGTAATAGCGGAAAAAACGAAGGCGGTAGAATGGAATTTATATTGAGCCGGTTAGGGTGAATAAGGGGTTAATACCCAAGGAAGCGGCGGATCGTTTTGCCCCATTTTCTGTTTTTCCAGAGGAAGAGTCCGATGGCGGATCCGATGAAGGCCTGAAGTATTTCGAAAGGGAGTTTCAGCATGGCGTATTCCCAGGTGCTGTATACGTAGGCCTTGCCCAAGGTGTATCCCGCGATGGCGATGAGGGCGCCAAGGATGGTCGCGCCAAGAACGACAGGGAAGTTGTCTCTTCCATACCTGCCCACGATCAGGGACATGACGACGGAGCGGATACCGTGGGTGGCAAGGGAGACGAACATGGGGAGGGGATAGAAAAAGAAATCCCCGAGGAACGCGCCCACACCACCGACAAGAAATGCGCCCAGAGGGTCGAGTGACAAGGCGGCAATGACGATGATGATATCGTTCAGGTAAATGTGCCCGCCGGGGACGGGGACGCTGAAAGAAGAGAAAATGGTATTTATCGCCATGAGCAGTCCGCATAGCGTAATCCATTTTATTTTATGGGGAAGACCGACAGTATCATTTTGATGCATAAGAGCTCCTTATTTGCGATTGGTAAAAGAAAAGGACGCAAGACCGCCCTTTTGTCATTGGAAGAGATATTTGTTAATGAGGTCTTTCCTGCGTAAATCTTTCAGCCATTCTGCAGGAATTGCATCATAACCGTAAATGATGCCTGCGAGCGCTCCTGTGACGGCGCCTACGGTGTCGGTATCATCGCCGAGATTGACGGCGGTCATGACGGCGTCTTTGAAATTGTCTGTATTTTCCAGTGTCCATATGGCTGTTTCGAGGGTGTCTGCCACGTAGCCGGTGCTTTTGATTTGTTCTACCGGCAGGCTGCTGATGGTAAGAAGGTTTTTAAAGAGGCTTTCTTCTATACCGTCATTGACGGCAGTTTCCACAGCTTCTTTTATGGATCTTCCCTGTAAAAGTTCCCTGGCGATATGGATATAGGTGACGCAGGCGCTTTTTGAAATGCGGTGTCCATGGGTGAGTGCCGATACTTCCCGTATTTCATCGTCTGTTACTTCGGGAAGGAACGCGAGGGGGATGATACGCATGAGGGAGCCGTTTCCATTGGAAGCTTCATCGGAGAGGCCTTCTCCGCGGCTGAGGGCGGCTCCCGTGGTCATGCCTACATCGAAGGATTTTCCGTCAGGGGTATACTTGCCGTTTTTGTACCAGTCGGTCATGCAGCACATGAGGTCTTCCAGGTCGATCCGCCCCATGAGTTTGATGCTGTCACAAGTGGCAAGGGTGAGGCTGGTGTCATCGGACCATGTCCCCGGTGCCATATTATACGTGCCGTAACCTGTCATTTTTTCCACATGGAATGAACCGCGCTCTTCAAACTGGACAGGAAGTCCGAGGGCATCTCCCACCGCCAGTCCGTATACCGCATCGCGAAGTGTTCTCATAGTTCCTCCTGGTGAATATTCTTTCTGTATTATTGTACCAGAAAAGGAAATAGCTGATAAGGCGGACAGCTTCTTTGGGAAAGGAAATAAAAAGCCGCCATGAGGCGGCTGAAGTCATTTTATTTACTGATGATTTTCCGAATAATATCTCCCATATTTCTATTTTTCCAGATGAACGCGCCGAGGATAGCACCGATGCCTGCCTGGAGTATTTCAAAGGGGAGTTTGATGAGAGAATATTCTGGGGTACTGTATACATAAGCCCTGCCGAGAGAATAACCGATAACCACGATGAGCGCGCCTAAGAAGACGCCAAAGAAGGTGAGTAGAAGATTCTTCTTTCCGTAACGCCGGGCAAAGAGGGAAATAACGACGGCTTCCAGTCCGTGGGTGGCGAGGGAAACAAACATGGGGAGAGGGTAGAAAAAGAAATCGCCCAGGAATGCGCCTACACCGCCGACCAGGAACGCGCCCAGCGGGTCGAGAGAGAGAGCCGCCGCTACGATGATGACATCATTCAGGTAAAAGTGTCCGCCGGGGACGGGGATGTTGAAAGATGACAGGACGGTATTCATTGCCATTAAAAAGCCGCATACCGTGAGCCATCTGGCTTTATAGCGGGGGGCGGCGGAAATATTTCCTGCCGGGGTATTGGTGTTTGTCATGAAGAGCCTCCTTATACAGCTTTACTTAAAAACAGTATAATGATAAACTGGCATTATGAAAATCACCAAAAATAAAAATAAAAATATAACCAGATGGAGGCAAAATGGAGAATGGTGTAAAAGAAAAGGCATATATGGCGCTTTATGCCCGTGTCCGTGAAGCGATTACCGGCGGGATTTACCGGTGGGGCGGCAAGCTGCCTTCCAAACGCGCCATGGCGGAGCGGTATGGCGTGAGTGTCATCACCGTGGAGCATGCGTATGCGCTTCTTGCGGAAGAAGGGTATGTCGAACCGCGGGAACGGAGCGGCTACTTTATCATTTATAAAGAGGAAGATGCTTTTCCCGTGGGGTACAGGGGAAAGGAAGTGAAGCCTGTTCTTCCTTCGGAGACGGATGAAGAAGTATTTCCCTTTTCCGTTTATGCGAAAACGGCACGGACAGTGCTCTCCAAATGGGGCGAAAAGGTGCTGGCCCGCTCTCCCAATCAGGGAACGGCGGAGTTGAGGAATGCGCTTTGCGATTACCTGGCGCGAAGCAGGAATATCATCGTTTCTCCGCAGCAGATCTGCATCGGGTCGGGAGCGGAGTATCTGTACAGCCTTGTAGTGCAGGCCCTTGGCCGGGAACGGCTTGTAGCGGTGGAGGATCCCTGCTATGAGAAGATACGGCAGGTGTACCGTGCCCATGGCATACGGACAGAATCTCTCCGTCTGGGAGACAAAGGAATTCTGACAGAAGAACTGAAACGGGCAGGCGCACGTGTACTTCATGTGACACCGTTCCACAGTTATCCAAGCGGCATTACGGCAAATGCTTCGAAGCGGCGGGAGTATATCCGCTGGGCGGAGGAGCGGTCCGGTCTGATTATTGAAGATGATTTTGATTCGGAGTTCACTCTTTTGTCAAAAGCGGAAGACACGCTCTTTTCTCTTGCTCCCCATGGCCCGGTAGTATATATGAATACGTTCTCACGAACAATTGCTCCCTCTGTCCGCGTGGCGTACCTCGTACTTCCCGAAAATCGTCTGTCCAGATTTCAGGAGCGGACGGGATTTTATTCCTGTACCGTTCCTGTATTGGATCAGCTCATTCTGGCGGAACTCATCAGCCATGGAGATTTTGAGCGGCATATCAACCGGGTGCGGAGACGACGGAGGCGTAAAAAGGAAACGGATATGTCTTCCTGAAAGTAGGGAGATTAAAATGTATAAAGGCTGGGCGCAGCAAAAAAGACTTTCCCTAAAAATGGAAAGCCTTTTTATATTTATTATTTCTGACTTTTATCTTTTGTTCTGCAAAGTCCGCGCTCGCAGTTGCGGAGAAAGCGGAGAAGATGCTCAATTTCCGGTGTCGGCGGGAAGTCCTGTTCCATTTCATGGATAGCTTCGTACAGCTTCAGGCCGGAACGGAAAATGGTGCGGTATGCTTTTTTAAGCCAGCTTCTTACTTCGGGGGTGATATTGTTTCTGGCGAGTCCTACGCTGTTCAGTCCGACCACTCTTGCCGGATTGCCGTCAACGATCACGAATGGGCATACGTCCTGTACGATCTTGGACATACCGCCCACCATGGCGCAGGCGCCGATCTTTACGAACTGGTGGATACCGCTCATGCCGCCGATGACCGCGTGGTCTTCCACAGTGACGTGGCCGGCTGCTCCGGAAAAGCTGGACATGACGATGTAGTCTCCGAAATTGCAGTTGTGTGCCACATGGGTGTATGCCTGAAGCATATTATGCGAGCCGATACGGGTTTCGCAGTTTTCTCCCGTAGCACGGTGGATGGTGACGAATTCGCGGAAGCTGTTGTCATTGCCGATGACGACCGTACTGTATTCGCCGGCAAATTTCAAATCCTGCGGATCTTCGCCGATAACGGCATTCGGATACACATGATTGTTTTTCCCCATGCGTACGTTTTTCGAAATGACCGCATGGGAGCCGATTATGGATCCTTCGCCGATTTCACAGTTGGGGCCGATGACGGCATAAGGTTCGATAATTACATTTTTATGAAGTTTGGCAGTAGGATCAACAACGGCCGTTTCATGAATCTGCGGCTCCGCTGATTTGATAACTGTTAATTCCATTCTCATGGTTTCCCTTCAACAGCAGGCGGATACTGCCTGCCGGATTTAATTTCTTTTTATACATACATCGGCAAGACGGTTTTTAAATAAAACAATGGCCTTGTCGAAATATATGCGTTTTTCTTTATTTTTCTTTATTTTTCTTTGAATATTGAATGATTTCTACTACATATAAGTATAAAAAGTTTACCCTAATGCTGTTCTTATGTTTTTCTGCCGTGTCATATAAAAGACAGAGAAGGTAAATGGTATCATAGACTACGCAAATCGTTCCACAGAGAAATCTTGGCAAAACCGGCAAAGAGACAGCCTATGCCAAAGAAATAAACCATCGTAAGCGCGGCGGCCTGCGGAAATGCAAGAAGAGCGGTACCAAGCAGGATTTGCATGATGCAGAGGATGCGGAACAGCACTTTGTGTGTAATCAATGCATCAAAATCACGGCTGTGGATGAGTGTAAAAATACCGCGGATAATGAATGTGACCGCAAAGAAAAGCGGCAGCAGGTCAGATAATATCATGGTGCCGTTAAAAGTAAGTACTAACATGCCGAAAATAATGTCCGTCAAGCACACCAGAAGTCCCCAGATTACGCGCTCTTCCTTGGGAATCTGTATATAGGCTATAACACCAAAAATACCACTTGTCAGTACGAGAAATCCGATGCTCCATGCCAATCCGATCAGAGCGCCTATCGGCTGGAAGAAGCAGTATACACCGACAAAGGCATATAAAATACCGGATAATAAAATAAAGGTTTTACTCCAACCTGACATAAAAATCATCCTTTCTAATTGATAAAGCGGTAATATCCGGTATGAGATCCTTATATCTTGCGTATGGCAGGAATTAACTGGAAAATCATACTGCGGATTATATTACTGTGATTCATGAATTATTTATTGTTCTCGTCCTTTTCTTTTTTATTTTCCGGTTCAGCGAGGTAGAAAAGGAAATCAGCCGATGCTTTGAAGGTTTCCCCTACATAGCATTCACAGTGTACCTTGCCCATGCGCCCTACGATCTTTTTGATGACCGCTTTGGTTACAAGCTGGTCTCCCGGGCGGACGGGGGAACGGAAGCGGACTTTGTCCATGCCTGTAAACATGGGAATGAGGCCCCGATTTTCTTCGGGATACTGGAGAGCAACGCCGCCGACCTGTGCCATGGCTTCACAGATAAGGGCGCCAGGCATGATGGGGTGGCCGGGGAAATGTCCCTGAAAAAATGGTTCGTTGATGGTGACGGATTTCACTCCGACGGCATAATCCATGGGAACGAGTTCGGTAATTTTGTCTACCAGCAGCATCGGATAACGATGGGGGAGGATTTCCATGATTTCTTCAATATTTAATTCCATAATTGATTCTCTCCTGTTCATGAACTTCTTTTTATTTTTTCAATACTCTCAGTTTCGCCGCAAGAGCGGCATTCAGCTTATGGCTTCCCATGACCGCGATGATGTGTGCGTGGAGCGGGCCCACAAGGGAAATATCGCCAAGGATATCCAAAATCTTATGGCGGACAAGTTCGTCGGGGAATTTCAATTCTGACAGGCAGTCCGTTTCAGAATAAACGACAGCGTTTTCCAACGTACCGCCTTTGCCGAGCCCCATTTGCCGCATGGCCTCCAGCTCCCAGGTAAATCCGATGGTACGGGAAGGGGCGATTTCTCTGATGTATGTCTCCTTGTCGATTGTGAAGTCTTTCATTTGCGTACCTAAAAGCGGATGGGGATTGATGGATGTAAATGTAATGCGGAGGCCGTCATAAGGGAGCGCAGTGATGAATTTATTATATTCATATACGGCTACGCTCGTCTCAAGAGTAAGAATATCGGTCTGTTCTTCCAGTTCCACGATACCCGCTTCTAAAATCATTTGGGAGAATGTAAGGGCGCCGCCGTCAGCTACGGGAGGTTCGGGCGCGTCCATCTCAAGAATGCAGTTGTCGATACGGAGCGCAAAGAGCGCGGAAAGGATATGCTCCACGGTGAAAACTTTCGCGTTTCCCCGTTCCAGCGTCGTTGCGCGGAGTGTATTTGTCACAAATTCACTCTTTGCAGGCACTTCAGGGGCACCGGTAAGATCGATACGCCGGAAGATGATGCCGCTGCCCGCCGGAGCGGGACGCATCGTGATTGTTACGGGAATTCCGGAATGGAGTCCGTTTCCCTTAAAGGAAATCGGTTTTCCGAGGGTATACTGATTTCTTTTCAATATAGAGTCCTTTCAAGAATTACTTATTATACTAATAATTTATTATACAGCGATATGACTGCAAGTACAAATATAAATTAGAAAGGATTTTCTTGGGAAGGAAAAGAAAAATCATGCAAAGCCTGTTTGGCGGAATGGTATAATTTATTTAAATTAAGAAAAGGAAAGGAGACTGCGGTGGAAAGCGGACTACTGAAAAAGCAGGAGGATCTGCGATTTCGTTTGAAAGAAATGGGAACTGTGGCGGTCGCTTTTTCCGGCGGCGTGGATTCCGCTTTTCTGCTCCATGAGGCCCATGCCGTTCTTGGGAAGAAAGCTGTCGCGGTGACAATGAAATTGAATTCCTTTCCTTTCCGCGAATGGAAGGACGCCAAAGAATTCTGCAAACGGGAACATATACGGCAGATGATTGTCGAACAGGACCAATTCCTGATTAAGGGCTTTGCGGAAAATGAAAGAGACCGATGCTACCACTGCAAGTATTTTCTTTTTTCTTTTTTGAAAGAGCTGGCGAAGAAGAATCATATTTCCTGTGTGGCGGACGGCACGAATTTCAGTGACATGGGCGGTTACCGGCCCGGATTGAAGGCGCTGGCGGAACTGGGCGTGGTGAGTCCCTTAAGAGAGGCGGAGCTGACAAAGGAGGAAATACGGGCGCTTTCGAAAAAGGAAGATCTTCCTACATGGAACAAGCCGTCTTTTTCCTGTCTGGCGACACGGTTTCCTTATGGCGAACCGATCACCGGGAAAAAGCTGCGCCGTGTAGAAATGGCGGAGCAGTTTCTTTTTGAAATGGGATTTACCCAATTCCGTGTCCGCAGCCATGACTGGATGGCGCGTATTGAAATCCGTCCGCAGGAATTTTCCCTGCTTGTGGAAAAAAGAAAGGTCGTGGCCGCGCGGTTTAAAGAACTGGGGTTTATGTATATAACGATGGATCTGGAGGGGTTCCGCTCGGGGTCCATGGATATAGGGCAGGTGTAGCATGGATATCAGAGAACTTTTGGAAAAGGTCAGAGGCGGGAAGCTGGAAATTGACGCGGCGGAAAAGTATCTGCGCAGTCATTCCGGAGTCCGCGCCTATGAAGAAATGGGATATGCCAAACTGGATACGGACAGGAAACGGCGTTCCGGATTTGCCGAGGTCATTTACTGCCAGGGGAAATCGGATGAATTTCTGCCGGAGATATTCCGAAAGTTATATGAAGCGGAAGGAGAGGTGTTCGGTACGCGTGCCGATGCCCATCAATATGAAATCGTCCGCGCCGTACTGCCGGATATTTCTTATGATCCTGTTTCCCGTATCCTGAAACTGGAAAAGAAAGATAAGGAGCATACAGGCTTAGTCGCGGTCTGCACGGGAGGAACGTCAGATATTCCCGTGGCAGAAGAAGCGGCGCAGACGGCGGAATATTTCGGCAGCCGCGTGGAACGCATTTATGATGTGGGAGTCAGCGGTATCCACCGCCTTTTATCCTGCGAAAAGAAAGTACGGGAAGCCAACTGCGTCATTGCCGTGGCAGGTATGGAAGGCGCTCTTGCGTCGGTAATCGGTGGTCTTGTGGCTAATCCCGTCATTGCCGTGCCCACTTCTGTGGGGTATGGCGCGAGCTTTCATGGGCTGTCGGCTCTTTTGACGATGATCAATTCCTGCGCGAACGGCATTGTGACGGTAAATATAGATAACGGATTCGGCGCGGGGTATGTGGCAACACAGATCAACAGGCTGGCGGAAAGGGGAAAAAGCAATGGATAAAAAATTATACCTGGACTGCGGGTCCGGGATCAGCGGGGATATGTTCGTGGCGGCAATGATCGACTTGGGGGCGGATCCGGACGCTCTTGAAAAAGCGCTGGACTCTATCCCGGCGGACGGTTTTTTCGTAGAGATAGGCAGAGTAAAGAAATCAGGCATCGACTGCTGTGATTTTCATGTCCGACTTGATGATGACTGTGAAAACCATGATCATGACATGGACTACCTTTACGGAAGTCTGGCCCCGGCGGCAGGATCGGGATGCTCTTGTCATGAAGAACCAGACAGAGAAGAACATCACTGCCATTGCCATGAGGAAGGGCATGACGGGGAGGCACATCACTGCTGCCGTCAGGAAAAAGATCATCATCATACCCATCGGGGGCTTGCGGAGATTCTTCCGATGATCGATGCCTGTGATATGACGGAAACAGCAAAAGCGCTGGCCCGCAAAATATTCCGGATTATCGGCGAAGCGGAAGCGAAAGCCCATGATTTGCCCCTTGACGAAGTCCATTTCCATGAAGTGGGAGCGCTTGATTCCATTGTGGACGTGGTGGCGGCTGCCGTTACTTTTGACAGCCTTCACATCAAAGAGGTGATTGTCCCTAAACTCACGGAAGGGACAGGGATAGTTCGGTGCCGGCATGGAGTCATGCCCGTGCCCGTGCCGGCGACAGTGAATATTGTTTCCGCTTATAAAATCCCCATGGAGCTCACCGGGGCGAAAGGGGAGTATGTGACGCCTACCGGCGCGGCCATTGCGGCGGCCATTTCCACAAGCCATCAGCTGCCGCCGTCTTTTGTTATCAAGAAGGCAGGCCTTGGCGCGGGAAAACGGGCATACACAGAACGGAGCGGCATTCTCCGGGCATTCCTGATCCAGGGGGAGGAGAATGAAGGCCGTGATAAAGTTGTGAAACTGGAAACGGATATTGATGACTGCTCCGGCGAGGTTTTGGGGTATGTCATGAAGAAATTGTTCAAGGCAGGAGCGAAAGATGTCCACTATGCTCCCGTTTTCATGAAAAAGAATCGTCCGGCCTGGGAACTGACTGTGATCTGCGGGGAAGAAAAAGCGGAGAAACTGGAAAAAATTATTTTCACGGAAACCACGACGATCGGTATCCGCGAATATCCCCTCGGGCGCTCTGTCTTAGATAGAGAAGAAAAAGAAGTGGAAACGGTTTACGGCAAAGCATCTGTGAAGCAGGTGTCTCTGGGAAAGATGACGCGGGCCTATCCTGAATACGATACCGTGAAAAAACTGGCGAAGAAAAATAAAGTGCCTTTTATGGATGTTTTTGACGCGGTGAAAGAGGCGGCAAAGAAAAAATAACGGGCTGATATGGTAAGGAGCGTTTTCCGGCAGGGGCGCTTCTTCTTTTTTTCCTTTCTTTTGTGATAGTTTGTGATAGAATGACTTATTATAAATAAAAGGAAGTACATCTATGAAAAAAAGGAACCTGGGGTTGACAGCGGCTGTAGGTTCGTACCTGCTGTGGGGGCTTCTGCCGGTTTACTGGAAGCAGCTGTCTGCCGTTTCCGCATATGAAATATTATCGCACCGCATTATCTGGTCTTTCTTCTTCATGCTCATGATTCTCTCTTTCATGGGACGGATGGTGTCGTTTTGGGAGGAATGTAAACATCTTTTGGCGGATAAAAGCCGGGGCGCTCTCCTTGCACTGGCATCTTTTCTTATTACGGCAAACTGGTGCATCTTCATCTGGGCGGTGACAAACCGCCATGTGGTGGATACCAGTGTGGGGTATTACATGAATCCCCTTGTGAGTGTTCTTCTTGGTGTTGTATGTTTTCATGAGCGGCTGTCAAAAATGAAATGGTTTTCTATTGCCGTTGCTGCTGCTGGAATCGGTGTGATGACCTGGGAACTGGAGAGGATCCCGCTGATTGCTGTCGGTCTTGCATCGACATTTGCCCTCTACGGCGCGGTGAAAAAGAAATTGAATCTGGATGCTTTTTATAGCATTACGCTGGAAACATTTTTTGTTCTTCCTTTTGCCCTTGCCTATGTATTTTTTCTTGGGAATGACGGCATTGGACATTTCACTGTCGATGACCTGCGTACGGCAGGGTTTCTTATCGGCGCAGGCGCTGTGACGGCGACGCCTCTCGTACTCTTTTCCATAGGGGCGAATGATTTGCCGCTGAACGTTCTCGGGTTCTGCCAGTATATTTCTCCGTCCATCACTTTGCTTCTGGGGATATTCCTTTTCGGTGAACCTTTTACCCGTGCACAGTTGTCTGCTTTTTCTTTTATCTGGTCAGCTCTTGCGGTCTTTACGATTGCGGACTGGAGGGAAAGGAAGTTTTTGGAAAAACGGGGAATGAGCGCCTTGTAAAAAGGAGAGGGAAATGGAAAACATTTTATCGGAGTATGATAAATCACCGGGAATCATTTCCCCGGATTTTGAAAAAATGGATTTGCACCTGTCGAAGAGAGCGGTTTTTGCTTTTCTTGGAGAGAAACGGATTGAAAGGTTTGTTCTTGCCCGGGACGGTGAAAAAGCCGGGACATTTGTTTCTCTGACAAAAGATTTTCCCCTGTGGATGATTAAGGCGGATAAGGAAGAACTCTACATCCTTCAGGCACCGGCGGGAGCTTCGGCGGCAGTCCTGCTTCTGGAACGGCTCTATGCGTATGGTGTGGAAAAGGTGGTAGCTCTGGGATGCTGCGGTGCGCTGGAAAAGCTGGCGGAGAATGTTTTCTTTGTCGTACGCAAGGCGCTTCGTGATGAGGGTACGTCGTACCATTATCTTCCGCCGGCACGGTTTGTGACACTTGATGAATCGGCGGCGAATATCGTAGAAGGAGTGCTTCGGGAAAATCATGTGCCTTGTGAAAGCTGTGTGACTTGGTCGACGGACGGATTTTTCCGTGAAACAAAAGAAAAGGTAAAAGCGCGGCGGGCGGAAGGCTGCCGCGTCGTGGATATGGAATGCGCCGCCTTGGCGGCATGTGCGGCATACAGGGGGAAGGTATTTGCCCAGATCCTTTTTACTGCCGATACACTTCACGATTTATCTCACGAACAGCGGGCGTGGGGAAAAGAAAGCCGCGATAAGGCGTTCCTCATGGGAGTCAAAGCGGCGGAGAGGTTATGAAGGAAGAGTTATGTCAGCAGGTGAATTGCTTTTTGGAGGACTTCTTGCCGTAAATGCCGCCGCCTTTTTCGGGTTATAGGACAAAATGAGTTGGTCTTCAATCCCAAAGATAAATTGGATATGAGTTAGATTTATGAAGTTCATGCCACACAATAGCATCTCCCCATGTAGGAAATTGAATCCTCTAATTGGGATCGTTCATTCATCGCTTTATACAGTTTAGAAATG
>ERZ857972.1434-NODE-1434-length-13566-cov-11.864925_pt1 | contig 13566 bp, 9 predicted proteins | sample MGYA00519757_ERZ857972 | MGnify/ENA primary metagenome ERZ857972 (study PRJEB31778, sample SAMEA3449383) | human gut metagenome | biome: human gut; feature: human-associated habitat; material: faeces | place: United Kingdom | collected 2010/2012 ...
AAGTTTGTGATGATATCTCCTTTAGGTCCAACTTCCTCAGAAATAAGACGCACATAAGGTGCTTTTACAATGGTGTGATCAAGTTCAAAACTTTCAACAGTAACGTCTTTTGGCATGGTAATACCTCCCTATTCTAATAGAGTTATGATACCATAAAATCCGTTTAAAGTTCTACTATATATTTGAGAAATCACTATAAATATGATACACTAGAAGACGGTTTTCTTTAGGGAAACCTTAGAAAAGTTGAGGTAAAGACATGATAAACATGATAATTTTAGTTGTCTTTGCACTCATTGGTTTAGTCGTTGGATATTTAGCAATTTCTATTAAACTTAGCAAAGCTAAGGAACAAGCAGAAACTACCTTGCTAAAGGCAGAACAAGACGCTGTGAACCTTCGCAGTCAGGCGGAACATGATGCAGATCATCTGCGTGTGACTGCTGAACGCGAAAGTAAGGCTCAACGTAAAGAGTTCTTGTTAGAAGCAAAAGAGGAAGCTAGAAAATATCGAGAAGATATTGAAAAAGAATTCAAATCTGAACGTCAAGAGCTTAAACAAATGGAAAATCGTTTAACAGAACGTGCCACTAGCCTTGATCGTAAGGATGAAAATCTATCAAGTAAAGAACTTGCCCTCGAGAAGAAAGAGCAGAGTCTTGCTGACAAATCTAAACATCTTAATGAGCGTGAAGAGAATGTGACTCAGTTGGAGGCTGAGAAGCAAGCTGAACTTGAACGTGTTGGTCAGATGACCATTGCAGAGGCGCGTGAGGTAATCTTAACGGAGACTGAGAATAATCTGACTCATGAGATTGCAACACGTATCAAAGATGCAGAAGCACAGGTTAAAGATACTGTTGATAAGAAGGCCAAAAATGTGTTGGCGCAAGCTATGCAACGCTTGGCTGGAGATTATGTTACTGAACAAACAGTAACTACTGTTCACCTTCCAGATGACAATATGAAAGGTCGTATCATTGGACGTGAGGGTCGTAACATCCGTACGCTTGAAAGTCTAACAGGTATTGACGTTATTATTGATGATACTCCAGAAGTGGTTGTCCTTTCTGGTTTCGATCCCGTTCGTCGTGAAATTGCACGTATGACTCTCGAAGCCTTGATTAAGGATGGACGCATCCATCCAGCTCGTATTGAAGAGTTGGTTGAGAAGAGCCGTCAGGAAATGGATAACCGTATCCGTGAGTATGGTGAGGAAGCAGCCTACGAAATTGGCGCTATGAATCTTCACCCTGATTTGATCAAGATTATGGGACGCTTGCAGTTCCGTACGTCGTATGGTCAAAACGTACTTCGTCACTCAGTTGAAGTTGGTAAACTAGCAGGTATCATGGCTGGTGAATTGGGTGAAAATGTTGCCCTCGCTCGTCGAGCTGGTTTCCTTCATGATATGGGGAAAGCCATTGACAAAGAAGTCGAAGGTAGCCACGTAGAGATTGGTGCTGAGTTTGCACGTAAGTACAAAGAACATCCAGTTGTGGTTAACGCTATCGCTAGCCACCATGGCGATGTAGAACCTGAGAGCGTCATTGCAGTTATTGTAGCTGCGGCAGATGCTTTGAGTTCGGCTCGTCCAGGAGCTCGTAATGAATCTGTTGAGAATTACGTCAAACGCCTTCGTGATTTGGAAGAAATTGCATCAAGCTTTGACGGTGTTCAAACAAGCTTCGCCCTTCAAGCTGGTCGTGAGATTCGTATTATGGTTCATCCAAACAAAATCTCAGATGATGAAGTTACGATCTTGTCTCACAAGGTACGTGAACAAATTGAGAAGAATTTGGATTACCCAGGAAATATTAAGGTTACAGTCATTCGTGAATTCCGTGCGGTTGACTATGCCAAATAAGATAAGAGAGCCGCAAGGCTTTTTTATTTTGCACTTATACTGAAAGGTTGTATTCTTTTTGAAAATGTAAGAACTTTCTTATCAAATTGCGTCATTTTGGTAGATTAGTGTTTTGTAATGAAATATTTTGATTTTTTTTGACTGTTTTTAGTTGACAGTTATTAAAAATTGAGTATAATAGATTTTGTAAACGATTACAGAAGGAGAGATTATGCTAAAGTCTGAACGTAAGCAGATTATCTTGTCTCAGTTGAAACAAGATGGTTTTGTCACTTTGGAAAACCTAACTGTTTTGTTAAGTGATACTTCCGAGTCGACGATTCGTCGTGACTTGGACGAGTTAGCGGCAGATGGCCAACTTAAACGTGTTCATGGTGGTGCTGAAAGCATTCATGGTCTAAAGGAAGAAATTGCCAATAGTCAAAAAGCTATTAGAAACGTTCAAGAAAAGGCTCAGTTAGCTGGTTATGCTGCCGATTTGATTAAGGAAGGTGATGTCGTCTTTCTTGAGGCTAGTACAACAAATGAACTTTTGATTCCACATTTGGCCAATCGTCAGGTAACGGTTGTGACTAATTCTATCCATCATGCGGTTAAGCTGGTAGATCTCGGTGTTAGCACTAGGATTGTTGGAGGAAAGGTTAAACATTCAACGGATGCGTCTATTGGAAGTACTGCTCAAGAGCAAATCAGACAACTGAATTTTGATTGTGCTTTCATTGGTGCTAATGGCGTTGATGCTCATTATTTCACCACACCAGACATGGAAGAGGCAGTTATCAAACGGACGGTTATAGCTAATGCGCAAAAAGCCTATGTTCTAGCTGATGCCTCTAAACTTGGTCAGATTACCTATGCTAAGGTAGCTGAGGTTGAAAAAGTAACCATAATTACAAATGCTTCGGAAGAAGAGCTCCTAAAAGAATTAAAAGAGAAAACGAGGGTTATTGAAGTATGATTTATACTGTAACGCTGAATCCATCAATCGACTTCATTGTTCGTATCGATAAAGTAGAGATTGGTGAAGTTAACCGTATGGAGAGTGATGATAAGTTCGCTGGCGGTAAGGGTATTAATGTTAGTCGTATTTTGCAACGCTTAGGTGTTGATAATACTGCAACGGGCTTCATCGGTGGTTTTACAGGACGTTTTGTGACAGATGGTTTGGATGCAGAGGGCATTAAAACCAAGTTTGTAGCAGTGGATCAAGACACACGTATTAATGTTAAAATCAAGGCTGACCAAGAGACTGAAATTAACGGTGCAGGGCCTATCATTAACGAGTATCAATTGGCTGAATTGGAAGCAGTTCTTTCAAGTGTAAGTGCCGATGATGTGGTTGTTTTTGCTGGATCAGCACCAAGCAATCTTGGAAATAAGGTCTATAACAAATTGATTCCACTAGTGCGTGAAACGGGTGCACAGGTTGTCTGTGACTTTGAAGGACAAACCTTGCTTGATTCCTTGGCTTACCAACCACTCTTGGTTAAACCAAATAACCATGAGTTAGAAGCTATTTTCAATGTCAAACTTAATGGTTTGGCTGATGTTGAAAAATATGCGCGTGAAATCCTTGCTAAGGGGGCACAGAACGTTATCATCTCAATGGCAGGTGATGGAGCGCTGCTTGTCACACCAGAGGCTGCTTATTTTGCCAAACCAATCAAGGGAACAGTTAAAAACTCTGTTGGTGCGGGTGACTCGATGGTTGCTGGTTTCACTGGTGAGTTTGTTAAATCGGGTGATCCAATTGAGGCCCTCAAGTGGGGAGTAGCGTGTGGAACATCTACAGCCTTCTCAGATGATTTAGCGACAATTGAATTTATTAAAGAAACATACAATAAAGTAGAGGTAGAAAAACTATGAAAATTCAGGATTTACTGAACAAAAAAGTAATGTTGCTTGACCTTCAAGCAACTACAAAAGGAGCTGCTATCGATGAAATGATTAACAGCTTGGTTGACAATGGTGTGGTGACTGACTTTGATGTTTTCAAAGCAGGTATTATGGCTCGTGAAGCACAAACATCAACTGGTTTGGGTGATGGAATCGCTATGCCGCACAGTAAAAATGCTGCAGTAAAAGAAGCAACAGTACTTTTTGCTAAATCTAATAAAGGTGTAGATTACGAATCACTTGATGGTCAACCTACAGACCTCTTCTTTATGATTGCTGCTCCAGAGGGAGCAAATGACACTCACTTGGCAGCCCTTGCTGAGTTGTCAAAATACCTTATGCAAGATGGTTTTGCAGATCGTTTGCGTAAGGTGACTTCTCCAGATGAAGTGATTGCTGCTTTCAATACGGGTGAAGAAGAAGCACAGGCTGAGGAAGCTAAGAAAGCACAAGCTGTTAAAGAAGCAGCTTCAAGCGATAAACCACTTATCGTAGCTGTAACAGCTTGTACAACTGGTATTGCTCACACTTACATGGCTGAAGAATCACTAATTAAAACAGGTGAAGAAATGGGTGTCAATGTTCGTGTTGAAACTAACGGTGCTTCAGGTGTCGGAACACCATTGACTGCTGAAGAAATCAGTAAGGCTGTAGGTGTTATCGTAGCAGCAGACAAGGCAGTTGAAACAGCACGTTTCGATGGTAAAAAATTGCTTTCTAAACCAGTCGCTGCAGGTATTCGTCAACCTCAAGAGTTAATCCAAAACATCTTGGATGGTAAAGCTGAAGTTTTCCATGCTGAAAATGCTGGAGCTGCTCAAGAATCAAGTGAGAAATTGAGCCTCGGTGGTGCCTTCTATAAACACTTGATGAGTGGGGTATCACAAATGCTTCCATTCGTTATCGGTGGTGGTATCATGATTGCGCTTGCCTTCTTGCTTGACCAAATCATGGGTGTTCCTAAAGATCAATTGTCACAACTTGGTTCTTACCATGAAATTGCTGCTCAATTCAAAGCAATTGGTGGCGTTGCCTTTGGCTTCATGCTTCCAGTACTTGCAGGTTACATTGCTTACTCTATCGCTGAAAAACCAGGTTTGGTATCAGGTTTCGTAGCTGGTGCTATTGCTTCAAGTGGTGCAGCCTTTGGTGGTGTTCCATTTGCTTCAGGTGGTAAAGCAACCCTTGCCCTTGCTGGCGTATCTTCTGGTTTCCTTGGAGCTCTTGTTGGTGGTTTCCTTGCAGGTGGTGTTATCCTTGTTCTTCGTAAACTCTTGGCAGGTATTCCACGTGCCCTTGAAGGAATCCGTTCTATCTTGCTCTTGCCACTTCTAGGTGTATTTGCTACTGGTTTCTTGATGTTGGCAGTAAATATCCCAATGGCAGCAATCAATACTGGTCTTAATAACTTCTTGTCAAGCTTGTCAGGAAGCTCAGCAGTATTACTTGGTCTCCTTGTTGGTGGTATGATGGCAGTGGATATGGGTGGACCAGTCAACAAAGCAGCTTATGTCTTTGGTACAGGTACTCTCGCAGCAACAGTAACTTCAGGTGGTTCAGTTGTTATGGCAGCAGTTATGGCGGCTGGTATGGTTCCTCCGTTGGCAGTATTTGTAGCAACACTCTTGTTTAAAGATAAATTCACTGAAGAAGAACGCAACTCTGGTTTGACAAACATCGTTATGGGACTTTCATTCATCACTGAAGGTGCGATCCCATTTGGTGCAGCTGACCCAGCACGCGCTATCCCAAGCTTTATCGTCGGTTCAGCTCTTACAGGTGCTCTTGTAGGTATGGCAGGAATCAAATTGATGGCACCACACGGAGGTATCTTCGTAATTGCCCTCACATCAAATGCCCTTCTCTACCTTCTCTTCATCTTGATTGGTGCTGTGGTATCAGGTATCCTCTTCGGATTCCTTCGCAAACCACTTGATAAATAAGATATGACAAAACAATCTCGTTGTGACGGGGTTGTTTTTTGTGTCGTAGCAGATTTTTGTCAGGGTACCTATTTTATGATAAAGTATAGGCAGAAATGGCTTATCTAGTAGCCAGTACGCTGTATAAAGAAACATAAGAGGTAAAATATGGTAAAAGAATACGATTATATTGTCATTGGTGGTGGTTCTGGTGGTATTGCCAGTGCCAATCGTGCTGCCATGCATGGTGCTAAGGTTATTCTCTTTGAAGGAAAAGAGGTCGGTGGTACCTGTGTCAATGTAGGTTGTGTGCCTAAAAAGGTCATGTGGTATGGTGCTCAGGTTGCTGAAACCCTTCACCGTTATGCAGGCGAGTATGGTTTTGATGTGACAATTAATAAGTTTGATTTTGCAACGCTTAAGGCCAATCGTCAGGCTTATATCGATCGTATCCATGGTTCTTATGAGCGTGGTTTTGATAGCAATGGCGTTGAACGTGTATACGAGTATGCAAGATTTGTTGACCCTCATACGGTTGAAGTAGCGGGTGAGCGTTATACAGCACCCCATATCCTTATTGCGACTGGTGGTCACGCCCTTTATCCAAACATCCCAGGTAGTGAATATGGGATTACCTCAGATGGTTTCTTTGAACTAGATGAGGTGCCAAAACGTACAGCTGTTATTGGTGCTGGCTACATCGCCGTTGAGGTTGCTGGTGTTCTCAATGCTCTTGGAAGTGATACACACCTCTTTGTGCGTAAAGATCGTCCATTGCGTACCTTCGACAAGGATATCGTTGATGTTTTAGTTGATGAGATGGCTAAATCTGGTCCAACCCTCCATACGCATGCTAATGCGACAGAGGTAGTGAAGAATGCAGATGATTCCTTGACCATTAGTTTTGATAATGGAGAAACGATTACTGTTGATTGCCTCATCTGGGCTATTGGACGCGCAGCCAACACCTCTGGTTTTGGTCTTGAAAAGACAGGTGTTAAACTGACTGAAAAAGGAACAATCTATTCGGATGAGTTTGAAAATACATCTGTTCCTGGAATCTATGCCCTTGGCGATGTGACTGGTAAACTTGATTTGACACCAGTTGCAGTCAAGGCTGGACGTCAATTGTCAGAGCGACTCTTCAACAATAAAGCTGATGCTAAGCTTGATTACACTGATGTAGCCACCGTGGTCTTTAGCCATCCAGTTATTGGTTCTGTTGGCTTGACTGAAGAAAAAGCAGTCGCTAAGTATGGTGCGGAGAATATTAAGGTTTATAAATCTAGTTTCACACCAATGTATACGGCCCTTGGAGACAATCGTCAGCCTTCAACCATGAAATTAGTAACGCTTGGTGAGGATGAAAAAATCATTGGTCTTCACGGTATTGGCTATGGTGTTGATGAGATGATTCAAGGTTTCTCTGTGGCTATTAAGATGGGAGCAACTAAGGCTGATTTTGATAATACGGTTGCCATTCATCCAACAGGTTCAGAAGAATTTGTAACGATGCGATAGAAAAGTGAAGTCTGTTAACTGAGAGTTTCAGACTTTTCTTTGTGTCTGAATGGCTTCAATTGAAAGTAATCGCAAGGGAATTCCCTTGCGAATTTCCATAGCCTTTTTGGCTATGGAAACCATTCATCCGACAGGTTCAGAGGAATTTGTGACGATGCGGTAGAAAAGTGAAGGCTGTTAACCGAGAGTTTCAGACTTTTCTTTGTGTTCAAATAGCAGCCTACACTTTGTGTAAAACTATAGACTGTCTAAATAAAAAAGGCCTTCAGGCCTTATTTTATTTAATTAAGTAGTTTCTTACTTCTGAGATAAAGTAAAGAGATCCAGTGACAACAAATAGGTCATCAGAATTTGCTGATTTAGCTTGTGCTAGCCAGTCTCTATAGTCGGCTGCACGTTTGAAGTCTTTGGGATAGTCATCCAAGGGCAGTGCCTCAAAAAAGTCAAAGCTGGTTACCGTTATATCATAATCTTTCAATTCCTCTAGTAAGTCTGCCAAAGGCTTTCGTCTAAGTCCTGCAAAGAGGATATGTACCCTACGATTAGCGAAGTTATCTTTTAGTACCTGCTTTAAGCTGACAATTCCTTGAGGGTTATGGGCACCATCTAGATAAATGTTATTTCCTATCCACTCACTACGACCAGGCCAATGCGTCTCTTCGATTCCTTCTTGGATGCTCTTATCGGTAATCTTAGAAAATGTTTGAGCTAGGAGATGGGCAGCAGTGACAGCTAGCCCAGCATTGTTTTCTTGATGCTGTCCTAACATTGGAAGTTTCAGATTTGGACTTTCCCAATGGTCATAAGAAATTTGGATCGCTTGATTGTCTTTCGGAAGCAGTTGGATTTCCTTATCAATGACGGCTAAAGGAGCTTGTAGGTTATGTGATTTTTGGTTGAAGAAATGTTCAACTTCTGTAGAGACACGACCAAGTAGGATAGGTGTGTTTTCACGCATGACGCCTGCCTTATGATTGGCAATGTCCAAAAGGCTATTGCCCAAGGTCTCAGTGTGATCAAAGCCAATCGAAGTACAGATGACAAGCTCTGGCAAAAGAACATTGGTCGAATCAAGTCGCCCACCAATTCCAGCTTCAACGATAGCAATATCAACCTGTTTAAGGTCGAAGTAGAGGAACATGAGTAAGGTGACCAATTCAAATTCTGTCGGTCGGTCAAAATTAGTGTGCTCTTCTAAATCATTGAGAATAACCTGAGCTTTCGCAACAAGGCTAACCAAATCCTTATCAGGGATTTCTGTGCCGTTAATACTAATACGTTCGTTGAAGCGAGTAATATAAGGGGAGGTGAAAGTCCCGACCTGATAGCCTGACTTTGTTAGGATATTTTGTAGGTAGCTAGTTGTTGACCCCTTACCGTTGGTCCCGACAATATGCACCGTTGGAAAGTGAGTCTGAGGATTTCCGGCTTGTTTCAAGAGCCAATGCATACGTTCGAGTTGAGGGCGACGTCCATTGCCCTTGAAAGAATGGATAAAATTTAGAGTTTCTGTATAGTTCATAGGATTATAGAAAAAAGGCAGGGTTTCCTAGCCTTTTACATGTCTTAGTTAGAAGCGGCGTCACCAGTTGTTGCGCCACCAGTAGTCGCATTGCCAGATGTTGTGTCTGCAGTAGCTGCTGATGAAGAGGTAGTCGTATTGCCACCCGTTGTTGTATCTGCAGATGACGAATAGGTGTTAGTTCCTGCTTGGCTACTTGTTTCTGTTTCTGAATCAGTCGCATTGCCATAACTAGATGAGGTAGCACTTGATTCTTGAGTCTTATTATTGCCTTCTTTGATGACTACAGTTGATTGATTGGCTGATGAATCAGAAGTGTCCTTATTTTTAGAGGCTGTGAAATTCATGATGGTGATTGAAGCCACGATGATTGACAAAATTGTCCCGACGGCAGTGAGGACTTTTTGGAAGGCAGTGAAGCCTTTTGTAACGTGTTCAGTCACCTTTGGGGCAGATTTTTTTTCTTCTTTTGATGAATGATTACGGCGTGAGTAATTTTCAGACATGATGCTCTCCTTAAAAATATTTCGTACTTTCTATTATATGATTTTCTCGCAAAAATTGCTAAAAAAATTATGCTATAATAAATAGTAAATAAAAATCGAGGAAAAATCATGATTTATTTTGATAATTCGGCCACAACGGTGCCTTATCCAGAGGCACTTAGAACCTATCAAGAAGTGGCTACTAAAATTTTTGGGAACCCATCCAGCCTACACCAATTAGGAACATCTGCGACACGTATTTTGGAGGCTTCTCGTAAGCAAGTTGCGGAACTCATTGGAAAATCAGCCGATGAGATTTTCTTTACGTCTGGAGGAACCGAAGGTGATAACTGGGTCATCAAAGGTGTAGCTTTTGAAAAAGAGCCTTACGGCAAACATATCATTGTTTCTGATATTGAACACCCAGCGGTAAAAGAATCTGCCAAATGGCTTTCAGAGCATGGTTTCGAGGTGTCTTATGCACCAGTAAATGAGCAAGGATTTGTGGATGTTGAAGCTCTTGCTGAATTATTACGCCCTGACACAATCTTAGTTTCGGTTATGGCTGTTAATAATGAAATCGGATCAATCCAACCTATTCAAGCCATCTCAGATCTCTTGGCTAATGAGCCTACCATATCTTTCCATGTGGATGCTGTTCAGGCTATTGGAAAGATTCCAGTATCGTCCTATTTAACTGACCGTGTAGATTTTGCGACTTTTTCTGGTCACAAGTTTCATGCTGTTCGTGGTGTCGGTTTTGTCTACAAAAAGGCAGGGAAAAAGATTACGCCACTCTTAACCGGTGGTGGTCAAGAAAAAGATTTTCGTTCAACTACTGAAAATGTTGCTGGGATTGCGAGTATGGCCAAGGCCTTGCGCTTGGTAACTGACAAAGAGGAATTTTCTCTTCCGAAAATTGCCAAGATGAAAAAGATTATCTTTGACGAATTGGCTAAGTACGAGGATATTACTATTTTCTCAGGTGAAGGTGAAGACTTTGCTCCCAATATTTTGACCTTTGGAATCAAGGGTGTTCGAGGTGAAGTTATTGTCCATGCTTTTGAAGAGCATCAAATCTATATTTCAACGACATCAGCATGTTCATCTAAGGCGGGTAAACCAGCGGGAACCCTTATTTCTATGGGTGTACCGACTAAGTTAGCTCAAACGGCCGTTCGTATCAGTCTTGATGATGACAATGATATGGGACAGGTGGAACAGTTCCTCACGATTTTCAAGCAGGTCTATGCCAAGACACAAAAAGTGAGATAGCAAGATTTAATCGATTAAACAATAAAACTAAATTCACATTTAAAAGGAAAAGGAATGACACTAACATATTCAGAAATTATGGTTCGCTATGGTGAATTGTCTACCAAGGGCAAGAACCGTATGCGCTTTATCAATAAACTTAGAAATAATATTAAAGATGTCCTATCCATCTATCCAGAAGTTAAAGTGACTTTTGATCGAGACCGTGGACATATCTATCTCAATGGTACAGACTACGAGCCAGTAGCAGAGTCTTTGAAGCAAATTTTTGGTATTCAAGCCTTTAGTCCTGTTTACAAGTTTGAAAAAGATGTCGAAGTCTTGAAAAAAGCTGTTCAAGATATTATGACTGGCCTCTATCGTGACGGTCTTACCTTTAAGGTAACTGCTAAACGTAGCGACCACGATTTTGTCCTTGACAGTCGTGAGCTCAATCTTACTTTAGGAAATGCAGTTTTTGATGTATTGCCTGACATTAAGGCTCAGATGAAGGGACCAGATGTCAACCTTAAGGTAGAAATTCGTGCTGAGGCGGCTTATATTTCTCACGAGGAAATCAAAGGAGCAGGCGGCCTACCTGTAGGTACTGCTGGTAAAGGAATGCTCATGCTTTCAGGTGGGATTGACTCACCAGTGGCAGGTTATCTTGCGCTTAAACGTGGTGTAGATATCGAAGCTGTCCACTTTGCAAGTCCTCCTTACACTAGTCCTGGAGCTCTTAAAAAGGCTCAAGATTTGACCCGTAAGTTGACTAAATTTGGTGGTAATATTCAGTTCATCGAAGTACCATTTACTGAAATTCAAGAGGAAATCAAAGAAAAAGCGCCTGAGGCTTATTTGATGACCTTGACCCGTCGTTTTATGATGCGTATTACGGACCGCATTCGTGAAGAACGCCGAGGCCTTGTGATTATCAATGGTGAAAGTCTTGGTCAGGTTGCTAGTCAGACTATGGAGTCTATGCAGGCGATTAATGCTGTTACATGTACGCCAGTGATTCGCCCGGTTGTCACTATGGACAAGTTGGAAATCATTGATTTGGCACAAAAAATTGATACCTTTGACATTTCCATCCAACCTTTTGAGGATTGCTGTACCATCTTTGCACCTGACCGTCCAAAAACTAATCCAAAAATCAAAAACGTTGAACAATATGAACGTCGTATGGATGTTGATGCCTTGGTTGAACGTGCGGTTGCAGGAATCATGGTGACTGAAATCACACCTATTGAAGAGGCGCAAGACGAAGTGGATACACTTATTGAAGACTTGCTCTAATCTAGGAGGATATCGTACTAACATAGTAGTGCTTAGCTGCTACTAGAGTTAGGTATGTCGAAAAAGAAATGTCGATGTTGAACTTTTACCCAGAAAGGAAAATACATGACTGTTTATAACATCAATTTAGGAATCGGTTGGGCATCAAGTGGTGTTGAGTACGCCCAGGCCTATCGTTCTACAATTTTCAAAAACACAGGTATTAAGGCCAAATTTGTCTTTATGGATATGTTCTTGCAGGACAATCTTTCTGATTTGACCCGTAACATGGGGTTTGCAGATGAAGACATTATCTGGCTCTACAGCTATTTTACAGACCTTAAAATTGCTCCAACGACCTATACTGTCAAGGATTTGGAAAAGGAAATCCCTTATGACATCACGCGTCGTGAGATTAATGGTAAAGTGGTTAAGCTCTTTTGTGCCAAGGAAGATATATTTTATGCAGCCTACTTGCGTAAAGAGGGTGAAGATATCGTTCACCGTGTGGAAAAAGTATCGCGTGGTTGCTTAATCCGTAAAGACTTTTACTCTTACACTAAGATGTTCACGGAGTATTACACACCGGTAGACAATAAGGCTCACCTCTATCAACGTCGTTTCTTCAATGAAGATGGTAGTGTTGCCTATGATGAAATTGTTGATGGTAAGGATAGTGTCTTCCGTTTCCCAGATAAGATTTTGTCATCTAAGCATGAATTTATCGCCTACTTCATGTCGCAACTTGGTCTAACTGACCAAGATATCGTCATCTTGGACCGTGCAACTGGTACCGGACAGGCTGTTTTCCGTAACACCAAACCTGCTAAGCTTGGGGTTGTGGTTCATGCAGAGCACTTTAGTGAAAATGCTGTGACAGACAAGACTATTTTATGGAATAACTTCTACGAGTACCAATTCAGCAATGCAGATAAGGTTGATTTCTTTATCACAGCGACAGAACGTCAACGTAGCATTATGCTAGATCAGTTCAATAAATACACACCATTTACACCTCATATCGTAACCATCCCTGTGGGAAGTGTGGATAAACTTAGAAAGCCTGAAGGAGAGCGTAAACCATTCTCTATCATCACAGCCTCACGTTTGGCCAATGAAAAACACGTGGACTGGTTGGCTAAGGCTGTTGTTAAGGCTAAAGAAAGTCTGCCACAAGTAAACTTTGATATCTATGGAACAGGTGCTGAAGAAACCAAACTTAAGGCCATTATCGAGGAAAATCAAGCTCAGGATTATATCCACCTTAAAGGTCACCAAGACTTGACAGAAGTCTACAAGGACTACGAACTTTACCTATCAGGTTCTAAGAGTGAAGGGTTTGGCTTGACACTTCTAGAAGCTGTGGGATCTGGTCTAGGTATGATTGGTTTTGATGTTCGTTATGGGAACCAAACCTTTATCAAGGATAATGAGAATGGCTACCTCATTCCTCGTTTTGAAAAAGATGATGAGCCTGCTATCGTAGCTGCCTTGGCAGAGAAAATTGTAGCCTTCTTCAATCGCTCAGATTTGGAGCATGTTCATCAAGTTTCTTATGATATTGCCAAAGGCTTTTTGACAGAGGAAATCGAGCAGAAGTGGCTTAACTTAGTAAAGGAGATGACTAATCATGATTAATTTATTTGAGAACTATAGTCAAGGTAGTTGGGATCTCCATTACTCGCTGATTGTTGCTGGCTATGTAAATACAACAGTTTGTCTTTCAGATGATGGCTTTCTGCCTAGTGATGTGACCTCACCTTACCTTTATTTCACTGGTTTTGACAAGGTTCAAGGTTCTGCACTTTACTTTAATCAGGT
>ERZ857972.1439-NODE-1439-length-13460-cov-3.921522_pt1 | contig 13460 bp, 13 predicted proteins | sample MGYA00519757_ERZ857972 | MGnify/ENA primary metagenome ERZ857972 (study PRJEB31778, sample SAMEA3449383) | human gut metagenome | biome: human gut; feature: human-associated habitat; material: faeces | place: United Kingdom | collected 2010/2012 ...
CTGTCAGCTGCAAGCTAACTATTCTTTTACGATTTAAATCATTACGACAAGCGAGCATCCTTAATCGCACTGCGTGCGCCAGTAGCTCCTTCTGATGGCCGACCTCATGATCCTTGTATAAGACGTTAAGGCGTCATCCTGAACGGAGGTGAAGGATCTGTACCCGTGGTGAGGAAGCGGTATGAAAGGGTAGAATGAAAGTCCCTTTTCTGCCGGTATCTTGCCGGCTTCTGGAAGCTGAGAGCCATTTTCATTTTTTACTTCGTTGTTTGTAATAAACGTGCTATAATAAAATGATAGTTTAAGATGACTTAAGTGTCGTCTGTTTTTGGTTAGATGCAACAAGGGAGAGTGTAGCATGAATAAAATTTACAAGATTGTATGGAGTAAGGCAAAACATGCCTATGTCGTCACTTCTGAAGTGGCAAGGAGCCACACGAAAAGCGCTTCGGGAAAAGCGGTGAAAGCCGCTCTGGCGGCAGCTGTGGGGATGGGAGTCCTCATGGGCGGTTATGCGGCTGATGCGGCGGATACAGCGACAGGTTCCGGCAGCGGCGTGGCATATGGCACGGGCAGTAGTGCACCGAAAGAGGAAAATGTGGCTGTCGGAAAAGGGGCAACAATTAAGTATTCTAATGGCGCAAGCACCGCTACTGGTGATGTAGCTGTGGGCAGTGGGGCTGTCATTGATAACTATGCCAGCCAGGGCGGCAGTATTGCTATCGGGAAAAATGCAAAAATAGAAAATATGGCTGGGAAGCAGGAATCGCTATTTGCCTTTAATCAAACTACGTATACGCCTCAGTATGATCCTTCCTACTACTTTGGGTTCCTTCCATTTGCTTATATACCAACAGATCCATCCAAAGTTGTTGGAAGCATAGCTATTGGTGAAAACACCTATGTTCGTACAGGCGGCTTAATGATTGGCACACATAATTACAAGGGGAAATTAGGAGATGTTGATGTAGATAGCGCGGCGACAGACAAAAATGCTAAAAATGTATTTACCACGACTTTAGGGACAAACAGTTTCAATTCTGGTGCATTCTCTACGATTACCGGTGCTTATTCCATTGCTTCAGGAAATTATGAAGGGGGAAATAATACAGCTGCTGCAAGCAAAAACTTTGGCGCCACGATTACCGGTTCTCTAAACAGCATTGAATCCGCCACTGCTTCTTCTGGGTATTCCGGCGTGGCGAACAGCATCGTCGGTACGGCAAACCGGACCTTTAATTCCAACGGCTCCCTGATTTTCGGCGCCGGCAATGAAATTACCAATTCCGTGAAAAATATCAGTGCACCGACTGACGGCGGCGCTTCAGCAAAAGATCTGGCAGATACACTGCGCAGCGCTGTAAGAAATAGCGAAAGCGGCGGCGCTACCCTTGCTATCGGCGGCGGCAATAAAGCCGATTACACACAGAAGACATCCATCATCGGCGTCAACAACACCGTGACCGGTACCAGCCGTAGGCCAAGTACCTACAACTCTATTACTGGTTTCAAGAACGCCGCTGCTAATGTCAATCACGTATCTGTCATTGGGTCTGAAAATGAAATAGAGAATACAGATGACGCTCTCGTGCTGGGCAATAAGCACAAGCTTGCCGGGGCAAACGGCAGTGTTATCCTCGGTTCCGGGGATAGTGTGATTACGACAAGTGTAGAGAATGCCGTGTCCATCGGACATAACGCAAACGTGCAGAAAGCGGGCGGCGTAGCCCTTGGCAGCGGTTCTGTGGCGTCCACGGAAAAAGGCAAGGTCGGTTATGATATTTCCGGCGCCGATCATTCCAATGACAACACGGGCGTATGGAAATCTACGCAAGCAGCTGTTTCCGTAGGCGATACGTCCAAAGGTATCACCCGCCAGATTACCGGTGTAGCGGCCGGAACGGAAGATACCGATGCCGTCAATGTGGCACAGCTGAAGAAAGTGGCAGCTAAGGCGGCAGAGGAAGCTGCTAAGCATACCACTGTGACAGCTGGAGATTATGTGACTGTCACGGAGACAGAAACTAACGGACAAAAGAACTATACTGTCAGTGGGCCCAAGATGGGATCTACGGACGGAACAGTAAAGATTACGGATAAAGTGGAAAACGGCAAGAAAGTCGGATATAACCTGTCCGTCGATACAAGCAGCTTGGGAATTGAAAAGACAAAGGTAGAAAAGGGAGACAATGTAACCGTAACATCCAAGAAAACCGGGAATACGACGACGTATACCGTCAGTGCCAAGGATACGGTAGTAACCGGCGGCAGGGCAACCTATGCTGCGAATGGTACAGGCAGCGCCACCTTGACGAACAACGACGGAACGACAGCGACCATTACCGGACTGCAGGACCGGTATACTTCGTCTGCCTCACTCAGCGGTGATACCTTGAACTTCACCCGTAATGACGGCAGCACTTATTCCGTTTCCGGCATCGCTTCCACGCAGGATATCAAAAATGTGACCAATAAAGTAGGCGAATTGAGAACCCGTGTGAACCGTGTCGGAGCAGGAGCGGCAGCATTGGCAGCCCTCCACCCGCTGGACTTCGACCCGGATGACAAGTGGGATGTGGCAGCCGGCTACGGCAACTACAAAGACGCTCATGCGGTAGCGGTAGGAGCATTCTATCGTCCGAATGAAGATACGATGTTCAGTGTGGGAGGCTCCTTCGGAGGAGGAGAAAATATGGTGAATGCCGGAGTCAGCGTGAAGCTGGGACAGGGCAACCATGTATCCACATCCAAAGTGGCTATGGCCAAAGAAATCGTTGACCTGAAAGATGCAGTTACCCGTCTGGAAGCACAGAATGAACAGTTCCGGCAGATTATCGGACAGATGGCAGGACAGCCTGTAAGGAATATAGAATTCCCCGATGTACCGAAAGACCACTGGGCATACTCTTATGTAAAATCATTAGCGGACAGAGGTCTTTTGGAAGGCTATCCGGACGGAGAGTTCAAGGGAGATCGTTCCATGACCCGCTATGAATTTGCGGCTATTATTTACCGCGCACTGCAGAACGGGGCGCCTGTTGACGGAAATATGGGCAAGGCTATGGAAGAATTTGGTCCTGAAATAGAAAAGGTGAGAGAAGCCTATCGTTTCCGTGTGGATCGTGTTTCAGGCGGAGATAATGACAGGAACAAAATAGAACGTGTTCGTGTCAACAATGAAAGCAATAAAGAAAAGGGTGATTACCGAGACATATACGGTTCCCATATTTCACCGGAAGCGTAACCCGGAACGGTAAACAGAACAGGTATAAGGAAATAGTTTAAGAAGCAGAAAATACGGTATCTGTCAGATGTGATGGGTACCGTATTTTTATGTGAATGAGATGGTAAGTCGTCAGCTGGAAAATGGAGGATGAACTGCTGTCCGCTGCTTGTTATTCTAAACCAGCGAAGGAGTTGCTACTGTGGTGAGGAAGACGGGAAGATGCCATCAGAGTAATAGATTCTTCGCTCTGTGTCACTGTTCCGTTTTCTGTTTTTCCCACAAGGCATTCTTGCCTCCGTTCAGAATGACGACGGACGGCAAGCGTCATCCTGAATGAATGTGAAGGATCTATGACTGTGGTGAGGGAAATGGAAAGAGCCTAGTGGGAAGTTATGAGCGGAATAGAGTCATTACTCCTCATCACATAGATGCGTTCATGTTTTATCGGCAGCAGACATGCTGTAAATATAACTGAGAAGCACCGCTTAACAGCGGTATTTTTTATTGCATTGTCGGGATAAAAATGTAAAGAAAAAGGAGTGCGGGAAAAGTATTTCAAAAAAATTTCAAATTATTTTTCCTGTTTCAGCAAATTTAAACTCGAAAGGGATACTATAATGACAGCGCTAAGGACTGTTCCTTTCCGGAGAGAGGACAGGGAAAGGAGAAAAGAGTATGGCTAAGAAATTGGAACTTAAATTCCTGACTTCCGCGAATACGGAGCTTATTGTGAGCATTGCCGATCCGAAGGACGGGCTCGCTTTGTCCGCCGTGCAGGCGGAGGCCGCGAAAATCATGCCGGTGCTGGCAAACGGCAAGGGCATCGGGGCGGCTTCTTTCGCTAAGGCGGTCATGGTGACCACTACGGAAGAGGAAATTCATTAATTTTGAAAGAGAACTATAAGGAGAAATATATTGAAAAGGAAAGGAGGGATAATGATGGCAGTTTCCAAATCTGTGGAAAAAACAAGGCTTCTGGTACGTGTTGAAAATACGGACGGTTCTTTAAAGAATCTGGCTTTTAACAATATCAGGGAAAGCGCGTCTGATGAAGAGCTGCTTCATGCGGGGAAGGCGATCGCCGGACTGCAGGTGAAGGCGCTTGATTCTGTCCGCCGCTCTGATGTGGCTGTTCTGACTGACGGCGACTAATCCGCCGGAGCCAGGTAGGGAAGGGCCCGGGGTACGGACTCGGGCTTTTCCTTTTTAGGATAGGACGCTCTCCTGTCCGGTTTTGGAAATAGGGTTTGCAAGGCTGCGGAAACGCCTATTGACAGACGGGGGAGAAAGTTCTATTCTTAAATTAATATAGAACATATGTTCTATAAAAAGGAACGATATTTTATAAAAGATGCAAAAACGAGGAATTTCTTGTAACGGAAGTGGATATTTCTTAAATGAAAGTGAGGATTGGGAATGCATTTTGATTATATCAGGCTTCGGGCACGGATCCGTGAGAAGCTGGGGTCTGACGTTGTTTTTGCGGCAAGGCTGGGGATCAGCAAGACGTCTTTGTCTCTGCGGCTGAATAATCAGCTTCATTTTTCCCAGCGGGATATTTATAATTCCATGCGGATTCTGCAGATCAGGCCGGATGAGGTAGGGGCGTATTTCTTTGAACGGCCCCGTTGTGAGGAGTTTTATTTTTGACGGAAAGGAGGGCTTATGGACGCAGGTTCGTGGATGGAGGCTTTTGAACGGGCTTCAGAGCGGCTTGTGGAGGACTGGCAGGTGAAACTGGTGACGACGGGTCTTTTGGCGGAAGGGGTTTTTCCCTTTGAGCTGATCAGTTTGTTTGCGCTGGCGGTATTTATTGATCTGGTGACGAAGTGGATGGCGCTTGCCCACAAGTATCTGGAGGCGAAGGGGGAAGAGGATCGTGATATGGTATCGTGCATTCTGGCGATTCCCTCGGCGCATCGGGCCGGAATGATTTCCAGCAGGCAGATGAAGCGGCAGTTTGCCGGAAAGATGGTGCTTTATATTCTGCTGACCGTCGGCGGCGGTGCGGCAGACCGGCTTCTGGCAAGCGTGGGACGGCCGGACCTGTTTATGGAAATGTGTGTCAGTTATCTGGCGGCGTCGGAGATGCTGAGTATCGTGGAGAATCTGAATGATGCCGGTGTCGGGGTGCTGTCGGGGCTGGTAAGGAAGTTGAAAAGGAAGTGATGAGGGGAAGGAAGTATTTCTTTCCGTAAAATATGGATAAACGGATTATGACTTTGGATGAAATAGGAACGCGCCTGGAGGCCGCCCGCGGCAGGATTGACCGGATTTACTGCCACTGGACGGGGGCGCCGTACCAGCTGGTGGAGTGCCTGGCATATCATGTGGTGATTGACCGGGGCGGGTACTGCCATGTGATTCATGAGGATTTCACGGAGTGCCTGGCGCATACATGGCACAGGAACAGCCGGTCGATCGGTGTGGCGCTGGCGTGCTGCCGTGACGCATGCTGCTACTATGACGCGCCGAGCGGTGTGGATCTGGGGTGTGAGCCGCCAACAGAGGCGCAGGTGGAAGCGCTTGCGATGTTCTGCGCGAGGGCTGTGGAAGAACTTGGACTGTCGGTGGCAGATATTTACACACATGCAGAGATGGCCGCTTTTGACGGGTACGGGATCGGTAGCGGTGATCCGGATATGCGCTGGGATCTACTTTATGTCCCCGATTACGGTGACGGCGGCCGGCTGGTTCCCGGCGGTGAGCTGATTCGGGGGAAAACGAAATATTACAGGAAGCAGAGGAGCGGGCTCCTGTGTTTATGAGGAAAGACGCTGTCTTGGCAGGAGACGGCGTTTTTACGTGGGCGTAAAAGAAAATATGGAAATGAAAAAGAGTATCTTCTCCGCGCAGGAGTGAAGATACTCTTTTCTTTTGTCATATATCCCGCCGTGGAAAACAGGCGGTATTTATTTTTCGGTATTTACACAAGACTTGAAATTTGCTGTTTTATTGGTCCACATATCAGTAATTTCTGTAAACAGGCTTCCAGATCACTGATTTCACGGCTTTTTTAACATCATTCGTCTGTACTCTGTTCAAGCCCTGTTTTACGGCACATTCTGCTACTGCAGCAGCCACTGTTTCAGAAAACTGCGTTAATTTGGATACCGGCGGCAGAACAGCAGCTCCTTCCACATTGATTTCAAGAAATTCACCGAGAGAATGTGCAGCGGACGAAATCATTTCATCTGTGACCAGAGAGGCATTAACAGAGATACTTCCCAGTCCCAGTCCAGGATATATCAGGGCATTATTTGCTTGTCCGATAATATAAGTCACCCCATTGTATTCAACAGGTTCCGCAGGAATACCGGTTGCGACCATTGCTCTGCCATCAGACCATTTGATGATGTCTTCTGCGGTTGCTTCTGCCAATTCCGTTGGATTACTAAGCGGGAAAATAATCGGGTGGTCACACCATGATGCCATGGCTTTTACTATTTCCTTGGTAAATGTTTTCGGAGCGGTTGAGGTTCCCACGAGGATCGTAGGTCTGACAGCCATCACTGCTGCAGTTAAATTATTCAGTTTTTCCGGATTATCGAACTCAGAACGTGCTCTTGCAAACGGTTTTTGCTCAGGTGTCAAGTCATCCATATCGTCAAAAAGCAATCCCTGTTTATCCACCATATAAAAGTGATTTCGTGCTTCTTTTTCAGATAATCCCTGTGCGACCATTTCCCTGAATATACGGTCGGCGATACCGGCTCCGGCCGTGCCCGCTCCAAAACACATGTAGGTATGATTTGTAAGTTTCTCTCTATTGATTTTCATTGCTCCAAGAATACCGGCTAATGTTATTATGCCGGTTCCCTGACAATCATCATTAAAAACAGGATAGGTTTTTTGATACTTCTTCAAGATGGTTGCAGCATTAGACCGTCCAAAGTCTTCAAAATGCAGATACAGATCGGGAAATAGATTTTCAGCCGTTTCAACAAATCGATTCACGAAATCATAATAATGATCACCATATATCCTCTTGTGACGGTTTCCAAGATAGAAAGGATCTTTTAATAAGGATTCCCGATTAGATCCGCAGTCCAAGACAACCGGAAGTACTGTCTGCGGATCTATACCGGCAGCGGCAGTATAGACCATCAATTTTCCGACAGAAATATCTACACCATTGGTACCCCAGTCACCAATGCCAAGAATGCCTTCTGCATCAGTAACAACAATAAGACGGATCTTTCTGTCTCCGGCAGCCTGTTTAAGCGAAGTTTCAATAGATTCCGGATGATCGATGGAAAGGAACGCTGCATACTGTGGGTTGATAAATTGTTCACTATACTGTTCGATGCTCTCCGCAATAACCGGATCATAAACAATTGGCATTAACTCTACCAGATGTTCACTGAATACATGAAAGAACAGCGTTCGATTGAAGTTAAAGACTTCCATCAGAAAACGTCTTTTCTCAATCAAAGAAGTTTTTCTTTCCATTTGGCGGTAGATACGCTGTGCCTGCGTTTCTATATCTTCCACACAAGGCGGAAGCAACCCCTCCAATCCAAGTTTTTTTCTTTCCGATTCCGTAAATGCGGTTCCCTTGTTCAGGAATGCATCGTCCAATAGCTCAAATCCTGTCTTCATCGCATTCGTCTCCTTTTTATATTTAAAAACACGTTGCCTTTAATATAAATATCTTATCATAAGGCTATATTTTTGTGAAATAATGGTATTTGCAGAGTTAAGATTGTCCGGATAATCAATAATTTGTAACATCCATCAAAAAATTTAATATTTTATCCGGGGTTTTCTTCTGTTGTAATTGCTTTCATAAGGGATGCTTCTGTGGTTATGTTTTTGTCCAAAACGATTTTAACAAAAAGGTTTTCTATTTCTGATTTCTATATGCCGTTCCATGAATTACAATTTTAAAATATATAAAAATAAAAAAGTAAGGGGAAAACAGAATTTCCTACCTTACTTTTTCTTTTAATCTGTGATGGTTCCGATTCCCGGCTGATCCATTTTTTCCACTTTTACCGCTTCCAGATGGTAGAAGGGGGCGGTGAGATGGTCGTTCAGATGGACAGTGGCTTCGCGGAGGATGCCGTACACTTTGATCCATGTGACGCCGTCTTCATAGCCGGTGAAGTCGCCGTCAGAGGTAAATTCAAAATCCACATAGCCGCCTGTGCAGTAAGGGCAGGTGGGGCCGTTTCTTCCTACGAAGTAGTGGCCGTTGATGGAAATAAAATAGCCTTCGATGAGGACAGTTTTGTCTTTGTAGTCGCGGAAGTTCATGAACCAGTCGTTGATCTGTGTCATATACCGCTTATCGCCGACGACGATGTCTATGTTGTTGTAATCGAAGTTTTGCCGGTCCGTTTCCAGATTGTAGGGATATTCAAAGACAGGATACTTCGATTTTTTCCCTTCAGGAGCAGCCGGTTTAGGCGCCGGCTGTTCTTCTTTCTGCGGAGCCGGCTCCGGTGTTTCTGCCGGCGCCGGTGTTTCCTTGGCCTCCGGAGGAGTTTCCGCTTTTTTTGCTTCCTGCACGGTTTTCCTGGTAATGATCTGCGGCGGATCCTGCGCTTTTTCCTGTGTGCCGCAGCCGCCTAAGAGAAGAAGCGGCAGGCAGAGAAGCCATATTTCTTTTTTCATTCAAAAGCCTTCTTTCATTTTCCGTATGCCCGCGGCGATAAAGAGGAGGACAATGTCAGTGACGACAATGGATGCTCCTGTGGGAATCGAGCCCATGTAGGAGATGGTGAGTCCTGCCATGAATGTGGCCACGGAGAAAACGGAGGAGAGGATGATCGTCGTCTTGAACTGCCGGCAGAGCTGCATCGCGGTGAGCGAAGGGAATACGATCAGGCTGGAAATAAGGAGCGCGCCCATCATGCGCATGCCAAGGACGATCGTGATGGCTGTGAGAAAGGCGATGATCATATTATAGAGCCTTGTCCGTGTGCCGGTGGCGGAGGCGAACGGTTCATCAAAGGTGACTGCAAATATACGGTTATAAAACAAAATGAAAAGGAGCACGACGGAGATGCCGAGGATGACGGAAAGGCGCACGTCATCGGCGCTCATGGCAAGGATGCTGCCGAACATGTAGTTGCACACGTCGGTATTCATTCCCGTACTTAAGGAAATCGTCATGACGCCGATGGCAAGAGCGCCGCTGCAGAGAAGAGCCGTGGCAGAGTCGCCTTTGATCTTCGCGCTGTCTTTCAGCTGGAGAAGGAAAAAGGCGGCGGCGATGCAGGCAGGGACGGAAATGGTGAGGGGCTCTGCGTGGAAAGCATAAGCGATGGCGAGGGCGGCAAATCCCACATGGGAGAGTCCGTCGCCGATCATGGAGTACCGTTTCAGTACAAGGCTGGTTCCTAAGAGGGAAGCGCAGAGGGAAACAAGGCAGCCCACAATGATGGCACGCACCATGAAGGGATAGCTGATCATTTCAATAAAGATATCCATCATAGCCCGCCTCCTGCAAATCTCTGCCCCACGGGGCTTCTGAGATACTCTTCCGTCGTCCCGAAGAACTGCTGTGTCCCGCCGGACAGGTGGAGAATACGGTTTGCCTGTCCCAGTGTGCCGCGGATATCGTGGGAAACCATGATGACAGTGACGCCGTACTTCTCTATGCAGTCCTTGAAAATATGGTAAAGCTCACCGGTCATGATGGGATCAAGGCCGGTCACCGGCTCGTCCAGGAGCAGGAGTTTTCCCGTGGCGCAGAGTGCCCGCGCAAGGAGTACACGCTGCTGCTGGCCGCCTGAAAGATCGCGGTAGCACCGTTTCTTCAGGTCGGCGATGCCGAGCATTTCCATTTTTTCTTCCGCGTCTTCCTTATCTGATTTTCGATAAAAAGGATACATGCCGCAGCGGTTCAGACGGCCTGAAAGGACGACTTCCCAGACACTGGCGGGAAAATCTTTCTGCACGGGGGTCTGCTGGGGAAGGTATCCGATTTCCGTAGGCTTGAAGCCATCGGCAGTTACGATTTCCCCGCCCGATATTTTTTTCAGGCGCAGAAGCGCTTTCACCAGTGTGCTTTTTCCTGCGCCGTTTTCACCGACGATTCCAAGGTAGTCCCCTTCATCGACAGAGAAATTCAGGTCGGAAAGAACCGCTTTTCCATCATAAGATACGGAAAGATGGCGGCATGTAAGCAGACTCATCAGTTGAGCGCCTCCTTGAGAACTTTCACATTATGGTTCATGAGGTCAATATAAGTTACGCCTTTTTTGAATTCTTCATCGCTTACGTTGTGGACGGCGTTCAGAAGCTCATTTTTTGCGCCTGTGGCTTCCGCGATGGCTTTGCTCATCTGTTCATTGGACATCTCGATGTGGAATACGACGGGAATATGGTCTTCCTTCACCTTATCCACGAGAAAAGCAATAGTTGCCGGATTGGCTTCCGTATCGGTGGAGCAGCCGGGGAAAGCGGCGTAGTAGGTCAGGCCGAATTCTTTGGCGAAATAAAGGAAGGGGAAACGGTCACCGACGATGATTTCTTTTCTCTTCGCGTGATCAATGACGTCATGGAAATCCTTATCCAGTTTTTCCAGTTTCGCAATGTAAGCCTCAGCGTTTTTCTGATAAGTCTGGGCATTGTCCTTGTCGAGACCGGAAATGGTTTCGGTGAGGGCTTTTACGATCTGGATAGCGTTGGCGGGAGAGGTCCAGACATGCTCATCCATTTCAGGGCCTTCTTCGCCGTCATGGTGGTGGTGCTCCTTGTCATCATGATGATGCTCTTTATCATGGCTGTCCTTGTCATCGTGGTGATGGTCCTTATCTTCCTCATGGTGATCTTTGTCGTCGTGATGGTGTTCATGTTCTTCTTCCTGCATGCCTTCAGACATTTCTTCTTCATACAGTTTGACGGTATCCATCATTTTGAGTGTTTTGAGCTTGCTCTTGTCTATGGAGCTTAACATGCCGTCCACCCATTCATCAGAGTCGCCGCCGGTGTAAACGAAAAGGTCACTCTTGCCGATGGCCTGGATATCTTTCGGCGACGGTTCATAGCTGTGGGCTTCCGCGCCCGGTTTGAGAAGCATAGTGACCTCTGCTTTATCGCCGACAATCTGGCGGACGAAGTCGTAAGAGGCGAAATTGGTACAGATGATTTTCAAAGGTTCTTTTCCCTTGGAATCGGGAGCGCCGCTCTTGTTTAATGAACAGGCGGCAAAAGCAAAGACGGCGAAGCATGCCATCAGGCAGGCAATTATTTTTTTCATGGAAATCCTCCTAACTAATACAATGGAAATAAAAATGCAAGCGCCGGTTTTAATCGGTGAGCTTGACACGGAGGGTGACCAGCGTGGAGGAAACCGTGAGAAGAGAAACGGCGGAAAGGGAAAGAACGGCGGAAAAAAGATGGGGGATGGAAACGGATTCTCCATTGTCCGCCGGGAACGTGACAGATGAACAGACGGAAAGCGTCCGGAGGCACAAATCGATCTTTTCGCAGATTGGGCAGGGATCGCCGCCGTGGCCGTGGTCATGAGACAGTTCTTCCGCAATAAAAAAGAAGGATAAGGATAAAGTGAGAATGAAGGCGGCACTGATGAAGAACGCCGTCAGTTTTCTGCGATATGCCATGATTCCTCCTTTTAATAATAGAAATAATAATAGAAATAAAAAAGCGCACGTTTTAAAGGCGGTGCGCACAGTCCCGTAATTCCAATCAGCGGCAGTTTTTGCAGATGCCGTAAACCGTCGTTTTTGATAAATCAATGTCAAACTTGTCGCCACGTAGGACGTCCTTGAGAAGTTTATCGGAAATTTTCTGTGTCATATGGGTCGTCCGGCCGCATTTCAGGCAGGTGATGTGAAGCTTGTCCTCACAGGCTCCCAGTGAAACATAGCGGTACACATTTTCCCGGTTGTTTTTGCCCGGTGAGCGGAGAATAAGCCCTTCCCGCTCCAGCATGGCGAGATTTCGGTACACTGCGCTGACGCTGATTTTCGCGTGCTCTTCCGCGACAAGCTGCGCCGCCAGATCCCGTGCGGAAATGGTCATGTCAGGGTGGCTTTTGAAAAATTCAAATAATTTTTTTCTCTGTTCGGTCATATACATGGGAGCACACTTTCTAAATATGCGATTTTCTCGCAAATTATTATAACACAGTGGAAGCGAATGTCAAATAAAATAATGAAATGAAGAAAGAAGAAGGTTTCTCAGGAAATATTTCCGCCGGATCGGGAGCGGGCAATCATTTTTTTCAGCGCCCGCTTCACCACGTCTTGAAAGCGTTGTTCCGCTTTTTCATAAACCTCATGAGGAGCGACGGATTCGCTGTCTGTCCGTTTGGCGACGACGCCGCAGATGGAAGCGGCTTTCAGTCCCAGCACGGCACAAAGTGTAAAAAGGGTGGCATTTTCCATCTCATAATTCGTACATCCGATATGCCGGAAATCTTCCAGAGAACCTTGCAGCCGTTTCAATACATAGCCGCCGAAGCTGTCATACCGTTCCTGTCCCGGCCAGAAGCTGTCAGTGCTGATGGAAATCCCCGTTTTGAAAGGGATGCCCGATTCTTCTGCCGCTTCGCGGAGGGCAAGTACCGTATCCGGGTCAGCCACCGCAGGAAATTCGATGGGGGCGTATGCGCGGGAAGCGCCGTCCATGCGGACCGATGCCGTATTGATGACCACATCGCCCAGGTGCAGATCCTCCTGAATGGAGCCTGTCGTGCCGACGCGGATGAATGTTTCCACGCCGAGGCGGGCCAGCTCCTCTACGGCAAAGGTGACGCAGGGGCCGCCCATGCCGGTAGACATGACGAGGACAGGCGCATTTTCCACCCGGGCGAGCCATGTGGTGTAATCCCGGTGCGAGGCGATGAAGAGGGCATTTCTATCCAGCGATTTTGCAAGGCCTTCCACGCGGCCCGGGTCGCCGGGGACAAGGGCGTACTTCGCGCCGCGGATCATACCGGCGGAAAGCCCCGTGTGGTACATGATGTCTGTGGGGCCGGCGTAATTTTTCACAGGGTACTCCTTTCATAAAACCTGTGCTTTTTTCTATAACTGGGAAGAGCTGCGGGATTTAAGCCGCCCCTCCAGCCTTGCCTACAGCTATTTTGCCGCAGGGCATGTTTATTCCTATGAAAAGGCCAATGAGATGGTTACGCAGAATGCACTTGAATTTATTGAGTCGGAAAAACCGGATTTTGCATTTGTCTATCTGGGACTGACCGACAGTGCAGGGCATGAGTTCGGATGGATGGGCGAAGAATATAGGAAGGCCTGCCGTC
>ERZ857972.1441-NODE-1441-length-13456-cov-2.814491_pt1 | contig 13456 bp, 19 predicted proteins | sample MGYA00519757_ERZ857972 | MGnify/ENA primary metagenome ERZ857972 (study PRJEB31778, sample SAMEA3449383) | human gut metagenome | biome: human gut; feature: human-associated habitat; material: faeces | place: United Kingdom | collected 2010/2012 ...
GCGTACCGACTGCCGGACGAGTAGTAATTCCAGAAGCGGGCCGAAGTGTACCCACGGTACGCGCGGTCCGACGCGTTCTCCGCCCAGGTCTCTTGACACCAGGAATACACGCCCACCCAATGCCAAAGCTGATTATGGGTACTGTTGTGATCGGTCGTGTTGAGGTTGGTATCCAGGTCAGAGGAAACCGGGGCGGGGAGTCCGGTGATGACTTCCTCGCGGGTGATGAACCTGTCCCACTCGTTATTGGTAGGTGTTCCTCCGGCGTAGTAGTCGTTATTCCGCCGGTTGCTGCCTCCGGTGAGGAGGCGGCACTTGTACTTTGTCCCGTCGATGGTGATGGTCTTGCCGGTGACATAGCCCTGCCCGTTCAAGTCGTCCCACGAGACGCTGACCAGAATGACGCGGTCGCAAATGAGGAGGGTTTTGTCCCCGTCCTTGATCTTGACCCATTGGAGCTTGTTCGCGTCCGCGCTGGGAGTGTCTCCGAAGGTGTAGTTCGCCATGCTGCCGGACATCTGCGGGATGTCTCCGTAGCCGCTGTTCCCGCCTGCGGAGTCGTCAGGCCGCCACGGCTTTGTGGGCCGCTTGAGAATTGCGCCGTTGTTGTAGAATCCGCCGAGCTTGACGGTTCCGAGATATTGCGCCATAAGGGATCTCTCCTTCCGTTTTGATAAAGCGGTAGGGCGCGAATATCTTCTTCGCGAGATTGTAGGAACTGGCCCACCGGGCGAACCCGATCCACGAGTTTACCGCCTGGACGACCTCCGCCCGCGCGATCCTGCCTTCTTTCATCTTCCGAACCATCGCTTTGATACGCCGCTTCTCTCGCCGTTTGGACTCGGTGCGGAGCATCATGTGGGTAGCTCGGATTTTGAAGCCGTAGGCGTTCACGCCCTGCCGCATGTAGAAAACCTTTGTCTTCTTGTTGGTGTCAAGGTGTAGCCTCACTTGGAGGAACTCCTTGATCTTTGCCAGCCACTCCCGGGCGATCTCTTTGCTCGGCGCAACGATGACGACGTCGTCCATGTACCGGGTATAGAGCTTCGCCCCGAGGAAGCGGACACAAAATTGATCGAGCTCGTTGAGGTAGATGTTCGCGAAGTCCTGGGAGCTGACATTCCCGAGCGGGATGCCTCGCTCTCCCTCCGGCGAGCTATCAATCACTTTGCAAAGAAGCCGGTAAAACCGAAGGAGATCCCCGTACATGTCGGGGCGCTTCTTCTTGAGCTTCTTGAACCGCTTCGCAAGGATTTTCTTGAGCAGGTCGCGGTCGATGGAGTAGAAGAACTTCCGGGCGTCTATTTTAATGACGGCCACATCGTCGCCCCACTTCATGCGGGCGACCCTCATGTCGTGCTGCACCTTGAGGGCGGCGCGGATCGGGCCTCTCCCGTACTGACAAGCGAACGATCCGTCGATGAACACGGGCCGGAAGATGTTTTGCAGCTCCTCATGGATGACGAGCTGCACCACCTTGTCGCGGAGTCCAGGGATTGAGAGGTCTCTCCGTTTGGGCTCCGTTATGACCGTAGAATGATACGGCCCCGGGGTGTACTTCGAGTTCTTGAGCTCTCGCCATAGGTCGACATTGTTCTTCTCTCGTAGGAGGTCATACTTGACGGCCTCCCGGGTGTACTTCCTTTGCCCGCGCGTCGCTTTCCTGTAGCCTTCCTTGAGGTTCTCGTAGTCGATTACTTTCTCATACGGAGAGGCTGGAAGTGGAGGAGGGACGACCGGGCGCTTTATATTGTGAATGGTCTTTACAAAAAAGGGGAATTTCGTCATCGTGGCATCCTTTCCTTTTCAGAAACGGCTTGGCACCTATGACGCGGGTTTTTACCCACATTGCAGACTCACCCCCAGCCTCCCAATACGAGAGGGCAGGCCGGGCGCTCGTCACTGTTTTTACGCCGTCAGAGACAAGGCGAAGGATTACCTCTCCCTTGAAGTATAACAAGGACACGCACTCGAAGCCGTAGCCGCGAATGACGTAATAACCTACAAGGCGGGGCGGAAACCGAGGTTCGCGTTCCGATTGCCGGACGAGTTGTAATTCCAGTTGCGGGCCGAATTGTACCCACGGTTCGCGCGGTTCGACGCCATACAGAGATAACCCTAAGTAGGTGCGGTTTACTTTTTTATCGGTTGTTGATGAAGTGCTTTTGCAAGCCTCCAATTATGCGCCCCAGTTCGTTGAGTTTGGTTTGCAGCTCGTGGACTTTCTTCTCGGTGATGTACTTCTGCGTCCGGGCGACTCCAAACAGCACAAGGAGGAGCGTCTTCTCGGCGTCCGCCTCGTCCAGCCATTCGAGCCGCTTCTTGACGACGGTGAGGTTGTTCGCCATGACCGCCGCGCGGATCAGCCGGAAGCATGATTGCTTGATCTCTTGCGACAAACTAAACTTTTCGGCCTGGGGGAAATTCTTGAGCAAGGGGTAGACATCTCTCTCAAGAAAGATTTCAGCTTTCTTTTGAAGTATCGACGGTTCCAATGTAGCAGCACCTCGCATTTCTAACGCGAGCGACCTCCTCCTCGGTGACGTCATCCCCGAAGAACTCGAAGCCGAAGTCGGTGAGCTTTACCTTCGCGGGCTTCCCCGTGATGGAGCTGTGCCCCTCGATAACAAGGACGGACTCCCCTTCGAGGGTGAGGCCGCTCGCGGTCATAATAACGAGCTCGTCCTCCGAGAGGTCTCGGCACTTTTCGCATATCGGGCAAAGCTCACCGAAAAAATTCCCGAGTATGCAGCTTGTTTCTTTTAGGGTGCAAGCCGCCCTATACATAGAGTTTCCGCGCGACGGGGTCATAGATACCAGAGGTGATCGCGACCGAGTTCACGGAGTCAAAATTGATGAGAAAGACGTTGTTCGTCATGTTGTTGAGGGTGGCGTCTTTCAGCACTTTGATCTCTTTCTGCGCGTCGGCGATCTGGGCCTCATGGAGAATGACAGCTTCTCGGTTCTGATAGATGCCCTCGTCCATGTGGTTCATATTCGTCTGACTGACCGGCGTTCCTTCCTGGATGACCTCGCCCGTCGCGACATCCTCGACGTGGTCAAGCCATCCGATTTTTTCATAACTGTTCACTTTCGATCTGTACCTCCGTTTCTTTTTCGATGATTGTGTACTTGAAGGCTACATAGAGACCCTTGCTCGGCGGTTTTTCAAACTCCCGGTCAGACTGTGCGACGACGTCGCCGTCTGCGTCGACGAGCTGCACGTTCGCCACATTGCCGGAGATTGTGTCGTCGAAGTAGATGTAGATCTTCACGGACTCCGCTTCAACGATTTTTCGGAACGGCGCGACCGTCTTCGGCGCTCCGTTCAGCGTATATGCCGCATGGTCGACCGAGTCGGCAAAGCGACGCCCGATTTTCTCAATCCCGAGTGATGTGATCGTCTTCGGCATGTTTTTCCCCTCCTTCCGTCATAAGTGTCACGCCGGAGCACCGGAGCCCCGGAGAGCAAACAGGGTAGATCTTCGCGCCGTGGTCAAATGCGGAGCCCGCCTCAATTTCGGAGGACAGGGCTTCATACATGACGAACGCGCACGGCTGATAGAATTTTTCGGAGGCTGCGATCGTTCCCACCTTGGGGAACTCTACCTCGCCGGAGTCGTGGGTGCTGACGGCCTGGACTTCGGAGCTCAACAGGTGGCCGATGCTGACAACATGAGGCCACACGCCGCAAACTATTTCCCCGCAACGGGGATACCGCGAGAACCCGGAAATCGTCTCGGAGTGGATCTCGATGACCCCGCCAGACTCGGCCCCGTAAGAGGGCTTCGAGCTGCCCTCCTTGACCTTCCGAACTTCGGCGTCGATAACTGCGAGATTGTTGACGCCGCTTTGCTTTGAGCCTTTGAGGAATACAATGAACTCGGCCCAGCGTTCGGGATCTTGATAGGAGAACGGCTCGATCGTGCTTTGCTCATACCCCAGCGACGCCAGGGCATAGAGGATGCCGCTTTTGATGCCCCCCGCTTCGGAGATTACTCCCTTCATGGAGAGGCGTGTCCGGTAGCTCTCTATATCCTCGCCCTCGAGCCTTGGCATGTCTCGATCCTGTCCATGTACCGGAAGCATGACCGGGCTCGCGGTTGCGACGTTCGCCTCGTCCCGGACTCGGAAGGCGTCCTTCTTCATCCCGTCAAACACACGCCCGACGACTTTGAAGAAGATAAAGAGCTGGTTCGCCGTCCGTTTGCCTCGTTTCAGCGGGGCAAAAAGCAGGTCGAACATATACTCGCCGAAGGTGTCGAAGCGCTTCATCCGCTCACTCCCTTCTGACGGTTACAGAGACAGCCCCGAGGGTGATGACCTTGTCCTTCCCCAGGACAACGTCTTCGGCGGGAGCTATGATCTCCGCATTGGTGGCCGCGCTGTAGCTGCTGCGGATCGCGAAGTTGATGTCGGAGCGCCGGAGTTCGTTGAACCTCCGGCCCTTTCTGACCGCGAGCAGTTCCGAGAGGATCGAGGAGATCCTCTCCTTGATTTCCTCCTCCGAGGAGACGTCGGAAGTCGATACCGTGACCGTGATGTCCTGGGGAACGGTCTCGGACGACTTCACAAGAATATTATCGTATGGCCCGGCAATCTTGTCAACGGCCTCACGAACCTCGTCGAGAAGTCCTTCCGTCGCCTCTCCGGCTGTCCCTGTTACAATCACATCGACCGTCCCTTGCCCCCTCGGGTGGTCACAGTCTGCCTGTGCGAATAGGACGCCCTGGACGGCCTCCGCTGCATTGACAAAGGTGTCCTCGATCGCCCGGGCCGCAAGCTCTGACCAGGAGCGGAGAGAGCGCGTCCGAAGTCCTTCGTCGTCCTCTGTGTCGCTGCCTTCCCGGACTACCCAATCCTCGGTGTTGGAGATCCCGTCGACCCCGTTGAGGAACGTGAGGCTCCGGGTGATCTGCGCCTCCGGCACATTGTACCGAGCGCCCTCCTTTTCCGCTTCGACAAGGACGTCGACCGACCTCGCCCCTTTTTGCAGGACTGCCGCTTCAACAGCAAAGAACCGAAGCTCCTCTCCGTTGATGTCCATCTGGGTCTTGAAGATGTGGCCCTTTTCGATCTTGACGGCCTCACCCTGGGCGTCCGTTCTTGTCAGTGTGACAAGTCCTTGCGTCTTCTGGGCCTTCTTCCGTTTCTTGCCATAGTCAGCCGCTTTGAGGTCGAGCCACGCGCCGGAGGCGTGGGAGAGGAACATATTGTTCAGAATGACCCGGAGGAGTTCCGTGAACTCAATCTTGATACGGAGGACTACCATGAGCAGCGTATAGAACACGCCGCCCGAGTGGAAGTTCGTGATTACAAAGCCCTCCTCTTTCAGCTCGGAGATCTTCTCCTCCTTGAGTGCCTCAAGCTCCGGCACCGGAAGGACTTCGTCAAGTATTGCTTTGTCGATCATATTGTTATCACCTCCACGCCGACCGCGCTCACGACGACATTGAGCTCCCGGGGCTCGTCCTCCGGCAGGAAGCGGAAGGAGCAGCGGAGCCGGAAGACATCGTCCGAGAAGCCGACGTCGATCTCTATGCTCTCGGGCGCGATCACCTCTCTCTTTTGAAGCCCCAGCCGGGCCCGCTGCGCAATCTCAAGCCGAGTGAGGTCGTCGTCTTCCGATTGTATGAACTCATACAAGCCCCAGCCGAAGGCAGGGTCATAAAAGAGATCTCCCGGCTGTGTCAGGGCTTCAAGTATGATGTTCTGATAGAGACAGTCCAGGCCGGAGCAGAGAGGGGCGTCGCCGTCCGCCGCCTGGGTGAGAGCCCACTCGTCATTAAGGCGGATGTCTGTGTCGTTTAACCCGGTCATAGCTGCACCTCCCCGATGATCGCGGGGCTGTCCCCGTATGCCATAGCAACGGCCACAACGGCCCCGACCTTGTACTGTGCTTTCGACCTGACGCCGGGAAGGGCCGGGAAGCTCTCGTCCCTATTTCCCCATCGGTCTACGACGACGAGGGTGTACTCGTTCCAAAAGGCCGTTATGCGCCCCGGGAAAACTTCTCCCTTTGCCTCGTTGTATATGACCAGATTATTGAGCTCAAAGGTCTCCGCGAGCTGCGTCGCCGTGCTGACGGTGGCATAGACCACGGAGGGACTCTTTGCGTGTGGGTATTCCTGCGCGATGATCTTCCGGGCTACCGCCTGCATCATCTTCTCGAGCATATCCCGCCCCTCCTTTCTTAGAAATAAATCTTCGTGCGGATGAAGCCGTTCTCCCCGGTGGATGAGACCACCTTCGAGACCTCGAACTCCCCGCTCACTTTCGGGTGAATGACGTTGATCTTGTGGGAGTGGCGCACAAACGGGGCGGACACTGTCTCGAGCTCCCAGGCCCCGCCAGTCCTCACCAGAGAGATGATGTTCACGCCGTACTCGAACGTATAGATCTTGCTTTGCTCCGGCTTCTCCCCCCAATAGAAGACGCCGCCCGAAAAGAAAAAGGGCTGCTTCGTGTTCCATGCGGCATGCACGGCATTGATCGCCTCGATGACGCTCATCTGCCGAATGGGGAGCCGCTTTCGTTTCGGGTAGCCCTGGGACGAGAGCTTCATCTTTGAGACGCCAGCCTTCCCCAGGAAGTAGGAGATCATCTCCTGGGGCGTCGTGTCCAGGAACGTGTCGTTGATCTGCGTCTCCTCGAGGAGCAGCATCTCGTCCTTGAGCGTGACTTCGTCGGTAAAGCCGCCGCCGTTGTACGGCTTCGAGACATAGCCCGTGAACACTTCCTCGAAGATGTCATCATAGCCGAGTTCTATCGCCGCCGGGTCTTTCTTCTTGAGCGAGATCTTCGGCTGGAACTGTTCCGTGAAGCGGATCTTCGCCCAATCAAAATAAGAAGTCTTTGAGGAATAAACCTCGATCTCGACGCCCTTGTCGAAGGTATAGGGGCCAGCTCTGGCCGAGATCTGGGGGTAGAATAATTCGAGTGTTTCCATCCGGTTCCTCCTCCCTTAGTACGGCATCTGCGAGACCTTGTCGAGCGCTGCCGCCGTTCCTGCATCGTCCACCGCCGGAGACTTCCCCCGACTTGATTGTAGGTACTTCTGATAATCGGAAGTCAGGCTCGTTTGCTGCTGGGTTCCGCCGGAGCTCCCGCCGGAGGAGCCGCCGCCGGACGAAGATCCCGACGAGCTGCTCGTCGTTTGAATTGTGGTGGGGACATACTCCCAGAACTCAAGAGAGACGGAGATCTGTTCCTTCTTGCTCTCCGACTTGTGGGAGAGTGATTTGAACAGAACCTTGTCGACCCCGTGCGCCGCCGTGGCCTCACTAACAATAGGAATAGGCTTCGGGACTGACTGGCCGGGCGTTCGGAAGATCGCCCGAAGCGTCTCGAGCCGCTGGTACTTCGTTTGCGTTGGTGTGTCGTCGAGAATGAGTTCGATGTTGACCTTCGCGTCCTCGTAGCCCGTCGCCTGTTTGGGCTTTGTGGCGCTGCCCTCGACCTCCTGCTCGTCGATTTTGGCCGACTCCTTGACCTCGATACTCTTAACAAGGCCGGGGAGGACGACCCCGTTCACCTTGACGATCTGGTCTTCGGTGTAAATCATTGTCGTCTCTCCCTCCTTGTTATGCCGGTGCCGGTTCGGCGTCTTGATCGTCTGCGGGTTCCTCGCTGCCGTTGGCCTCGGCGTAGTCCTCGACCTCCTTGAGCATCGCGAGGAGCTGCTCGAGGTCTTTGATCTTCTTGAGGTCGACCGGAATGAGCAGCTTTTGAATGATGACTTGCTTGCCGGAGCTACCCTCGCCGGAGCCTCCGCTCTCGGAGCCTTCCTTCTTGCCGCCTCCGCTTGTGAGGTCGACCTTCTGGACGGGCTCGCGTTCGAGCGTAGCCTTCGCGCCGTCGAGCCCCTTCTCGATTGCCTGGGCGGGTGCATCCTGCGCCAGCTCTAGGCCGTGGGCGTAGGTTGTCATTGTGCGTTGTCCCGAGAGGGTCAGCGTCGAGAGAGGGCCTTCTTTCGCGTCAGAGAAGGGAAGCATATTTCGGATGCGCTGCAAGCCGCCCTTTACCGCGTCGACCGCGCCCGTGAACGCCGATTTGATACCGTTCGCGAATGTGGTGACGACGCGCTTGCCCGACTCAAAGAACCACGTCACGGCTCCCGTGACCGTGTTCTTGATCGCGGTGATCCCGTTGGAGAACGCCGTCTTGACGGCTGTGAACCGTTCGGACACGCCCGAGGCTATGTTCGTCACAAAGCCGACAAACTTGTCGCGGATCGCCGAGAGCCGTCCGCCGGTGAGGTTATCCAGGAAGGAAAAGCCCGCCGTATAGATGCCCTTGACGCCCTCGACCGCTGCCGCTGCCGCGCCCCGGATGCCTCCTCCGTGCGCCTCGTATGCGGATCGCATGTTGTCGAGGTTCTGGGAGACCGTCGCTTTCGCTGCGTTCATGACGGAGCCGATGACGTTGCCGATTCCGGAGAAGATCGCCGACGCGACCTCAAGAGCTGCGCCGAGCTTCTCCTTGAAAAAGTCGATGATTGCGTTGACCGCGTTTCGGAACCACTCGCACTTGTTGTAGAGCAGCACCAGGGCCGCGATGAGGGCCACGATGCCGATCACGATCCAGGTGACGGGGTTCGCCAGGAGCGCCGCCGTAAAGCTCCACACGCTCGATATGAGCGGAGTGAGCGCTCCCTTCGCTAATAGGAACCCAGCCTTGAGGAGCTTGAACCCGGAGATTACCTTCGTGATAATCAATCCCACGCCGGAGACGACGGCGATGACCGTGCCCGCTATGGTGAGGAAGCCGCCGATCGCCAGGACGACGAGCATGATGACCCGGACGAGCTCCTGGTTCTCCTCGACCCACGAGCCGACCTTTGTGAGCACCTGCTCGCCGGTTGACATGAGATCGTTGATTGTCGGGAGTAAGCTATTCCCGATCGACTCCTTCACGTTCTGGATGCGCTGCGTGAGCCGTTCAAACCTCTCGGGCTCCGTTTCGTTGATTGCGTTCGCCATCTCCGTGGCGACGCCGGTGCCGGAGCCGAGGGCGTCGTACATGGTGAGGATATTCCCTTGCAGGTCTCCGCACTTGTTGTAGAGCAGGTCGATGAGGTCGACGGCCTCGTCCGTTCCGAAGGCTTCGGCGATCTCCTGCTTCTCCATCGCGTCGATGGTCTCGCCGTATTTGCCCCGGAGCTGGTCGAGGATCTCCGGCATACTCTTTAGTTGGTTGTTGGCGTCCAGGAATGACAAGCCCAGGGCGTCGCCGCCCTTTGCCGCCGCTCCAATAAACGCCGCGTACTTCGTGCCCGCCTCCGAGCCGCTCATGGTGCCTTGCAGCATGCCGAGGATGGTGAGCTGCTCCTCGAGGGGGACGTTCGCGTTTGTTGCCGACGCGCCCAGGCTCTCGATGCTCGAGGCCATTTCCGAGCCCGTCGTCTTGAACTGCTGCACCGACTTCGCGATACCCGCCGAGAACATCTCGCCGAACTCGATGTCGCTCATGTCGTCGTAGTAGTTCTTATAGATGCCGTAGCCCGTGGCGAACAATGACGTCATCTCGCCGACCGTCGACTTCGTGGCCTTTGCCGTTAGGCCCGCAAGGCTGGTGAACTCCGCGACGCCCTCGTCCGAGAGCGTCGCGATGCCGCTCTTGATGTCGTAGGCTGCCGCAATGAAGTCGGCCTTCGTCGTTCCGGCCCATTGGTCGGAGAACTGCCGGGCGGCGTCTTCCACGACGCCGAGATCCTTCACGCCCAGGGAGGCCAGCTCGCCGATCGCTCTCCGGGTTTCAAATGTAGCCTCGACCGGGGACAGCACCGCCCCCGTGATCTGCGAGCCAACCTCCTGCATGACGGCCCCCGTCTTCGCCATATTGCCGAGCGCTGCATTTGCCTTTTGCAGCTTTGAGACGGTTCCGTTGACGCTTGATGTGACTCCGGCCATAGGCCCGGTGAGGTTGTCGATCATGTTCATTATGAGGGACAGCCGGAACACGGACTCTAAGCTCATGCTTTGCCTTTCACCTCCTAACAAAACAATGGAGGCGACCTTGTGCTCTTAAAAGAGGCGACCGACGCCGCCCGGCTAATCTGACGCGAACACGTCCGCGATCGCCTGGGCGACGATCCTCTCCTCGATCTCCTGGATGTACCTCGCTTTCGCGACGTACCGGAGAAACTCGTCGAGGCCGATCTCCTCAATGTTGAAGTCCTCTAAAAGAGCCGGAGGGAGGAAGCGGTAGATTTCCAGGAGACCGGACTCCACCACGTTTCCCCTCACCTCCGAGAGCTGCTCTTTTAGAGCATCTTCAAATTTGTCTGTTTGGAGAGACCCAGCATCCCGAGCAGCTTCTCACCGATGGAGAGCGCCAGGGCCGGGAACTCCTCAAGGTCAGCCTTGAGAGCCGCTTCGCTTTCTGCGGCCACATTGTCAAAAAGGAAGATTTTGAGGGCCTTCGTCGCGCCCTGGGCGGTGGTCTTAACGTATCTGTCATAGCTTGCCGTGGAGGGGCGCTTGAAGAAGAACTCGACATTCTTCTCGGTCTCGTCATCGACCTCGATCGTCGCGCCGACGCGGTAGACCTTGCCGTATTTCTCCTTGAGTTCCTCCGTCTGGGACTTCTGCGCGGTGTCTTTCTTGATTTCTTCCATGGTTTCGTGTCCTCCTATTCTCGATTATCTTGAGACGGTTTTTACTTCGTGGGCTCGACGCCGTCCTCCACAATGCCGCCGACGATCATGAGGTCAATGTCGACAGTGAGGGACTTGTCGCCCTGCGCTGCCTTGTGGCTGCGCTTGATCGGGACGACCTTCTTCAGCTCGTCGATGCGGGTGCGCTCGCCTTCGTTGGCGTAGGAGACGACCACGGAAGGCCACTCGAGACCATAGAAGGGGACGCCCTTCGCCTTGCAATAGGCAAGGACGTCGTCGTAGTCATCCCGAAGCATGGACATTTTGCCGGACGCTTTATAGTTGCCCTTGCCATAGCCCCGGGGGCGGTTGCCCTTGCCGTAGCTTTCTTCCATGTCCTGCTCGTCGTCGTAGCTGATTTCCTGCACGACCAGGACGAGGCCCGGGATCTTGACGTCAACGTCGCCCCAGCTGTAGGTCTGACCGTTTACTTTAAGGGACATAGCTCTTTAACCTCCTTCCCTTATTCGCTGGGCTGTGCCCTGCCGAGGTCGACCTCGACCTCGCGGATATAGCCCCGGGAGACATAGCGGATCTTGACCCGCATAGTCTCGTCCTCGAGGATGGTCTCCGCCTGTCCCTCCGGGACGGTGATTTCGGCGGAACTGATCTCCTTCGCGTCGATCATCCGCTGCAAGGGGACGAACATGAACTTCGCCCGGGTCTCAAGCTCGTCCTGCACGTCCTCGAGGTCGATGTCATCGTTCAGCAGGAGGAGCCCTTCCTTCCGGGTCTCCCGGATGATCTTGTTCTTGACGCGGACGTCCTCGGCGTAGCGGAAGTCGCTCCCGTCCGGGCTCATCATCTTCGTATGGTAGACATAGAAGTCGTCGAGCCCGTCGTATTCCCGGAACGTCAGATAGCCCGCGAGATCCAGGAGCTCGATGATGGAGTTGTCCATCTCGGCGGGGAGCAGCTCGAGGAGCTTCGTCTTCGGGATGCCGAAGCCCGCCTCCGTCCTGGTCTTGCCGATGGATTCTTGCACCGCTGCCTTTGCGTAGAGGCCGCATACAAGGCCCGCGAGGTTGGTGATCTGGGTCGAGCCGTCCAGCTTCACCAGACGGCCCCAGGCGGTGACGACCTGGATGTCGTAGTTCTTGACCTTCTTCCGCTTGGTCTCCATCTCGAGGGCCCAGTCAGTGAGATCCCCGCCGCCCATCATACCGGGCTCGCCCTCCTCGTCTCCGGCGGTGGGATACTTGGCCTCGAATACGACGAACACAGGCTTGTGGTAGACATCGCGGAGCTCGATTTGCGCCTCGCTCACCGCCTGCCAGAGGTCGAGGTCGCTCTCGCCGACGACATGGATGAACTCATACTCCTCGGCGAACTTCTGGAGCTTCGTGAACGCCGCCAGGACGTCGCCGTTCGTCATAGTGGGGGCGGTGGTGGTGAAGCTGTAGGAGTCGTTCACAAGGAACGAGCTCGGCTTCTGGTCTTCCTCGGTCGCCTCGGTGAACTTGAGCTTGAGGCCGGTTCCGGTGATCTCATACTCACCATTGACAGGGACGGTGATCTCGTCCGTGAAGGTCTTCCCCCCGTCGATAGAGTACACAAAGGCGGCGGTGTTGAGCTGTCCTTGCGCGGTGAACTTAACCACCACGGAGAAGGCGTTCGTCGGAGAGCCGTCGACGGTGACGGAGCCGCCGCCGTCGCCGGTCTTAGAAACGATTCCCAGCTCGCCCGCCGTAGTAGCGGAGACCGGGAGACAGTAGATCCGGGACGCGCCGAACTGCACGGAGTCCATGACGGCGTCAGCCAGAGGAGACAGGCCGAGGCGATCCTTGATTTTGGTCGCGTCCATGTCTCCGGTGATGATGATCGGGGTGTCCGACACAATGGGGGAGACGCCGATCTTGAGGCTCTTACCGTCTCCCGTCGCGGTGGCGAAGCCGAGAAGGCCGTCCGTTACGGTATGCTTAACATCTCGAAGCATTACTTCTTGACCTCCTTCTTCCCGGAGCCGCCCCTCATAGGAGCGTTCTCAAATTTCTTGACCGCCTCGAGGAACTCCTCCTCGGTGACGGCTTTGCCGGGCTTCCAGCCCTGGGCGCTGCATACGCCCGCAAACACGGCCCGCCCGACTTTGTGCTTGCTGCGAAGCTCCCCGACGTCATAGAGCGCCGGGGCCTTCTTGTTCTGTTCCCCCGTTGCGGTGGGGGTCGATGCCGCTTTAGTTGCCATCTGCAATCTCCTTTCCGTCGTTCTTTGCTATGGACTCGACCTCGACGTCCGTGACCTTTGCGAAGTTCGTGTCCCTATAGAGCCCGCCGTCAAACCGTATCCGAATTTGAACGGCGACTTGTGCTTTGAGAATAGAGTCGTCCTTGTCGACCCAATCGGCCCCCTCGACCTCGATCGGAACATAATCGCCGTTGACGTATATGCCCCGATTGAGGCTCGAGAGGAACGCCCCGAACATACTCTCGACGGCCTCGTCGGTGTAGTCTCCGATTATCACAGTGAAGGTGAGAGCCCGGTCGAAGACCTTTCTCCTCTTTTTCTGCGCTCCCTCTTGGTCTCTATATCGTGTTTTGGAGCCGTTTCGGAGAAGGGTCTCCGACTCGAACAGCACCGCGCCGATGTGACTCTCTTGACTCTTTTCGAGACCCTTTTGAGTTGTGTACGGTTTAGACTTTAGGCCCGCCTCCTTGAGCTTTTCGAGGAGGTATTCCTTGCTTTGTTTGTAGAGCATTTAGTCGTCCCTCCCGATGAACTCCTCGGTCGTCGCCTTGATCTCCTGCATGTCCACGTCCGATAGGCCGAGAAACGGGCGGGCGGGGATGTTGACTTTGACCT